>Ga0181520_10000137_pt1 | contig 146952 bp, 113 predicted proteins | sample PEATcosm2014_Bin_29_FD_132451 | JGI IMG/M metagenome (GOLD analysis project Ga0181520, IMG submission 132451) | Peatland microbial communities from MTU Mesocosm Facility, Houghton, MI, USA - PEATcosm2014_Bin02_30_metaG | ecosystem: Environmental > Terrestrial > Soil > Wetlands > Peat | place... | reverse complement strand
TTCGATCGGCATCAGGAAGGGCTTGTCCACCGCGCGATCGGGCCGCGGAACAAAGGTGTCCACCGCCTCCATCAGCTCGTCGATCTTGGCCTCCCACTGCGCCTCGCCATTCAGCGCGCCCAGGGCAGAGCCGCGAATCACCGGCACATCGTCGCCGGGGAACTGGTACTTGGTCAGCAGCTCGCGGACCTCCATCTCCACCAGGTCGATCAGCTCGGGATCTTCCACCGCGTCGCACTTGTTCAAAAAGACCAGCACGCACGGCACGCCCACCTGGCGCGCCAAAAGCACGTGCTCTTTGGTCTGCGGCATCGGTCCGTCGGTCGCCGCGACAACCAGAATCGCGCCGTCCATCTGCGCCGCGCCCGTAATCATGTTCTTGATGTAGTCGGCGTGCCCGGGGCAATCGACGTGCGCGTAGTGGCGATTCTTGGTCTCGTACTCCACGTGCGCCGTGGCGATGGTGATGCCCCGCTCGCGCTCTTCCGGCGCGTTGTCGATCGAGTCGAACGAGCGGAACTTGATCTTGGGGTTGTTCTTCGCCAACACCTTCGTTATGGCCGCCGTCAACGTCGTCTTGCCGTGATCAATGTGACCAATCGTCCCCACATTCACGTGCGGCTTCGTGCGATCAAACTTTTCCTTGCCCATGGTCCTTCAGTTCCTTCCCTTAGACTTTGTGTTCTGTCGCGTCCCGATCAGGGAAGCGAAAAATTCGCGCCTCAGTAATAGGCGTAGACCTTCAAATATCTCTGCCTCAACTCCGGCGACACAGCTTCAACCTTCTGCAGGTAGCGCTCGCGAGTCAGAGCCTGATCCGAAACCGGCAGCGCCTTGTAAAGTCCCGCCGAATCTTTGCCCATCAGCCCGCGCTGCAACGCTCCCTCGAAGTCGCGAATCCGCAACTTCTTGCGGCCCACGCTGCTCAAAAAAACCTCCACGTCGCGCTCGTCGAAGGCGGCCTCGATGCGCGCATGAAGCTGGGTGTATCCCTGCTCATCCTGAACCGCTATCGCTGCCTGCTCAAACTTCATTCGCTGCCCTCTTTGTCGCTTTCAGCCATCAGCCGTCAGCTTTCAGTTTTATCCCGCTCACGTCCGCCAAATCAGCTTAATCCGTCACCACGCAAGCTAAAAGCTGAGAGCTAAAAGCTAACAGCAGCACTTCTGGAGCGGGAGACGAGGATCGAACTCGCGACCAACAGCTTGGAAGGCTGTGACTCTACCACTGAGTTACTCCCGCGGAACAGTTGTCAGTCGTCAGTTCTCAGTCATCAGTTATTTCATTGCGCCACTAGGCTCTGTTTACTGACAACTGAAAACTGAAAACAAAATCTGGAGCTGATGACCAGGATTGAACTGGTGACCTCTCCCTTACCAAGGGAGTGCTCTACCAACTGAGCTACATCAGCCCTTCTTGCAAACTTTTCACTCCTGGGTTCCGGGAGTGACTCACTGTCAGGGATTAATCCCTGACCTACCGCTACATCAGTCCTTAAAACTTAAAACCTACTTTTAGCTTTTAGCCGTCAGCTTTCAGCCTGATTCTAGTGGCGCGAGCCGCATTGGCTCAATCTGCCGCCTCGAAGCTGAGATCTGATAGCAGAAAGCTAAGAGCTTTTTTCCCTGCCGCTGCGAATCCTCTCCGCATGACGGGTTAAAACCGTCTTCAATACCATTCCGCCCAGTACGACCAGCGGAATCAGCCTTAACTCCACCAGCTTGCTTCCCACGAGAAACTTGCCATCTCCGAGAGTAAACCAAGCCAGACCAGCCAGAACTCCGTAAAGCCCAATAGCAATCCAGTACTTCCGATCCAAATCCGAACCGGCGCTCTTCAAGCCCTTGCATTCACCAGGCTGCATTGCTATTCCTCAAATCCAGCCTCGAAATCATGGTGCACAGGGGAGGGTTCGAACCTCCGTAGGTCCAAAGACCGGCAGATTTACAGTCTGCTGCCATTAACCACTCGGCCACCTGTGCTCATTCACCTATTCGACCGCTTCGACCCAATTCAGCGCATTCGGCCCCTACCGGAGCACTTCCGGCCTTCAGGAGCTTGCACCTCGGTGGGATCGCCGCAGAGGACAGGCCCGACGCCGAAAAATCAGCGCCGGAAAACATTCCGCCGTTCCAGGCTCCCTATCGGTTCCCTCGTATGGAGCTGGCGAAGGGATTTGAACCCCCGACCCTCTGATTACAAATCAGATGCTCTACCAGCTGAGCTACGCCAGCCCTACCCACCCGGAAAAACCACCCGGAGACCCGAAATCCGTGCGGGCACACTAACCCTCCGCACACATAACGGCACAGAAATCAAGGTTAGCACACCCCCGCCAGCGGAGCAAACCGGGGAAGCAGGGACAGGGACTATAGTTTGTTGTCGCATCTATGGATGCGGCGTAATGGCAACAATTGTGATTACCGGAGTGCGTTTCTTGCCGATGATTTCATCGGGGCCATAATGCCAGAAAATGCGGTAGGCGCCGGGCGTCTTGTTTTGCGCGTAGGCTTCAAAAATCTTCTCACCACTGGAACCAGTCAGTGAGAGGAACTCATGCGTATGCAGGCCAGGATGTTGGGGGTCCAATTCCAGGTAACCGAGAGCCTTTCTAACCTGCGCCAGCAGCGCAGCCTTCGCCGGCGTGTTTTCGAGAGCCATCAACTGAGCGTCTGCCGTGGGCGTAAATTTGATCTTCCGTTCCATGTGATTCGCGGCCTATTCGTGCGCGTGCTTGGCGAACGAGCCGCGATAAACGCTCTTGCCTTCGGCCGACTCGCGCAAACCTTGCTTTACGCTGGCCAAAGCCGAGGCATTCTCAAAGAGCCACACCTCTGAGGCGGGAACGGCCTTGACCGGATCGAGAACGAGTTGCCCAAGAGAATTGCGGTAGATGTTGTACGCCGTGGATTCGCCGAGCGCCCCGCCCAGCGACAGGCGCTTCTTCGCGTCCGGCTGTGCGAACTCGGAGATCAACTGAAAATCCGTATTTTTTAGAACGGCATAGGTTGGCATAGTGGAATAGTAATATAAATGGGAAAATAGATCAAGTGGGCTAATCCCACCTTGACAAATATGCGTTACGGCTTTGCTTCGCTATCTGGCAATCCTGTCAATAAGCCCGATCCACCCGATGATTGGACCAAAAGCCTTTAGGCAAAGGATCAAGGCAATCTATAATCGGAGACAATTAGTCATTCAATAGTTTCAATGTTGAGATGCCAGCCATGACGGTTTGCGACGATTGTTTTCGAGAATTCCTCCATCCCATCGTTCATGAATTGATGGACAAGAACAAGCAATTCTTCGAACGCTACGGCCGCCACAGCCGTTGGCATTGGGACGATGCCGCAATCACTTTGACGTTTTCGGATCCAGTGCTACCCACTGTTCGGATTGATGTGACAGTTGTTGGTACTATCGAAGGCAAATCTTGGCAATGGAGTTGGGCAAATCCGAATTTTCAAGCGCGTTCAAAACAGGATATGGAGAAAGTTCGTGAATTTGGTTATACGAATGGCTACGATAAAATCACTACAGCCTTTTTGGAAGCGGATGAGTACACGGGCTGGGAGATGACCGCAGTGGCAGCTCATTTACTTGGCGCACCTGGGGCGTACCGCTTTCCTACGGAGCAAGGATACTGTTATCTCATCTATCGCAAAATTGAAGAAATCGGAGCGGCGGTCCACGTATGATCCTCGGACTCATCTCATGAACTCATCGCAAGCCACGCTCGTTCGCCTCATCGCACTATCCCTTCTGGCCCTCGCCCTCGCCGACTGCCGCCACAGCGACTTCCCTCAATACGCGCCCAACTACCGCGAGTACGCCTACGTCACCAACGGCGGCAGCAATACCGTCACCGTCCTCGATGTAGTCAACGTACGCCTCGACCGCGAGCTTGCTGTCGGCCAGAATCCCGTCGCCGTCGCCGTCAACCCTATGCGCAACGAAGTCTACGTGGTCAACTCCCCGGCTGGCGGAGCGCAGGGTTCCGTCTCGGTTATCAACGCAGAGAACAACTCGGTCGCGGGCGCTATCGCCGTTCACCGCCAGCCGGTCTCCATCGACGTTGACCCCGCGGGCGATTTCGCTTACGTCGCCAACTCCGGCTCCAACACTATCTCCGTCCTCGACCTCAAGGCCCGCCGCGAAGTTGCCGCCATCGGCGTCGGCGAGGAGCCGGTCGCCGTCCGCATCGCTCCCGACGGCAAGACGCTGGTCGTCGCCAATCGCAAAGCCGGCTCCGTCAGTTTCATCGACACTGCAACCCGCAAGCTGCGCAAGGTCTTCGAGGGCTGCGCTGGAGCCGCTGACCTCGCCATACTCCCTGATTCCTCTAAAGTTTATGTCGCCTGTTCAGCCGGCCACCAGTTGATGACCATCGCGCTCACTCGCCCGGAATCGCATCCTACGCAGGCAGCTCCGGCACAGACCATCTCCGCGCAGCCCGACCGTCTCGAAGCTATTCTCGACGTCGGCCAGGGGCCATCGCAACTGGCTCTCAAGCCCGACGGCGGCGAAGTCTTCGTCTCCAACTCACTCTCCAACACCATCTCCGAGGTCTACGCCACCACCGACGAAGTCGGCGGCGCAACCCTGATCGGCGACGATCCCGTCCGCGGCATTGTCTCCGCTGATAATGCCCTGCTCTACGTCGCCAATCTCCGCTCCCAATACGTCACGCTCTACTCCATCGACGAAAGTCGTCGCGCCGGCTCAATCCACGTAGGCGACGGTCCCGCCGCAATGGCCTTTTCCGCCGCCGGTCACCTGCTCTTTGTCGTCGATTCACGCTCCTGCGACATAGCCGTGGTCCGCACCAGTTCGCGTTCGCTCTTCACGCTGCTGTCCGTTGGCCGCAACCCCAACGCCATCGCCGTCAAAGCCTTCAAGCTGCCCTGAAACGGCTTAACGCGCGGAGCGGACTTTCTTTGCTCCGGACGCGGCCTTATCTTTCGGTTGAGTGCAGACAAGAACCACCGGCTCCTGGTCAGGGAAGGTTGCAATCATCGTTAGATGGCCGCCCATCGCCGCCACCGTGCGCGCCATCGTGGACAGGCGTGGATCCTTCCGCTTCTCCAGCCGCGAAATCTGCATCTGGCCGATTCCCAGTGCCTCGGCCACCGTCGCTTGGCTGATCTTTCGCCCCTTGCGCAGCTCCGCCAGTGTCATGCGCCGCCTCACCCTGGCCACCAGCTCAGCGCCTCTTTTTGCAATGGCCTCTTGCCGCTTTTTCGGCATTGCCGCAATGACTTCTTCTAATGGAATGGGTCTGTACATCGCAGTTACTCCTTTGACTCAAGAATTTCGAGGTGTTCCCGGTATCGCTTATCGGCCTTGTCTATCAGACGTTGATAAAACTTCGCTGTGCTCACGCCCGATTTGTCTCCGGCGACGAGAATAATTGCACTGCGTCGCGGGTCGAAAGCAAATGCGACTCGCCAGACCCCTCCATCGGCTTTAAGTCGAAGCTCTTTCATGTTCGCGTAATGCGAATCGTTCAGTGTGTCTACGTCGGGCCGACCCAGCGATGGCCCAAACTCCCGCAGCGGCTCAAGAGAGGCGATAAGTCCGTCCTGCACAGCCTCCGGCAGTTCGTCGTACTCGGCCTTGAACTTCGGATGAAACTCGACGGACCAGCTCATTCAACTATTATGCCATATAAAGCATTATGCGTAATAGGGCATTCTTCCGCGTCGGTCAGTATGCGTAGCGCTTCAGAATGAGCGTATGATCTTCGGTGGTGAGTATATCTGACATGGGTTTGAGGAATCCTTGGGGCAAGTTCTTGCTGTCGGGTGTTCGCCTTGTTTTGTGTTTATTGGCTGCATTAACATCCTCGTACACACCTGGAGGAACTTGGCACCTGCTGATTCCAATCGATCCACCTTGCGCGATGTTCATGTTTGTGATTACCAGCAACATGGGTACGCTTGCTGTCTTTGCAGTATTGGGCACAATACAATGGTTTCTCATCGGACATCTTATTGATGTCTGCATCGAATTTGTTCAGACGCGCCTACATCGATCGTGATTCTTGATATAAATCCCAGAACGTCAGTTTGACCTAACCCCCTCAAACCCGGTACACTACTCTAGTTTGGCGATTCCTGCCTGATGCCGTGAATCTGGGCGCTCGCCCCTTTGTCTGAGGGCTTGAGCGAGCCGGATTCGAGAGTTTTGCGGCGCAGAAGTTTCCGCCCGAGCTATTTTTGGATTGCATAAGCGCACCGGCTTGGCCGACGCTTGGCTGGAGGATTTATGTACGCGGTGATTCGTACCGGTGGAAAGCAGTATCGCGTCGCACCCGGCGACGTTGTAAAGATTGAGAGCCTCGGCTCTGAGAATCAGACCGTCGAGTTCAGCGACGTGCTGGCCGTCAGCGGCGAGCCGGGAACCGTGGCCAAACCGTCCACAGCCAAGGTAACCGCTGAAGTCCTCGGCGAGGGCCGCGGCGACAAGATTTTGGTCTTCCACCTCAAGCGGAAGAAGCAGTACAAAAAGCTGCAAGGCCATCGGCAGAACTTTACCGAGGTGCGCATCAAGGCCATCGAGGCCGACGGCGTCACCTACTCCGCCGCATAGCAGGAGTGAGCTGTCAGCTTTCGGCTTTCAGCTTGGCATTCGCGGTACAAAGAATTTTGGCCCCAGGCGGGCAGAACTGAAGGCTGAAAGCTGATAGCTGTAGGCTGGAATAGGAGATTCACCAATGGCACATAAGAAGGGTGGAGGCAGCTCCACAAACGGACGCGATTCCAATGCACAACGGCTGGGTGTTAAGGCCTTTGCCGGCGAACTCATCAGCGGCGGCTCGATCATCATGCGCCAGCGCGGCACGCGCATCAAGCCCGGCGCCAACGTCGGACTCGGCTCAGACGACACGCTCTTCGCCAAAGTCTCCGGACGCGTGAAGTTCTCCGACCACGGCAACCGCGGCCGCTTCGCCTCCATCGAACCCGTAGCCGTAGAGTAATCGCAAGACCAACCCACGCTCATGCGGAATAGGCCACGGCAACACCGTGGTCTTTTCTGCGCCTGTTTTCCGCTGCTCCGCTCTACAATGAAGCCTTGCTCACTGAAGCCCAATGCGACCGCCTCGACGTAGTGCTGGTCTCCCCGCGCAACCCTCTCAACATCGGCGCGGCAGCCCGCGCCATGGCCAACTTCGGCCTCCAGCGCCTCTCGGTCGTCGCCCCTTTTGCGCCCACTTGGCGCGAGGCTCGCTCGGCCATTGGCGCGCCGGAGCAGCTTCTCAACGCAATAGAATCCCCCACCCTTGCCGAAGCCGTTGCCGCTTGCACGCTGGTTGTCGGCACTGGAACCATCACCTATCGCAAGCCCGAGCAAAAGGTCGTCTCGCTCCCTGATCTGCCCCCGCTCGTAGCTGAAAAACTGGCCCGCGGTGGCCGCGTAGCCCTCGTCTTTGGATCGGAAAAACATGGCCTCACCCGCGATGATCTCGCCTTCTGTCACATCCTCGTCGAAATTCCCACCGATCCCCGCCAGCCTTCGATGAACCTCAGCCAAGCCGTCGCCGTCTGCCTTTATGAGCTCTCCGCCCATGCCGTTTCAGATGAACAGTCTCTCGCTTCTGAGAAGGGTACGAGCTTTAGCCCGTACATTAAACCAGCAGAATCAACGAGGGCTTTAGCCCCTGAGGGAGATTCATCCTCACCCGCCACTCCCTCCGCTCATCTCGAACTGCTCGTCGGCGTCATCGAAGAATCGATGCAAGCCGCTGGCTACTCTCCTCGCGCCATGCAGCCCGCCAACCGCCACGACCTCCGCCTGCTGCTCCGCCGCCTTGCACTCTCTGCCCGCGACACTCGCCGTATTCTCGGCCTCTTCCGCCGCATTCTCTGGCGTCTTCGCCGCTCCTCCAGCCATTGAAAATGCATAGATTTACGGCAAAGAATAACCATTCTTCCCAAATTTCTCTTCGACTAAAGAGCGAATCTCTGATAAAGTTCGCTCATAGGCTCTCTTTATGTTTATGCTTCATTTTCGTTATCAATCGATATTGCATTCGTCTCTGATTCCGTTTGCAGCTCTCGCCTTGTCGCTGGCAGTCCTCGCCCACGCGCAGCAACCAGCGGCTTCAGCAGATCAATCCCCAGCAACTTCCGCCAATCCTGCCGCGTCAGCATCCCCGGAGAAAGCGCCGCCGGTTGACCTGCTCGTGAACGCCGTTACCGACGATGGCGTCAGGGCGCTTCTGCTCGACAAGCTCTTCTACCTGCGCGGCGGCTATCTCACCGACTCTCTCAGCTTCGATGAGCACGGTCATCTCGTCGGCCACACGTTGCAAGGTTCCTTCACCCTCTGCGCCATCCAAATAGAGCACGTCCGCCTCACCAAGCACTTGCTTGTGATGGATGGCACTCGTTACGGCTTGCATTTCGCCGCTCTTTCGCCCACTGAGGACAACTCCAACGCCTTTGATCGCGTCAGGATTACTGCCCCTAAAAAATCCGTTAGAATCACCATCGACCGCGAGGTCGTCATCAAACCGAAAAAGAAGAAAGCGACTAAGGCTGAGAAGGAACAGGCTAAGGCTGAGAGAGAACAAGCCACCGAAAAGACGGAGAGTGCCACGCCCGCAACTCCACCAACTCCCGCCGACGCGCCCGCCGCAACTCCATCATCATCCGCGCCCGCAACTGCGCCAGAAGTCGCTCCGCCCGCGCCCAGTCCATATGAAATGAGTGACGCCGAACGGCTCAAAGCCTCTATCGCCGCCGCGTCAGAGGCCGAGCGCCCCGCCGATCCAGACAACGTCACGATCACCCACTCGCCTGCCCATGCCGCCCGCCTGCTACGCGAGGCTATCGATCAAGTCTTCGCTCCCAGTCTCGATGACCGCATGATGGCCGCCATGCCCGACTTCTGGAAGCTCTACTTCAAGGCCGTCGCCGATAAAGCCGTATACCGTCCAAACGATCCCTCCGTCCTCCGCCAGAACGCCGTGGACCGCAAGGCCGTTCTACTCAATAAATTTGAGCCGGACTCCAACGAATACGCGCAGAGCCACAACGTCGCCGGCATGGCTCAATATCGCGCCGTTATTGGTCCTGACGGCAAGGCCGGCGAGATCGCCGTCACTCGCCCCATCGGCTTTGGCCTCGATGAGAACGCCGTCGAGTCCATCCGCAAAGCCAGCTTTCAGCCGGGAGTCCTAGACGGAAAACCCGTCCCCGTACTCATCGATCTGGTCGTCCAGTTCCGCATCTTTTCCAAGCGCACCAGCGTCGTAATCCCGCCTGAGCAGGCCGCCAAGCCCGGAGAACTTATCCTCCCCGGCCCTTACAGCCTCGCTGAACGCTGAAGCTGCATTGGGGGGCGGGGGTGGCATCCCCACCTGTAAACCTGTGTGGCCCAGCTCCTGCTTATATGACCTGGAAAATTGTGAACTCCAACCAATCGAGCTGATCCCTGACTACTGATCTCTGTTCACTGTTCTCTGACAACGGTATCATTGCTGCGTGGGTAATCTGTCAATCTCCAAACTGCTCCATCAGCCGCCGCTCGCGCACGAGCGCTTTGCCGCTCACCGCGATTTGGAAGCGTTGCTCAAAAAAACGCTGCGCGGAGAAGTTCGCTTCGATCTCGGCTCGCGCGCGCTCTACGCGGCCGATTCCTCGAACTACCGTCAGCTTCCCGTCGGCATTGTTCTGCCTCGCAACGCGGAGGATGTCGAAGCTGCTCTCGCCGCCTGCCGCGCCACTGGAGCCGCGGTGCTGCCGCGCGGCGCGGGAACCAGCCTTGCCGGCCAATGCGTCAACGTCGCCGTCGTCTTCGACTTCTCGCGCTACATGAACAAGCTCAGCGCAATTGATGCGCAGGCCAAGCTCGCGCGCGTCCAGCCGGGCATCGTCCTCGACCGCCTGCGCGAGGCCGCCGAGCGCCATCATCTGACCTACGCGCCCGATCCGGCCACGCACTCGCGCTGCACTCTCGGCGGCATGATCGGCAACAACAGTTGCGGCGTTCATGGATTGCTTGGCGGCAAGGTCGTGGATAATGTCGAGTCTCTGGAACTGATTCTCTACGACGGAACACGCATGACAGTGGGCCGCACCGGTGCTGCCGAACTCGATGCGCTGATCCGCTCCGGCGGGCGCGTCGGCCAAATCTACGCCGGCCTCGCCCGCTTGCGCGATCGCTATGCGCAACTTATCCGCGAGAAGTTTCCTCGCATTCCTCGTCGCGTCTCCGGCTACAACCTCGATGAACTGCTCGACGAGAACGGCTTCAATGTAGCTCGCGCGCTGGTCGGCTCCGAGGGAACCTGTGCCACGGTTGTTGCGGCAACGCTAAAGCTGACAGCAAGTCCGCCGTATCGCGTGCTCACTGCGCTGGCCTTCGCCGATGCATTCCGCGCCGCCGACGCCGTCCCGCGCGTGCTGGAGTTTGCTCCCATCGGATTGGAAGGCTTCGATGGAATGCTCGTTGACTTCATGCGCCGCAAGAAGCTCGCCGTCGAAGACGTGGCGCTGCTGCCTGAAGGCGGCGGGTTTCTGCTGGTGGAGATGGGCGCATGGGATGCGGCTGAGGCGCAGGCCAAAGCCGAGGCGATGACGCGCAATGCGCATGATTGTGGCGCGACTGCATCGCGCATTTACACCTCCGAGGAGGCCGCGCGTGTCTGGCATCTGCGCGAGTGCGCGCTCGGCGCGATGGTCTTCGTTCCCGGCGAGCCGGATCGCTGGGAGGGCTGGGAAGATGCCGCCGTGCCGCCCGCGCAACTCGGCGCGTACCTGCGCAAGCTCACAGCGTTGATGAGCAGCTTCGGCTACAGCAGCCCGCTCTACGGCCACTACGGTCAGGGCTGCGTCCATCAGCGCATCAACTTCGATTTCCGCACGGAAGAAGGTCTGCGCCGCTACCGCGAGTTCATCGAACGCGCTGCCGATCTGGTGCTCAGCTTCGGCGGTTCGCTCTCGGGCGAACATGGTGACGGTCAGTCGCGCGCGGCCCTCTTGCCCAGAATGTTTGGGCCGGAACTAATGCAGGCATTCCGTGACTTCAAGGCCATCTGGGATCCTGACAATCGCATGAATCCCGGCAAACTCGTCGATGCGGCGCGCGTCTACGATCCCGTGGAAAATCTTCGCAACGGACCGTTACCCGCGGCGGTTCAGAATCACACCGCTCTGGAAACCCACTTCGTCTTTGCCGCCGAGGAAGGTTCGTTCGTGCGCGCCACAGAGCGATGCGTCGGCATCGGCGCCTGCCTCAAGGCCGAGGGCGGCGTCATGTGCCCCAGCTACCGCGCCACTCGCGACGAGCGGCACTCCACCCGCGGCCGCGCGCGCCTGCTCTGGGAGATGCTGGCCGGAGCGTTGCGCGACGAGGGCTTCCAGAGCCGCGCCGTGCATGAGGCCCTTGATCTCTGCCTCAGTTGCAAGGCCTGCAAATCCGAGTGCCCCGTCCATGTGGACATGGCCGCATACAAGTCCGAATTCCTGGCGCAGCGTTACAAGGGCCGCTTGCACCCTCTGCGTCATTACATCTTCGGCTTCGCCGACAAGCTGGCGCGCATCGGCTCATTTGCTCCAGCGCTGACGAATGCGCTGCTTACCGGGCCGCTAACTAGTCCGCTCATCAAGCGCATTGCGGGCATTGCGCAAGAGCGGCAACTACCGCGGCTGGCCGTGAAGTGTTTTCAAAAAAGCAGGAGAGCTAAGTCAACTTCAGCGGGTGCGCAGGTCATTCTCTGGCCCGACACATGGAATAACTACTATCACCCGCAAACTCTCGCCGCGGCGGAGACACTCCTCACACAGGCCGGATTTCTCGTCGAGCTTCCTCGCGGCCACATCTGTTGCGGGCGCCCGCTCTATGACTTCGGTCTGCTCACTGCGGCCCGCTCGTATCTTGCCAAAGTCCTCGACCGCCTGGCTCCGCTGATTGAAGCCGGTCTGCCATTTATCTTCCTCGAACCCAGTTGCGCGAGTGTCTTCAAGGATGAGTTGCTGCAACTGTTTCCGTCCGACCCTCGCGCTCAACGCATGAGCCAGCAGGTTTGGCTGCTGGCGGATTTTCTCTCGGCCAATGCTTCAGAGTTCGCAGCGGGACAGCTCGACGGCGCAAAGATTCTTCTCCACGGCCACTGCCACCACAAAGCGGTCTTCGGCGGAGTTGCCAATGAAATCGCGCTGCTCCGCAAGGCCGGCGCAACGGTCGAGCAAATCCAGGCCGGCTGCTGCGGTATGGCCGGACCCTTTGGATTTGAGGCGCATAAATTCGAGGTATCGCAGGCCATCGCCAACGACGGCCTGCTGCCGGCGATAGAAGCCGCGGCGCCAACAACGATCATCGTCGCCGACGGCTTCAGTTGCCGCGAGCAGATTGCGCAGCTAGGCCACCGCGAGGCGCTGCACTTTGCGGAGGTTCTGGTATGCGAGGACAATCGCAAAAAATAATTGTTTTCGGCGGATAAGTGGAAAATAGAATTTCCACTTATCCGCCGAAAACGAGTCATGGCTAAAAGTTCACCGTTATCTTCCCCGTTATCGCTCGCGGAGTTACATAGTGCGTTCCGCTGAAGGTAGAGAGAAAGTTATACAGCGCGTACTTATTCGTAACGTTGATCGCTGTAATATCCAGATTCGTCTTATAGCGTTTGGCATGGAAAAGATTGTCTTTGCCGAGCGTCGCGTCGAACAAGTTGCGTGGCGCAATGCGCGGAGGATTCTTATCGTCGTTCTCGGTCCCCGGCGCGGGGATACTGACCAGCGACGACGAGTATTGCGAGGGCGCGCAGGACTGGAATCCCGCGGTGAGAGTGGCCTTCACGCCGTTGCACGTGATACCGGCCTGGAACTGCTGATCGTTGGTCAGGCCGCTGAGGTCGACAGGGGTGGTATTGTCGGTCGCAAAAGGCACTGCGCCTGCCACCAATCCCGAATCATAGCGCCAGTTAAAGCCGCCCCACAAGCCGTTCAACACCTTGCCGCGTGAATACGTGTACTGTGCGTGGGTGGTCTGGTTGAACTTTTCGTCGTGGTCGATGCGGAAGGGCAAACCGCCGGTTTGCGGAGTGGCTCCCGCTCCAGCCGACTGCGGCTGGAAGAATCGCGCGGCCACGGAAGAGGCAACGAGATATGCGCTGAAGCCGTGAATTTGAGGTATATCCGCGCGTAGAGCATATCCCGGAATCTTCGAGTTATGCCAGTCAATCGGAAAATAGATGGGAGTGTTGCCCAGTACGCTGAAGTCGAAGGCGTTGTGGGTGTACTTCCAGATGTACTCTCCGCTGAAGACAGCCCACTTGCCGAAGGCCTGCTGCAGGCCGGCGTGGAATTCATTGCGGTAGCCTGGGGCCAGGGTTCCCGAAACGCCGGGAGTGCAGGCCAGCAGCGGAGCCAGCACAGCATTCGAGCAGCCGGTGCTGGAGAGTACAAGATTCTCGTTAAATGGCGTCTCCAGCGTTCGCGCGTAGGAGACGCGCAGCACCGTCGTCGTCGGCTTGATGTTATACGCAACACCAACGCGCGGCTGTGTCTGGTTCGCCTTTGTCAGGCCGTTGTATACATCCTCGCGCAGCCCAAGGTTGAAGAGCCAGTTACCCGTCTTGATCTGGTCTTCAATATAGAGAGCTAGCTCTTTAATATCCGTGTGGCCGGAGTAACTGTAATAACTTCCTCCGCGAGTTAGATCGTAAAGTGCGAGAACGGGAAGATAGTTAGCATTCGCAATTACGGCGTTGCCACTCGCATCGGTCCCAGTGCAGACTGCTTGAGATGCGTATCCCGGCAGAGAAGCCCCCGTGACAGCGTCCACGCAGGGCGAGTTATAGGTTGATTCCACCACGCCCAGGCTGTCGTTTTCCCGCAGGAAGGTCTGCCCGTATTGCGCGCCGGCTTTAAGCCTATGGATTCCCCGCACGTAGGAATAGTCGGAGTGGACCGCCGCATTGGTTAGCGTGCGGTACTGCGAGATCGATGAGGTTTGCAGATTGGATGGCCCTAAGTCGGCGAGTGGATTACTGCTGGGATAGTAGTTATAGTCATCCTTGCGCATAAAGGCTCCCAGATTGAAGACCGCATAAGTTCCAATCACTCGCGTATAAGTCGGAGATATGTTGATGGTTTCAATCTTCGAGTGCTGATCGGCGTTGCCCATATCTCCAAAAGCCGGGTTGGCGCTCTCGCCACCGCTGGTGACATTCTGCACATTCAGGTTGTCATAGGAGTTCGGTGTCTGGAACCATGAACGAGAGTAATTCAGGTCCACATGGATAGAATCGACAGGTGTGAAGTTATAGTCCGCGCGGTCAAAGATATTCTGCTCATTACCCTTGTCGTGAAAGACCACAAACTCCGGCGGATCAAGAAAGCGTCCGGTGTCAAGGCCGTCGGCCTCGATAAAGTTTCCCCACTTCTTGCCCCCGTAAGCTATATCGAATCCGCCTGTAACTGACCCAAAGCTGCCATAGGAACTGCTGATGCTGCCGGTAGGTGTTGTAACTCCCTGGCCGGAGCGCGTGGTTGCCACAATCACCAAACTGGTCTTGCCGCCATACTCCGCCGGAGGCGCGCCGCTGATCACTTCGATCGATTGAATTGAGTTAGCTGGAATCTGATTGGAGAAGACCTTGCTCTGCTGGTCGGTGATCGACTGGCCATCCACGGAAAAGGAATTCGAGGCATGGTCGCCCAGGCCGTGGAAGAGTCCATTGGAGTCCGCGGCCACGCCCGGTGTCGAGAGCGTTACCAGCGAACTGAGTGTAGAGGACTGGCTCTCCAGCGGCACCTTGACGAAGAGGTCGCGATCCACATCGGAGTGGAAAGTCGGATCGGTTTCGATGAGATCGCCGCTGGATTCCACAGTTACTGTCTGGGTGGCCGCAGCAATCTGGAGAGTCAGATTGAGGCTTGTTCCCACGACCGACCGAAGCTCGAAATCCATGTTCAATGGTGCAAAGCCTTTAGAGGAGACGCTGATGCGGTAAGGGTTGAAGGGCACGTTGAAAAAAAGAAACTGACCTGTGGCGTCTGTCTTGAGGCTGCGCCGGAGGCCGCTGCGGGCATTCTCCAGCGTGACTGTTGCGCCTGGAACGACGGCGCTGGATGGATCGGTGACTGATCCGCGCACAGCGCCGGCATTGCCGCTTTGAGCGTGCGCACCGAGCGCAGCGAAAATCAGAACAACAAAGGATAGAAAGCGAATAATTGCATTGCAATCGAACCGCATATGAAAGCTCCTTATGATGGCTGAATAATGCAAAAGACAAGCCGTGGCGCGAGTTGCCGCGGCATCCTCTGTGCATGAAGGGGCATCGTTTCGATTTCGCGATCAGCCCATGCGGAGTCTCCGGCGCTGTGCCAGCAACAAATGCGCCAGCAAACCGGAATCAGGACGAGATGGAAGATTGAAAGATGCCTTAGGAGCCGGCCGGCGGAGGGCGCGTGAAGAGCTTGGGGTTCCAATGACGAACGATAGCCCGCTCTTCAACCAGCGGAGCAGGAGTTCCGAAAACGATCAGGGCTACCACAGCCGCGAAGACCGCAACCGGCGCTGCCGACTGCATCGCGATGCAAACGGGGCAATGGTCGGCATCGCTCTCCAGCGGATGCGTGTGCGCCACTTGAATCACAACCAGCAGCGCCAGCAGAGCCAGACACACAATCGCAGCTGCCCCGAAAGCGCTCGGCTCCCGGCGGCGGCTATCACGAAAATCCGGCTGTAATGCTGTCAATAAACGATCCCCTGATTCAAGAATACATAATTGAGACGCGACAGCAGCATCTAGGGTTTCTATTTTTCGCTCGGGCCAACAGCCGGCTTTAGAAGCGAGACCCACTCGCGAGGCTCGATTGCGCAGTGAGGAACGCGAGAGCGATTCAGTTTGAAGAGAATTTTATGCAGGCCGCTGAGTGATTTGTCGTCGCGCAGAAATGGAATCAATCGCGCGGCAGATCGCTCGAGCGTTGCCCGCTGTTCATTGAAGAGGTCGCCTTCATCCGGCCGGAACTGAGACCATGCAATCGAGTGGACGAAGCCCGCCGCGCCGAATCGATTCGAGCGCAGAACGTCTTCAACAAAAACCCGGATCGGGCCTGAGAACTCATGCAGCGCATCGTGGAAGGCCACTACGCCTTGCGGCAACAAGTGGCGAATGAAGCCGTCGAAATCGGATTTCGCGCCCGCATAAGTGTGATCGCCATCGATCCATAGAAAGCGAATGGGACGATTCCATGCGGCTGCCACGTCGCTTGAATAGGCGCGATGGGCTTCAACGAATCCGGTGACGCCAGCAGCCTGAATGTTGCTCAGAAACTCTGAGTAGGTTGAGGCCTCGGGATTCGCGCGCTGCTCTTGCAACTCAATCGAGTTGAAGTTATGCGGATCGATGGCTATCACCGGACCGCGTCCATAATGCGCGGCAACCTTGGCCAGCATTACGGTGGACTTGCCCTTGAAGCTGCCGATCTCGACAATCGCGCCACCCGCAGGAGCGCAGGCCGCAACCAATCCTAGAAAGCGGGCCTCCTCTTCAACCAGGTAGCCGGGAACTTTTTTCGCTGCTCCCCAGGCATCGTCGAGCACAGCGCCGAGGTCGCCGGGAATTACGGTCTGAGCCAAACGCCTTCTCCTGAAACGATCATCTAACTCCATTGTAGCTGGAGCAGCACTGCTGCAACTTCCGCGGCAGTTCAATTGCAAGAAGGGAAGGAATTCTGCGACTGTTTCACAATGCGGTAAATATCATCGGAAGCGACATCGTAAAGTAATGATTTTATGACGTTTATAATTATGTGCAAGGATTTGAAAATAAATGGGGGGGGGTAGGGGGTACCGGAAAAGTTGTCAGTAATCAGTTGTCAGTTCTCAGTAAAAGATCCCCGTGGTTGGTTGGTGGTCATGGTTTGATTGTGCGCCGACGGGCGGTAATGATATGCAAGCGGAATTGCGAGTCAACGGGGCGGCGCTTGCGCGGCACGGGGTTGATGTCGCGAGAATTGAACTCGAAGCTACCGTTTGATTGTCTGATATCTCAAATCGGTCATTGCTCTCGCGTGACCTTCAAGGCCAAGTTTCTTGATCTGCGCGATACACGCCGCACGGTTAGATTTGAAGATCAGCCCGAAGATTTTGGAGATGACGTTGTTGAATTTCTTGCAGGCCTGCGGATCGGAGAATTCAGCGCAGCCGGCGCAACTCTGTATCTGTTTTTCGATGCAGCAAGAGCGCACCTTGCACCAGGTTGCCTTTGCGTTCTCGCGGCATCCCTTGCATTTGCCGCTCAAGTAGGAGCGGCACGCGCCGCAGTAAAGCCCGCAGTTCGCGACCAGCGCGGCCTTCACCTGGATGGTTGATGTCATACGTCATCCCTGCGTTTGTGCGCGGGTCCGAAGACCCGCGCACAAACTGCTACCCTTTGCGGCCTTTGACGGCTTCTTTGGCTTCGGCGTGGCCGGTGGGGGGGACTTCGGGGACTTCGGCCTTCGCGGCGTTGCCGATGCCGAGCTTTTTGCGCAGTTCGCCGTCGAGTTTGGCGAAGACTTCCTTATTGTCCTTGAGGAAGGTGCGGGTGTTCTCGCGGCCCTGGCCGATGCGCTCGCCTGCGTAGGCGTACCATGCGCCGGATTTCTCGACGATGTTGTTGGCGACGGCGAGATCGAGGACGTCGCCCTCGCGGCTGATGCCCTCGCCGTAGATGATGTCGAACTCGGCCTCGCGGAAGGGCGCGGCGACTTTGTTCTTTACGATCTTGACCTTGGTGCGATTGCCTGTGACGGCGTCACCGTCTTTAATGGCAGCGATGCGGCGAATATCTACGCGGACCGAGGAGTAAAACTTGAGCGCGCGTCCACCAGTGGTGGTCTCCGGGTTGCCGAACATGACGCCGATCTTCTCGCGAATCTGATTGATGAAAATCAAAGCCGTGCGCGACTTGGAGACGGTGCCGGTGAGTTTGCGCAGGGCCTGAGACATGAGGCGGGCCTGTAGGCCCATGTGGGAGTCGCCCATCTCGCCATCCAGCTCGGCTTTGGGGACGAGGGCTGCGACGGAATCGACGACGAGGACGTCGATGGCGCCGGAGCGGACGAGGGTTTCCGTGATCTCCAGAGCCTGCTCGCCGCTGTCGGGCTGCGAGACGAGGAGGTTGTCGATGTCCACGCCGAGTTTTTTGGCGTAGGCGGGATCGAGAGCGTGCTCGACATCAACGAAGGCCGCAAGGCCGCCGGACTTTTGCGCCTCGGCAATGATCTGCAGCGTGATGGTGGTCTTGCCGGAGGACTCGGGTCCGAAGATCTCCGTGACGCGGCCGCGCGGAATGCCGCCAACGCCGAGCGCCGCATCAAAGCTGATGGAGCCGGTGGAGACGACGGCGATGGGCACCAGCGCCTCTTTGGAGCCGAGGCGGACAATCGACCCTTTGCCAAATTGTTTTTCGATCTGTGCGAGTGCCAGTTCTACGGCCTTGCTGCGGTCATCGGCGATTGCCATGGGGAGGTCTCCTCAGAAAAAAGTGCTCGCCGGCATGGTTTCTGAATGCGAAACGGCTCGGCGGCCTGGATTGGATATTCGTAGGGATTGTAGCAGGGCTGGGAGGAGATTAACAGAAAATAATAGCGAAGAAATGGAGAAGTGGTGAAATGAACTGTCAAATCTATCATTCTGCATCAATAGTTAATAACTGCATCATTTATTTTATTGATGCAGTTTTTAGGATTGATGTAGAATGATTGTATGAGAACTACGATCACGTTGAACGATAAGACCCATAGCTTTGCCAGCTATTATGCCCGTGCGCGTGGACTCACACTGAGTTCGGCTATTGACGAGCTGATCCGCAAGGCACAGACTGCCCCGGAACCTAAGCCAGAGATTTGCTTTTCTCCCATCAGCGGCTTACCCATGTTTCCTCCCAGCGGTGGGACGATCACTGCGGAAATGGTAAAGAAGATCGAGGAGGAGGAGTTTGACCCGCAACATTTTACTTGATCTGAATGTCTTGATTGCGTTGTTGGACTCCACCCACCAGCATTACCAAACGGCACAGGATTGGTTCATCTCTTCCGGCAATGATTTTGTTGGCCTTTGCCCACTCACTGAAGCGGGATTCCTCCGTATCACAACGAACCCTGCCTACCGGCCAGCACCGCGCCCGATACAAGAAGCAATTGCAATCTTGAGGATTCTCAAGGGACATCCGCGCTTTGCGCATCCGCTGTATGGGTATTGGGAGATAAAAGAAAGCTGGGTCGAAGTTACCGCGCCCTTCGCCGCGCGCATCAGCGGCCATCAACAGGTGACCGATGCTTATCTTTTAGGACTTGCGATCAAAGAAAACGGCCTGTTGGTCACCTTCGACAAGGGCATCCAATACATGGCCGGCGCGGAGTTCAGCCAGAATGTTCTGCTGCTTCAGTAAAGAGAAACTGGCGGCTCAAACAGTGTAAGCGCCGATGCGGGTTTCACTGCTGGTGAGCGCGTCGCAGGCGCGGTCGAGAGTTTCATACGCGGCGTCGTGGTCTTTGCGGAAGGCGCGGAAAGCCTCTTCGCTGGACCAGCGGTCGATGGTGAGATAGGAGCCGGCGGCGTAGGCGTCGCGCAGTAGTTCGGTGCCGCGGTAGTCGGGCGATGCGCGGAAGAGTTGCGCCCAAGCGCCCTCGTGCGAATAGGCAGCCTCAAATGCGGCGGTGTTATCTTCGGCAATCTCAAAGCGCCAGACAACGACGAACATTCTCACCTCAATCAATATCTATATATGTTAGCGCACGAGGGATTGCGATGCGGCGGCGCGGGAGAATTTCGCTCTTGATCAATTAGATTCGGGAAGGCCGCGCTATGCTTTCCGCAGATTGGCGAATTTTTCCATCAGCTTTTTCATGCCGTGCTGGGCAAAAAGGACGGTGAGCTTGGCGTCTTCGCCGTCGCCCTCGCGCATGAGGATGGTGCCCTCGCCGTACTTGGCGTGACGGACGCGCTGACCTTTTCTCAGATTGACCGCGCCGCTCGTGGCGGGAATGTTCATTGCCGGCTTAGGCAGCGAGTCAGGCGCACCGTGGCCGGATTTGCCGCCGAAGAAGCGGGCGATGTTGTCGATGGAGCGGCCATCCGGGCTTTCAACTGCTGTTTCATTTTCTTGGCTTGTCGAAGCCGGCTTTGGCTTGACGGTCATCCACGGGGCGACAAAGGGCTTGCCGTTGGTGCTCATGCTGTTGCTCCTCTTTGCGCCGGGGCCATTTGAGAACGAGCGCGGTGCATCTTGATTTTCATCTTCATAGTTGTAGTGGCGATCGGTGAAATCGCTCGAAGCGCCGCTGCGGTTGTAGCTCCTCGAATTGCTGGACGAGGACCAAGACGTGGATTGGAAGGATGAAGGGCTGCCAAGATTCTCGATTAACTGGCTGGGAATCTCTTCCAGAAAACGCGAGGGGATGCTCGCCTCCGGGGCGTCGTTGCCGTAACGGCGACGGTAATGCGCGCGAGTGAGGATCAGCGTGTTCATCGCGCGGGTCATGCCGACATAGCAGAGGCGGCGCTCTTCTTCAAGCTCGTCGGGATTGTTGAGGGTGCGCGAGTGCGGGAAGAGGCCCTCTTCAAGTCCGGCAAGAAAGACTAGCGGAAACTCCAGGCCTTTGGCGGCGTGCAGGGTCATCAGCGTGACGCGGGCTTCGGGATCGAACTGATCGGTGTCCGAAGCCAGAGCCGCGTTGTCGAGAAAGTCAGCGAGGGTTTCGCCGCGAACTTCGGCGTCGTGCGCGGCGTTGGCAAGTTCCTTGAGGTTTTCAATGCGGCTGAAGGCCTCCGGTGAACCTTCGGTTTCAAGAGCCTTGATGTAGCCGGTGCGGTCGATGAGAAAGCGAATCAATTCGGGAAGAGTGGCTGCGTCGCCGGGAGCGCGAAAGGCGTGGTCGTGCGTATTTTCGTCGGCGGCAACTTCTGCTGCGTCCGATTCGAAATCTTGGTTGGGATCTTCCAAAATCGGCACCCGCTCTTGAAAGGCGAGCTGCGCCTGAGCTTCGTTCTCGTTTCCAAAATCGAATCCAGTGTCGGCGTCCGCTTCGGCGTCCGCGCCGGTCGCGAGTTTGCCGGCGAAGTCGGGGTCCATCATGGCTTGCGCATCGAGTATGAGCTGACGAAACGACTCAATGGCCATGAGGGCGCGGGTGGGAATGAGCCGATTGGAAATGGCGGCGCCGAGAGCCTCCCACGTGGAGGTGCCGGTTTCCAGAGCCAGACGCTCCAGCGTTTCCAGCGAGGTTTTACCGATGCCGCGCGCCGGCGTGTTGATCACCCGCTGCAACGCCATCGAGTCGTGGGGATTGCGAATGAGCCGGAGATAAGAGAGCAGGTCTTTGATCTCGGCGCGCTCATAAAAGCTGAAGCCGCCGACCATGGTGTAGTGAATGTTGTAGCGGCGCAGCGCCTCTTCAACGAGGCGCGACTGGGCGTTGGTGCGATAGAGGACTGCGCAGTGACCCTCTTCCGCCTTGCTGCTCGATTCGCTCTCGCGAAGAAACTTCTGAATGCGGCCCGCGATGAAGAGAGCCTCGTTTTCGCCGTCTGGAGCTTCATAGTAGCCGACGAGCGAACCGCCCTGGCGATCGGTCCATAGCTTCTTTCCCTTGCGCTGCAGGTTGTTGGCGACCACAGCGCCGGCGGCCTCAAGAATCACCTGCGTGGAGCGATAATTCTGCTCCAGCCGTACGATGCGGGCGTTGGGAAAATCCTTTTCAAATTCGAGAATATTGCGGATGTCGGCGCCGCGCCATGAGTAGATACTCTGATCTTCGTCGCCGACGGCGCAGACATTTTTGCGCTCGCCTGCGAGCAGCTTCATCAACTCGTACTGCGGGCGGTTGGTGTCCTGATACTCATCGACCAATAAATATCTGTATCTGCGCTGGTAGCGCTCGCGCGCATCGCTGGAAACTTTGAGCAGGCGAACGGCTTCGAGCAGCAGGTCGTCGAAGTCGAGGGCGTTGCACTTGCGCAACTCGGCGCGGTAGCCCTGATAGATGTGGGCTATGCGTTCGCTGTTCGCGTCCTTCGATTCGAGGTAATACTCCTGTGGATCGATCATGTGGTTCTTGGCCCAACTGATCTTTCCCAGCACGGTGCGCGGCGTAAGCTGCTTGGTGTCGAGGCCCATTCGCTTCATCACCTGCTTGACAATGTTCTGCTGGTCGTTTTCGTCGTAGATGGCGAAGTCGCGCGTGAGGCCTTCACCACCGACTTTCAGAGCATCAATGTCGCGGCGCAACAAGCGCACGCAGAGCGAGTGGAAGGTGCAGAGAAGCGGCTTGGCGAGAGTCGAGTGATCGAGCAGCCGATCAACGCGCTCGGCCATTTCCTTGGCGGCCTTGTTGGTGAAGGTGACGGCGAGGATGGAGTCAGGAGCGACGCCTTTTTCGCGGATGAGCCAAGCGATGCGGCTGGTAATGACGCGAGTCTTGCCTGAGCCGGCTCCGGCGAGAATCAGCAGCGGGCCTTCGGTGGCTTCGACTGCGGCGCGCTGTTCGGGATTGAGATTGGAGAGCTGCGGCAAGAGGTTAGTCCGAGAGGGAAGGTTCCTCTTCCAGTGTACTGTCTCCGGGCTAACTCGACTTGAAGCGCCCGTTGCAACTATCCTGTAAAGTTGCGGGCGTTTTATGCCCATCATAAGACAGGACTCCACACATGAGCACGCAGACGATTGCCGTACACCTGCCCGACGGGGCGGTTCGCGAAGTACCCGCCGGAACAACGCCTTTTGAGATTGCCAACTCGATTTCGCCGCGACTGGCAGCGGTTTGCGTGGTGGCGCGGCTGACGCCGGTCACCGGCGCGGCGAAGACAATTTCCGACGACGGCGAAGCCGCAATGTATGCGGCAACGGACGCAGCCGCCGAGCGACTGGTGGACCTGACGACGCCTCTGACCGCCGACACGCGCCTTGAGTTATTGAAGGAGACGGATGCCGATGCGCTGAAGGTGCTGCGCCACTCCGCCGCGCACGTGCTGGCCACGGCTGTGCTGGAGCTCTTTCCCGACACCAAGCTGGGCCACGGTCCGGCTACCGACTCTGGCTTCTTCTATGATTTTCATCGCGAGAAGCCTTTCACGCCAGAGGACCTGGCGCTGATCGAGGCAAAGATTGCCGAAGTGATCGCGCGCAACGAGCCATTCAATCACGAATTCACTCCGCGCGAGAAAGCCCTTGTGGAGTTCGAGCGCGGCGGCGATTTCATGAAAACGCACTTTGTGACCAAGTTCACCGCTCCCGGCGATGAGGTGAGCTTTTATCGCAACGGAAAATTTATCGACTTTTGCCGCGGGCCGCACGTGCCATCAACGGGCCGCGTGAAGGCTGTGAAGGTGACTGGCCTCGCCGGCGCATACTGGCTGGGCGACGAAAAGAATCCACAGTTGCAGCGCATCTACGGCACCGCATTTTTTTCGCAGAAGGAGATGGACGCGCACTTTGCGCGCTTGGAAGAGGCAGCCAAGCGCGACCATCGACTGCTCGGCAAGCAACTGGACCTCTTCAGCATTCAAGAACTGGCCGGCGCGGGGCTGATCTTTTGGCATCCTAAAGGCGCCATCATTCGCAAAGTGATGGAAGACTGGATGCGAGAGGAGTGCCTGCGCCGAGGCTACTCGCTTGTGTACACGCCGCACGTGATGCGCCGCGAGTTATGGAAGGTCAGCGGCCATGAGGGATTCTACTCCGGCAATATGTATACGCCGATGGAACTCGACGACGCCGAGTACCGATTGAAGCCGATGAATTGTCCCGGACATATTTTGATTTACAAGAATTCGCCGAGGAGTTATCGCGACTTACCAGTTAGATTAGCTGAGTTAGGCAATGTTTATCGCTATGAACGCTCTGGGACGATGCATGGGTTGCTGCGCGTGCGCGGCTTTACGCAGGATGATGCGCATATCTTCTGCACTCCTGGACAGATTGAAGATGAGGTTGTTGCTTGCATCGACTTTGCACAGTCGGTACTTACTACTTTCGGCTTCAAGGAATTCAAGGTTGAGTTATCGACATGGGATCCGAATGACCGCGCTCACTACGCAGGCTCAGACGATAACTGGAATCTTGCGATCAATGGACTGAAGAACGCTCTCGACCGCAAGGGAATCAGTTATAAGACCATCCCCGGCGAGGCGGCCTTTTATGGTCCCAAGATCGATGTGAAGTTAGTCGATGTGCTGGGAAGGTTGTGGCAGTTATCGACGGTGCAGTTTGATTTCAATTTACCCGCTCGCTTCGAGCTTGAATATGTGGGTGAAGACGGCGAGCGGCATCAGCCGGTGATGGTGCATCGCGCGCTCTTCGGCTCAGTCGAGCGCTTCTTCGGCGTGCTGATCGAGCACTACGCGGGAGCTTTTCCGCTGTGGCTTGCGCCGGTGCAGGTGGGACTGGTGCCCATCAGCGAGCGGCACCATGAGTATGCGCACAAGGTCGAAGCTGAGTTGAAGGCTGCTGGCCTCCGCGTCGAAGTGGACCAACGCAACGAAAAGATGAACGGCAAGATTCGCGATTTCGCCAATCAGAAGACGCCGTACATTCTCGTCTTCGGCGACAAGGAGCAGGAGGCTGGGGCGGTCAGCGTCCGCACCCGCGCCAAAGGCGACCAGGGATCAATGCCGCTGAGAGAGTTTATCGCCAAGGCGAAGGCACTTGTGGCGAGCCAGTCGATGGAGTTATAGCTGCCAGCGACCAGCTCCCTAACTCGCAGTACTTTTTGTCGGCGATAGTCTTCAAAAGACCATCGTGATTCCGACAACATTGCAGCCTTACTTCTGCTTTGGCATCGGTATCGTAATATCCACCGCTTGCACCGGCCCGAGCTTCAACTCATCCAGCCCTGGCTTGATCTCGGGGCCGTTGCCGACGACCAGAATCGCCAGCTTTTCCGGATGAATGTACTTCTTCGCGACCCGCTCCAGATCGGCCATTGTCACCTTTTCGAGCGCGGCGCGATAACTCTCCAGGTAATCCGCCGGATAACCATAGAACTCCAGCTTCACCCGCTCGGCCAGCACCTTTTCGCGCGTGTCGTAGCGGAAGAGGAAGGAGTTGAGGATATTGTCCTTGGCCCGCGCCAGCTCCTCATCGGTGAAAGGCCGCGTGGTCAGCCCAGCAATCTCATCGAGCGCGAGTTTGGTTGCGTCCACGGTAGTCTCGCTCTTGGTCAGCACCACCGCATGAAACTCGCCCGGATGGTCCCAGGCGAATCCGTAGCCGCCGCCGACGGAGTATGCCAGTCCCTTTTCCGTGCGAATCTTTTGAAACATACGGCTGGCAAAGCTGCCGCCTAGTATCTCGTTCATCACCGCCAGCGCTGGCATATCGGGATTGCGCCGGTCCGTGCCCAGGTCAACCATCTCGACATTCGATTGATTCACGTCTTCCTTATTGATGAAGTAGACGCCCGGCTTCGCGCCGGCAAAAACATCATGGCGCTCGGGCGCAGCCTTCACCACGGGCAACCCCTCGAATGCCGCGCGCAGCTTGGCTTCCATCGCCGCAGGCTCGAAGTCGCCGCTGATTGCGACAATGAGCTTGCCGCCCATCGTGCGCTCATGCCACGCCTTCAGATCGTCCACCGTAACTGCGCCAATCGTCGCCAACTCCGGCTGTCGCGTGTAGGGCGAGTTCGGGCCATAGACCAGCTTGGCCGATTCACGCCCTGCAATTGCATCCTCTTCGTCATTGCGCCGCATGATCCCCGTGGCCATCTGCTGCTTGGCCAGATCGAGTTTCTCCGCGCTGAATTGCGGATGAAAGAGCAAATCCATCGCCAGCGCGAAGACCTGATCGGAGTCGCCCTTGAGCGAATCCCACGAGAGCGCCGTCGAATCCACATCGCCGCCGGTCTCGATGTGAGCCGCCTTGGCTTCCAGCAAGTCGTCCATCGCGTCGCCGCTCTGCTTCGCGGTCCCGCTGGTCCGCCCGGTCTGACCATAGAGCGCTACAAGGCCGGTTTTGGCCGCATCCTCGTCGCGCCCGCCGCCGGGAATCAGCACCGAGCCAGTGACAAACGGCAGTTCGTGATCTTCCTGCAAAAACAGGACAATGCCGTTCTTCAGTTCAATGCGCTTGGGCTGCTGCGGCTTGAACTCGTGCAGTTTGGGTGTGGGAATCTTCTCCCAAGGCTTGGCTTGTTGGGCGGGTGGCGCGGCAACAGAGGCAACATTCGCAGCAGATGGTGGAGCAGTAATAGGAACAGCGGGTTGTTGCATAATGTTGTGACAACCGCCGAGAGCTACGCTCAATATTCCAGCGAGGACAATTGTTGTGAAGGGTACGGGCTTTAGCCCGTACATTAAAGCTGTCAAAAAGTTGTGGGCTTTAGCCCCTGAGGGATGCTTTTCAACGGTATTAGTCAAATCCGAACTTGTTTTCTGAGAAATTAAAGTCCAACCGGGCATTCCCTCGGTGGCTAAAGCCTGCGTCAATTTTGCATTGCCCATGTACGGGCTGAAGCCCGTACCCTTCACGCTGAAGCCCGTACCCTTCGCCGCACTGAACTCTCTCGCAAATTGAGATAAACTCTTCATCGCGCGCCTCCATCTTTCTTCGCCGCAGCGGCTTCCGTCTCAATCCACGCCTCGGTCCGGTTGCTAGGCACAAAAACTGCGTTGGCCACGCGTCGAATATCCGCCTTCGTCACCTTGTCCACCTTGTCCAGTTGCAGAAAAAGTTCGCGCCAATCGCCGAAGCGCGTTTGATACTCCGCCAGATTGTTGGCCAGCCCCTGATTGTCGGCCAATCCACGCAGCAGATCGGCGCGGGTGCGCGTCTTATACATCGCCAGTTCGTCGTCGCTGACATCCGCCGTCTTCAACTTTTCAATTTCTTTGTGGATGGCGTCACGCATCTCCGCCGGCGTGTGACCCGGCAGCGGAATCGCATAGAACGCAAAGAGTCCGGGATATTTGTCGCCGGGAAATGGACTGAAGCCCTCCGCCTCGGCGGCAATTTGTTGATCGCGCACCAAACTGCGATAGAGCCGCGAGACGCGCCCGTTGGACATGATGTCGCTGATCGCGTCGTAGACCTCGGCGTCGGGCGAGCGATAGTCGGGCCGGTGATAACCCTCTAGGTAACACGGCTGCGTCTGCTCGCGAATCTCGACCGTCTTCTCGGCAAATTGTTTAGGCTCGCTGGTGGTCATCTCCTCCGGCTTGGGTCCGGCGGGAATGCGACTGAAATACCGCTCCAGCATCGGCATCGCCTCGGAGGCCTTCACGTCGCCCACCACGGCCACCACGATATTCGCTCCCACATAATACTTCTTGTGGAAGTCCATCGCCTCGGTCGCGTTGATCTGGCTCACCTCGCTCGGCCAGCCGATGCTGCTGCGTCCGTAGTTGTGCGCAACGTAGGCTGTGGCCAAAAACTGCTCGACCAGCCTCCCGATGGGATTCGAGTCGGTGCGCATTCGCCGCTCTTCCACCACTACATCGCGCTCCTTGTAGAACTCGCGCGGCACCACGTCGGCCAGACGTCCGCTCTCCAGCCACGCCCAAAGCTCCAGCCGGTTCTCCGGCATCGACCAAAAGTAAACCGTATTGTCCAGCCCGGTTTCGGCATTCAGTCCCTCGGCGCCGTTGCGTTCGGCCACATCAGTAAACTGATTGGGCACGACATATTTGTGCGCCTCCTTCTGCGCCTCAAGAAATGCCTTCTTCAACTCGGCCAGCTTCTTCTCGTCGCGGCCCACAGCCTTCAGATACTCAGCCTCGTATGCGTCATTCGCCGCCTCCACCTTAGCCAGCGCAACCTTTTCGTCGGCGTAGTCGTTGGTGCCGATCTCGCTGGTTCCCTTGAAGGCTAAGTGCTCGAACATATGCGCAAGGCCGCTCTCGCCGGATGGATCGTTCACGTCGCCCGCGTCGATGAAAGTGGAATAGCTGAAGACCGGCGCCTCCGGCCGCTCGCAGATAATGATCGTCAGTCCGTTGGGCAGGACTTTGGTCGTTATTCGCTGCTCAAAGCTCTTCAGGTCCTGCGCCCGCGCGCCTGCCAGCGCCATCGCCGCCAGCATCAGCGCCAAAACGCCGTTCTGTATCCGGGGGAATATTCTGCTCCGCATCCGATCTCCTTGTCCTGCTTGTCCGAGAAATTCATTACCGCACTCTTTCAAGCTAGTGCTCTAGACCAATGGGGGTCAATCCGAAAAACTTACGAGAACTTCATTCAATTCTTGCTACGATAAAACTACCATGCAAGGTCAGAGAACGAATCGACGCCGACTAACGCCCGTTTGGCGAGCGATCATCGAGATCGGCTTTATCGATTTTCTCTTCTACTCGAACTTGCTCATGGGCGAGTTCACCGCGACCAATGGCCGCGGCAAGACTCTGGCGTCAGCCCTCAAAGATATCTTCACAGCTACAAACTTCGCCATCGCTCTCATCAGCGCGCTCATCGGCTATCTCGTCTTTGAATATCTGCGAAAGAAGCTGTAGCCTCTGGCCTGCTGTGCCACTCGACGGCTGAATTCGGCCCATTTGTATTCCAGCTGCCTTGACCGTGCGCCGCGCCGTTGCGTATTCTTCGATGCGTTATGGGGCGATGATGAGCAGAGGAAAGACTTTGATGGTTCCTACGCAATTGATAAAGGTCGCTTGGCTGCAGAGCTCGCTGCTTATCGCCTGTTCCCTGCTCCCCGCCCAGCAGCCCATCCCCGCTCCCCTCAACCACTCCGGCCAAATCGTTGTCGCAGGCCGTTCCATACCCTACCTCATTCGCCATCTGCCCATCAGCTCCTACCCCGAGCTTCCCGCTGAACTCGCCGCCCAGCTCACACGCCGCGGCTGTTTGATTCCGCAGACCTACGAGGCTCATCATCCAGAAAACGTCATCCACGCGAGCTTTGAGCGCCCCGGCTCCTCCGATTGGGCTGTTCTTTGTTCGGCGGATAGAACGGTCTCGCTGCTCGTCTACTTTTCCAGCGACCCCAATAGCCTTCACGTGCTCGCCGCCGCGCCGGAGACCGAGCGCCTTCAGGCACACGACTCCACGGGCATTCTCGGCTTCAACTGGGGCATCGACCCCGCCTCGCCCGAGCAGATTCGCACCGCGCAGATCGGCCTGCTCCATCGCCCCGCACCCGTCGATCACGACGCGCTCGCCGATTCGCTCATCGATCACCGCACCGTCTATCACTTCTATCTAAAAAATGCCTGGATCGTGCTGGAGATGCCGGAATAAGTTTCAGTCTGCCCCATCCAACAGGTGAAAATCCCGCCTCGCCCGCCATTGCCGTCCGTTCGCTGCAACTGTTTGCCGCCGCAAGCTCGTGGCAATTACCATAGAGGAATGCATCCCAAGGCGCAGGCCTGACGGTGCTGGCGCGCGCTTTAGCGAGAGTGGGTCCGATGCGGCAAAATTTCCGCGCCGGTGATCCAGCATGAACCGGTCCTCGCTCCAGTCCGCCCAAATTGAATTCCCTGCAATGGGAGAGGAGTACCATTGAGCGACCGTTTTTTGTTTACCTCTGAATCCGTCACCGAAGGCCATCCCGACAAAATCGCCGATCAGGTCTCTGACGCTATTCTCGACGCCTGCCTGGAGCAGGACCCTTACAGCCGCGTCGCAGCCGAGACGCTTACCGCCACCGGCCTGGTCGTCATCGCCGGTGAAATCACCACCAAAGCCTACGTCGATTTTCAAAGCCTCGTTCGCGGCGTCGTCGCCTCCATCGGCTACAACAACGCCCTCTACGGCTTCGACTCCAACACCTGCGCTGTCATCTCGACCATCAACAAGCAGTCGGGCGACATTGCGCAGGGCGTTGATACCGGCGGCGCCGGCGATCAGGGCATGATGTTCGGCTACGCCTCCAACGAAACTCCGGAGCTGATGCCCGCGCCCATCTCGCTCGCCCACAAGCTCTGCCGCCAGCTCACCGCCGTGCGCAAATCCGGCAAGCTCGCCTATCTTCGCCCCGATGGCAAAAGCCAGGTGACAGTTGAATATGACGAGAACGGCAAGCCCGCCCGCATCGACGCCGTCGTCATCAGCAGCCAGCACTCCGACGCAGTCAGCAACGAAGAACTCCACGCCGACATTCTCAAGCACGTCATTCAAGCCGTGCTGCCCGCCGAGTGGCTCGACGAACACACCAAGTACCACATCAACCCGACGGGCCGCTTTGTCATCGGCGGACCGATGGGCGACACCGGCCTCACCGGCCGCAAGATCATCGTCGATACCTACGGCGGCGCGGGCCGTCACGGCGGCGGCGCCTTCAGCGGTAAAGACCCGACGAAGGTTGATCGCTCGGCGGCGTACATGGCTCGTTACATCGCCAAGAACATTGTTGCCGCCGGACTTGCAGATCGCGCCGAAGTCCAGCTCGCCTATGCCATCGGCGTTACCGAGCCGGTCAGCGTCCGCGTCGATACCTTCGGCACAGGCAAGGTCGGCGAAGCCAAGCTGACTGAGTTGGTCCGCAAGAACTTCTCGCTCACGCCCAAAGCCATCATTGAAGGCCTGAATCTACGCCGCCCCATCTATCAGAAGACGGCAGCCTACGGCCACTTTGGCCGCACCGAGCCGGAGTTCACCTGGGAGGCAACCGATAAGGCCGCCACCCTCGCCGAACAAGCAGGAGTCAAAGCTGTAGCCAAGTAAACTTCACCACTTATCGAATCAGAACAAACTTTGAATACAGCCAACAAAGCAGCAGGGCCTGAGCATTGCTCAGGCCCTGCTGCTTCTGCAGACTTGTTGGGCCATCAACCCTGAATGTCAAACTGCTCAGGATGCAGCGTTGCGTCGCTCTTGATGAGGATGTTCTTGCCGATCAGTTCTTCGTATTCGGTGAGCCAACTGGCGTTGTTGGATTTGAGAGTCTTGACGGTCTCCGGATTGACGCGAAGGACGACGTCGGGACTTTCGAAGTGCTTCTTCATCTTGCGCAGCTCGGTGTAGATTTCGTTGCAGACAGTGGTCGGACTCTTGACCATGCCGGTGGCCTGGCAGGTGGGACAAGGAACCGAGAGCGTGCGTTCGAGCGATTGTTTGACGCGCTTGCGGGTGATGGCGACCAGGCCAAAGTCGTTGAACTGGAGAACCTTGGTCGGGGCGCGGTCGGACTTGAGCGCCTCTTCGAGAGCGGCCATCACCTTGTAGCGATTCTTGCGGTCGTCCATGTCGATGAAGTCGATGACGATGATGCCGCCAAGGTCGCGCAGGCGAATCTGGCGGACTATCTCCGGCACGGCGTCGAGATTGGTCTTGACGATGGTGTCTTCAAGGCGCGCCGACTTGCCGACGTACTTGCCGGTGTTGATGTCGATGGCGACCAAAGCCTCGGTCTGGTTGATGACGATGGAGCCGCCGGACTTGAGCCAGACTTTGGAGTTGAGTGCCTTGGCGATCTCGTCCTGAATGCCGAAGTGCTCGAAGAGCGGCGTCTCTTTGGTGTAGAGCTTGACGCGGCGCACGAGCGCGGGCGAGTAAAGGTTAAGGAACTTGACGATGCGCTCGTAGTTTTCCTGAGAATCAACCCAAATAGCCGAGAAATTGCTGTTGACCTGATCGCGCAGGATGCGCTCAATAAGCCCGGAATCGTGAAAGATCAGCGCGGGGGACTTGAATTCATCGGAGCGCTTTTTGATGTCTGCCCAGAGATTCAGCAGCATACGCAGATCGGTGCGCAGTTCTTCTTCGGACGCGTTTTCAGCGGCAGTGCGGACGATAAATCCGCCGGCGGCCTCTCCGCGTTCGTGAACGAGAATGCGCTTGAGGCGCTGGCGCTCTTCATCCGACGCAATCTTGCGGCTGACGCCGATGTGCGTAACAGTGGGCATGAAGACCAGGAAGCGGCCGGGCAGCGCAATATGCGAGGTGATGCGCGCGCCCTTCTTTGCGATTGGCTCCTTGGCGATCTGAACGAGAATCTCCTGACCGGGCTTGAGCAGGTCGCTGATAATCGGCAGGTCGGAGGTCTGCGCCGTGCGGCGCGACATGGGCCGGCCTTTGCCGCCCTGGCCACCGGGTGCTGCCTGTGCCCCGCGCCCACGGCGTCCGCGAGCAGTGCGGTCGCGGCGCTGCTGGCCTGAGGCCTCCGTGGAAGGCTGGCCTTCAGTGGCTGTTTCGTCGTCGTCCTCGTCCTCGTTGTTGTCGAAGTTTAACAGAATGCGATGGTCGAGGTGCGCCTCTTGCAGCATCTCGCCGAGGTCGCCGGTGCGAAGCTGATTGTGCAGCGTCTCCTCTTCAAAGTCGTCGCCATCGTGGTCGCCGCCTTTGGCGCGATGCTGATGGCGGGGGGCGACGTACTCCTCTTCTTCGATGATCTCTTCTTCAATGAGGCCTTTGCCCGGAGCGTAGGTTGAGCTCGACTTGGCGGGCTTCTCTTCGGGCTTCTTCTTACCAAAACCTAAAAAGCGGAAGCCGGATGGAGGCAGAGGATCGACGTTGTGAGAGGCGGAAGCGTCTGGGTCGGTTTCCGTTTTGAATTGCGGCGACTCGGATTGGAGTGCAGGAGCAATCGCAGTTTCAGTGGCTTCCTCGAACTCATCCTCATCAATGGGAGTCACATCGGCCAGAGAGGCCTTGGTCCATTTGGAGACTAGCTCCTGTTCGCTGATTGCCTCGATAGGCTCAGGAGCAGCTTCGGAGACTGGCTCAGCTTCAGCCGTCTCCTCGACAAATTTCTGTTCCTCTGGGGCGAAGCTGTCGGCTGTCGGCTGATCGGTGACTAGACTCTGCGGCTCGGCCTGGGCTTCGATTGTCGGCTCTTGCTTGCGACGCCGGGAGAGCGACTCGCCGGGGAGTACGCCGCTGCCATCCCAACTGAGAGGCGCCTCGATCAGCGTGGCGGGCTTGAAACTACTGGCGGGTCGAGCAGGCGCGGGAGCTGACTCAGCTTTGGAAGAATTCTCCGCGGGAGCGCCGCCGTACCGGGAGAGCGATTCGCCGGGCATGACGAAGGGGACCGGAGCGGAAGACGGTGCGCGGTCAGAGCGGGACGCGAGTTCAGCAGCCTCGCGCCTCTGCGATGAAGGCCTGTCCGCGGGAACGCCGGATGCGTGAATCTGCGGCGCAACCTCCTGCTCGGTCTCGTAGACTTGTTCTATTTGTCCGGCGCTGACGGTCGAAGGTTCGCTCGCCTCAGGCTGAGAGCCTGCCGCAGCGCCGCCGCCACGACCGCCGCGACGACGGCGGCGTCCGCGCCAGCGCTTGGCGCCGGGTTCGCCGGATTCTTGTTCACCGCCCTCGGCCTGATCGGGAGCGGTGACGGTTATTGCTTGCGAAACACTCTCAGTCTCCGGGAGAGCCTCGACCGTCAATTGGCGTTTTTCGGGGGCTTGGCGCTGCTCCTGCTTTTGATCGGTCTTCTGATCGGTCTTCTGGCCGCCGCGACCGCTGTGGCGAACCTCGCGCGGAGGCTGGTTGGCGTTGCTAACCACAACCTTTTCCAGCTCGTCGCTCTCTTCCGGGTCTTCCAACTCCATGAAGTCAGTGACGTAGAGGAAGGCGTCGCGCTCCAGGCCAACGTCCACAAAAGCGGACTGCATACCGGGCAGCACGCGAGTGACGCGACCGTTGTAAATCGAACCGGCTAACGTGTATTCGTTTTCGCGTTCGTAGTAGATTTCCGCGAGTTGATCATCTTCAAGAATAGCCAGCCGCGTCTCATGCGGCGTGCTGGAGATGCATATTTCCTTTGCCATCGTACCTTTCCGCCCAGCGGCGTCTGCCAGCCGGGACTCAGGGCAAGGTCAATTGGAGAGGCGCGAAGTCGGGAGGAAAGTGAATAAGCGGATGCGAGAAACCGTAATTTGCTGGTCTTCCGGTTACCACTCCAAGGTCGGCCGCGCAGGGCGGCGACGCGAGGTGAACAAAGAGCCGGACAATCTTGACAACCAGAACGTGCTGAATAACCCGTACAAACTGTACGATACGGAAACCCGATTGCAGAGAGTTTGTGGCCAACTGTCTTGAGGCCGTTTCACCGCCGGCGATTGCGCAACCATGCCGCACAAAGTGACCGGGAGTAGCATCCCCCGATAGCTTCGTGCAACCTGTGCGCCGCAAGCGGTTCTCCCGTCTCTGCGTGCTCATGAACCCAATCCTGCCGGGCGCGCAGTCCATCTGGACCTGGCCGGCGAAATACTCCAAAAAACTTATCTCTTGCGGACCGGACGGTTCCGGGGGGACACAAGAGGCGAAGCAACAAATCCTTTAGTTCACAAACCGGCGCATACGGACATTCATAGCCGCGCCCAGCGCCAGGAACGTGAACAGCACCGAAGATCCGCCGTAACTCATTAACGGCAAAGGGATTCCGGTTACGGGCATCAACCCGACGACCATGCCTACATTGACCGCGATCTGAAAGGTCAATACAGCCACCACTCCCATGATAATCAAGGAACCGGACAGGTCCGCGGCTGTTTGAGCGTTCTGAATCAAACGCATCAATATGGAAAAGTATAACAGCAGGACGAAAATCGCGCCGACGAAGCCGTGTTCCTCACCGAATGCGGCAAAGATGAAGTCGGCATGGGGAATCGGCAGGAAGTCGCCTTGCGTCTGGGTTCCTTTGGCCATTCCTTTGCCCCAAACACCGCCGGAGCCGACGGCAATCTTGGATTGCAGCAGTTGGTATCCGGTTCCTTTGGGGTCGTTGTCGGGGTTGATAAAGCTGGTCAGCCGGGCTTTCTGATAGGGCTTGAGAACCTTGCCACTGCTCCAGACACCCGCGATAAGCACCGCCCCGCAAGCCAACAGGATGATCGACTGGCGGATATTGATGCCGCCCAGAAACAGTCCGGCGACCAGAATTGGCGTATAGGTGAGTGCGGTTCCCAGATCAGGTTGAATGAGCACCAGCACCATGGGAAGTCCGACGAGCACAAAAGCCTTGAATATCTCCCTCCAGGTGAGGTTGCGCCCGCCGAGATTGGCAAAGTAGCGGGCCACGGCCAGAATCAGGATGAGCTTGACCCATTCCGAGGGCTGAAACTGCATATGTCCGATGTTGATCCAGCGCTTTGCTCCCAGTACTTTGTGACCAAATAGCCTCACGGCAATCAGTGCCACAATACTGAAGCCAAAGGCCCATGGAACCCAGTCAAGCAGGCGGTGATAGTCGATCTTCGAGAAGAGAAACATGGCGGCTAGCCCGCCCACGATGTAAAAGATTTGCTTGGTGTGAAAGCCAATGTATTTGGTATGCAGCGTGGCGGAATAAATCTCAAGCACGGATATGGTGCAGAGCACGAGCACCATTGCCAACAGGGACCAATCGAAGTCGCGGAAACTCAAGAAGCGGCGCATCCGGGTTATTGTCCCTTCCCTGCTGAACTGGCTGACGTAGCCGCCGCCTCATGCAATGATCGAGCGCCGGACGCAGCCGTCTTGGACGCGGCGGATGGATTGTTGGGTTTACCGGCAACGATCTCGCCATCCTGAATAAGAAAACTTCCGGCTTGCATCCGCGGCGGCTTCTCTTTCTGATTTGCAGATTTGGCGCGGCTACCTGAAGCCGGTTCAGGAACGGTCCAGACTGCGCTCATCTCGACCGGCGGCGGCGTTTTGCTCGGCTGGAGATTGTTTGCCAGACGGCGCTGCTTTTCAACATAGGCCGAGACAATCTTGGCGCCGATGCGGGCCGGATAGTAACTGAATTCGCCATTCTGCCAAAGCACGGCGACGACCAACTCCGGATTGCGGCGCGGCGTGACGCCGACAAACCACACGTTGGGATAAGTGGAATGCCCCTTTGCCGTCTTGCCCAACGCTTCGTGGCTCATCAACTGAGCAGTCCCTGTCTTGCCTGCAAAGTCGATGCCTTCGAGATGAGCAGACTGGGCGGTGTGGAAGTAGCCGGGCTGCGTGACCTCCGCCATGCCGTCGGTGATGGTGATCCAATTCTCCGGATCGATGGGGATGTTCACTTCGCCCGATCCCGGAAAGCTCTCTTGCATGGCCTTGCGGAAGTCGGCTGGAAGTTGATCGGGAACGACAACGTGAGGCCGGACAAGATGTCCGCCTGAGGCGATGCCGCCGATGATCCGCGCCAGTTGCAGCGGCGTCGCCTCCACCGCGCCCTGGCCGATGGCCACGTCAAGCGTCTCGTCCGGATACCATCGCGCATGGTAGTTCTTCAGCTTCCACTGGGCGGAGGGCATCAGTCCAGCCTGTTCGCCGGGCAGGTCGATGCCGGTCTTTTGGCCGTAGCCGAATTCGCTGGCGTACTTCGCGATTCTGTCGATGCCCAGTTTGTCGCCCAGCATGTAGTAAAAGGTGTCGCAGGAGAACGGTATGGCGTTGTGAATATCCACCGCGCCGTGGTGCTCGTCGCAATGGTGAAAGAATCCGTAAGGCCCCCATCCGCCCGCGCAGTTGATCTTCATATCCTGCGCGATGCCCTCCTGCAATCCGGCCACAGACATGAGGATTTTGAATGTGGAACCTGGCGCCAGTTGTGCCTGGATAGCCTTGTTCATCAATGGGTGGTCGGGATCGGTGATGAGTTTGTTCCAATCGGCGCGGTTGATGCGCACGGCGAAATCGTTGGGATCGAAGCTGGGGCGCGAGACCATGGCCAGAATCTCGCCGTTGCGCGGGTCCATGGCGACAATCGCGCCGGTGCGGCTGCCCAGCGCCAGCTCGGCTGCGCGTTGCAGATCGTTATCGATGGTGAGCTTCAAATCCTGGCCGGGGATGGCGTGCTGCGTGCGGAGGTAGCCCACCTCGCGACCGTGGCTATCCACGATTACATCGCGTGAGCCGTCCTGGCCGCGCAGCAACTGGTCGTACGTTTCCTCGACGCCAGCCTTGCCGACCACGTCGCCGGGGGTGTAGTAGGAAAAGCGCGGGTTGTTGAGATCGTCCTCGCTGACCTCGCCAACGTACCCGATAAGGTGCGCGGCAAAGCCGTCTCGCGGATAGAGGCGTCGCTCCACGTCGATGGTCTCCAACTCAGGCAGCTCGTTGCGGTGCGCCTCGATGAAGGCCTGCTCATCGGCGGTGATGTCCTGCTTGATGGGGATCGGCTCGTAGATGGGACGAGCGCGATAGCGGCGCAGCGAGGCGCGCAACTGTTCGAGGTCCAGGTTCAATCCACGCGCGATCAGCGGCAGATCGTCATCGACATTGCGATTCTGCTCGCGGACAAGATAGCAGGAGACCGAGGGGTAGTTGTCAACGATCAGGCGATTCTCGCGGTCGAAGAGCTTGCCGCGGCCGGCCATCACCGGCTCTTTGCGGATGCGATTCTGCTCGGCAAGCTGGCGGAAGTTCTCCGCGCCCAGCACTTGCAGCCGCCAGAGGCCGGCGGCAAGGGTCAGCATCATCAACAGAATGCCGTACTGCACCACCGTCAACTTGAGGGTGGAGAGCTTGTCGCCGCGAGTGCTGCCGCCGGAATGCATCGTCTATGCCTAGAATACAGCGGATTTCAGCTTCTGAGTGCCGCAGCCTGTTTTTAGAGTTTCCGAGGAGTTGAGCAAATCAGCAAGGCTCATTTGACGAGCTTGAGTTTCTTCATTTCGGCTTCGGTCCAGCCAATGTCCGCAAGCAGTCCAGCCAACAGCTTCGCACCGTAAGTTTTCTTTGGATGATAATGAATACCGACTCTTCGTCCTTCAGCGCTCCGGTAGACCTGAATCGCCCCTTTGCAATCAGGCTCCAGTGTCCAGCCGCTCTTCTTGAGGGCCGTAATCAGTTCATCTGCCGTCGTATTTTTTAGTTGACTCCACACACTTGCGCTGAAGGCCATGGCATCTCTACGTTCCGTGAAAGAGTCCGCCTTACAGACGAGTGCCGCAACGCTTGCTCTTCTGCTTTAAAATCGGCTCCAATTGGCAAAGGATCGTCGTGTTGAATCATCGAAGAGACGTAGAGGCTGGCCGCCTCAACGGCGTTGTTGATCGCTTCGTCCTCCGTGGCCCCATCAACATGCAAACCCTTGAGTCCGGGGCAATACGCATAGAACGCGTCGCCATCTTTTTCAACTTGGACAGTGACTTTGATTTTCAGCATTTTTCTTAACTTCACGTCGCACCCCGAATCACGCAGTTTGTTGGAAATTATGAGTTCTGGCGATTCTGTACTCAATACAAGTTTCGGCTCATTGGACGCAAAAATCAAGGCGAAGTTATCGCATTTCACCTGAACAGTAATGCTTCATGTAAAAAACATGGGAGAAACTCGCTATGGGAATTCCTGAAAAGTCCTGTTCATCGCTAACCCCTAGTCCCTGATCTGCGTATGATCCAGCAATGGAAAGAGCACGATTGCAATGACTGAGTTTCCTACCGCCTTCATCAACTCCGCCAGCCAGCTCCACTCCAGATCCAACCCCAGCAGAACGCGGTAGATGAAAACATAGATTGTGCTGCACAGCAGCGAGAGCAGAAAGACCAGCATCAGGCGAATCGTGTTGTTTTCCACGTCAATGCGAACGCCAACCGAGCCGGCCAGAAAACCGGCTACAGTCTTGGCAATTCCGTTGACGCCGATGGCGCGGTGGGTGAGGGCATCTTCAAAAAGACCCAGCGCGCAGCCCATCAGCGTTCCCTGGATCGGGTCTCGCCGGACCAGGGCAAAGTAGATTGTGACCAGCAGCGGCAGATCGTACCAGGAATAGCCGCGCAACATATTCGCGAGCAGGGCTTGCAGCACTACCGCCAGCAGCGGAGCCAGCGCATAGACCAGCATCGGGTAACTGCGAATCCCCAGATCGCGGCGATGATCGTCGCCCAATACGTTCATGGCTATGGATTCCTCCCTGCATCGGGCGATTGGGGATTGGACGGCTGAGCCGGTTTAGATTCTGGATTCTCGCCCGGCTTGGGCGCGGGCGCGGCAGCAGTTCCCGGCGTAAACCGGTCGGGATGCAGCGCCAGCGGCGGGTGCGCCACCGGATTGGGGTTCGAGTTGTCCAGAAGCGGTTGCTGCTCCGGCGGAAGATTGGGATCGGTCAGCCCCGGCAGCCGTTCCGCCATGATCTCCGAAGCCTTTTGCTGTGCCTTGATCGCCGCCGCCTCCGCACCCTTCAAGTTCTCGCTGACAGACATATCCTGTTGCTGCTCATTGGAGAAGCGCGGCTCGGTCGAGGTAATGACCAGCACCTCGTCGAGTTGATTCAAATGAGCCGCCGGTCGCACGATGACGTCAATGAAGGCGTCGCGTTCGGGATCGGGGACCACTTTCTCCACCACGCCTACGGGAAGGCCGCGCGGAAAGATCAGATCGCCGCCGGCGGTGAGCACGTTCTCTCCCGGCTTGATGCGCTGGTCGGCGAGCAGGCCCACAATTTGCAGGCGGCCGTTGGCGTTGCCGCGCAGGATGCCGCGAATGCGCGTCGTCTCCAGAATCACGCCCGCGCCGCTGGTCTGGTCGTTGATCATCAGCACCTGCGCCGTATGAGGAAAGACCTCGCGCACCTTGCCCACAATGCCGTCCGCGGTGATGACAGCATTGTCGCGGCTGAGGCCATCCGTTGCGCCCTTGTCGAGATAGAAGACCCGCGAAGTGTCGCTGCCGCTGGAGCCGATGGCCTGCGCCGCCAGCGTCTTATAAATGTAACTCTGCTGGAAGCCCACCAGCGCCTGCAACCGCTCGCCCTGCTTGGCGTCCTCCAGCAAAGTCGCCTGTTCAAGGCGAAGCCGGTCAATTGTCTTTTGCAGGTCTTTGTTCTGCTCGCGAACGCTGTGCAGGTCAATATAGTTTTGCCATAGGCCCGCCCCGCCCATCTTGGCGGCGTGGAAGATACGCTCCGGCGGCGTGACCACGGTATCGGCCCAGAGCCGGAAGAGACGTACGCTGGACCCGTCATGCGGATCGAGCGTATTGTGTCCGCTCTCGGTGCGGCGCACCTGCACGGCCAGCCCGATGATCTGCGCCATCAGGATGACCAGCAGCACCACAAGATTCCGATAACGGACAAAAAATGATTCCATGGCTAAAGGCTCAGGCCAAGAGGGCAAGAAAGTAAGCGAGAGCAATATCAGTATACTGTTGAGCCTTCCTACACCGTTGCTTCCACGGTGCGGATGTGAAAATGGCAAAGCAAAAGTTTATGAGCGAGCCACACCGGAAGCGAAGGCTACAACTTAGCTTATTAACTTAGCGCTTATGGCGGATACCCCCACCCCTATTTTGGACGCAAAATCCTTGTTTTCATGAGGTTATAGGGAGTGTTGCGCTGCAAAATCATCAAAACAAAGGAGTTCCCTGCAAAATCGTCCAGGATAAGGAGTTACGGGACTAGGGACTAGGGACTAGGGACTAGGGAATAGGGACTAGGGACTAGGGAAAGCCCGGAGGTTTGGTTGGTGGTCATGCATCCATTGTGTGCGCCGGAGGGGAAATAATGTGCAAGACAGTGGACACTGACCACGGCCTGACCTGAAGCCTTTGGGAAAAGACATACTTTCGAGTTTCGTGGTTCCCACTCATCCACGATAAAACTGTGGATGAATGGGGCACTCGGGTTTCAGGGAGTTGATGAGCGGGCCACCTGCCACCTGTCGAATTTTGTCGATGGACAGGTTTTTCAGGATCGACTATTTACAATCACAACTTAGTTCGCGACAGTAACCAACGCTTACCCTCTGCGATTAGCTCCGGATTCACGGGGGCCAAAGCCTCAGGTACTGCCCGCTGAATCGCGCCCGCGAGGTAATGCAGTGCCTGTCGTTCTGCTTTGTCCAACCTAAGCACTAACTCTTGGTTGCCTTGACTCATTTCATTTCGTGCCTCAGGATTACGTAGTGTTCTGGTCAGAAGTTCCCAGATCACAAGGCTTGGGCCCTTCTGCAAGCATATCTTCTCTTCATTCCCCCGTTCGGTTGTCATTCAAATCCCCACTTTGTCTTGTATACATCCGGTTGATCTGGATGAAAGGCTGTACCCTGGTCCGGATGGTTCTTATCTCGCCATACAACAAATCCTTTGGCAGGTGGCCCGGTCATCGATCATTCTTCCTTCACCAAAATATGTTCTATGAAAAGCTGTGCCCCGTTCATCGCAGTTTTATCGCGATGAGCGGGAGTCGATGACGCGCCGTCCATTCTGACTCGATTTCAACCACGCCTCGAACGCCGGTTGCGTAATGGTTGAAGCTGCTCCATGGATAATCACCGGGAGATGCTGCCAATCCGCGCTTGACCGGATTTCGATGAATGTATCGTATCACTTCGGAGCGCTCATCTTCCCCATGAACATTACTGTCATAGTAGCGTTCTTGCCAGAACTTCTCGCGCTCACCTTTCAGTTTGCGCGAAGTCATCTGCTTAACGACCTTCAAAAACTGCGCTACGAGAATCGCCTCCGGCTCGTTGATGAGCAAATGGACGTGCTCGGGCATCAGGACGTAGGCGTAAACCCTCACGTGATGGCGCGCGCGTGTCAGTTCCAAAATTGCTTCAACCATCTCTTTGGAACCCGGTACATCAAGAAACGGAAGGCGGTGAAAACAACTGAACGTGATGAAGTGAAGAGCTTCTGCTTTCTGAAACCGTTTCAGACCGTACGGCATGACTCCATCCTAGTCCGGTCACGACATGACCTCGAGTTTACCGCCCGCTCATCGCGATAATGCCGCGATGAACGGGGCACAGCTTCTCAAGACTCATCGTGATTCTTCGGTTGACGTGCAGTGTACCAGTCGTTCAGCGCGGCTGGATTCCAACAATCTAAAACAGCGGCGTCTGGCGTCCGGGCATGGTGAGGCCGAAGTGCTCATAGGCCAGACGCGTGGCGACGCGGCCGCGCGGCGTGCGGTCGAGGAATCCGATCTGAATGAGAAACGGCTCGTAGACCTCTTCGAGGGCGTCCTGCTCCTCGGCGAGGGTTGCGGCGAGTGTGCTGAGGCCGACGGGTCCGCCATCGTATTTTTCGATGATGGCCAGCAGCAGCCGGCGGTCGATCTCGTCGAAGCCGTGAGCGTCCACTTCAAGCATGGTGAGGGAGGCGTTGGCGGTGGGGCGGTCGATGACGCCGCTGCCGCGCACCTGAGCGTAGTCGCGCACGCGGCGGAGGAGGCGGTTGGCGATGCGCGGAGTGCCGCGGGAGCGCAGCGCGATTTCTGCAGCGCCGTCCTGGTCGATGGGAATCTGCATGACTTCCGCGGATCGCGTGACGATAAAGCGCAGTTCATCCTCTGTATAGAATTCCAGCCGCAGCAGAATGCCGAAGCGCGAGCGAAGCGGCGAACTCAGCAGGCCGGGACGAGTGGTGGCGCCGATGAAGGTGAAGGGGCGAATCTCCATCACGTGCGTGCGCGCCGCCGGACCCTGGCCGATGATGATGTCCAGCTTGTAATCTTCGAGGGCGGTGTAGAGCTTTTCTTCCAGGACGGGCTGCATACGGTGAATTTCGTCGAGGAAGAGAACCTGGCGCTCGCGCAGGTTGGTGAGGATGGCGGTCAGGTCGCCCTGGATTTGCAGAGCCGGGCCGGAGGTCTGCTGAAAGCCGACATCCAGCTCGTTGGCAATAATGGTGGCGAGGGTGGTCTTGCCCAGGCCGGGAGGGCCGGAGAGCAGCACGTGGTCGAGCGCCTCGCCGCGCGATTTGGCGGCTTCGAGAGCAATGGCAAGTTGTTCTTTTGCTTTAGTTTGGCCAATGAACTCGCCCAGCCGGCGGGGGCGCAGTTTCAGCTCGAAGCCCTGCTCCTCGTCGGCGCGCGCGGCGCTGACCAGCCTCTCCGGATTGTCGTTGTGTGCAGTTGCCATGCTGTTGAGAAGTGTAGTCGCTGGCGGTGGACAGGAGCAAAGTTGATCCGGAGAGCGTCCGTATATTATTGACTGTTTTGATTCCACGCAAAGAGGATTGTTTTTGCGGACTAAAGATGGTATGACGGGTGTAGAATCATCAGGAAAAGCTAGGAGTCTTCCATGCGTATTCCTTTTTGTCTGAAGGCGCTTCTGTTCGCCGGCCTTTTGCTTCCGCTTGACAGTTGCCTAACCCAGGCCTCCCTGTCGTCTATCGCTGTGACGCCCACTACCATGAGTTTTGGCGGACCGGGCCTCAGCACGCAATTGACGGCAATGGGAACGTATACGCACGGCACACATCCCGCATCCACCATCAATATCACGGATCAGGTGACTTGGGCGAGTTCCACGCCTGAGTGCGTTACAGTAAGCAGCACAGGACTTATCACCTCCGGCGACAACACCTGCAGCAACATCCTGGTCACTGCCACCGCGCCGGGCTTCAATGGCGTCATCACGGGTACGATGACTGTGAACGTCACCCAGCCGACCGGCACAGGCTCTGGAGGCACTGGGACGGTGGCGTCACTCGCCATTACTCCTCTCACTTCGTCGGTCGCAGTTCCAACGGATACCAGCCAATTCCTCGCCATTGGAACAACCTCGACGGGAGCTACGGTAAACCTGACCAGCCAGGTTGCATGGAGCGCGACTACGCCTCAGGTTGCAACTATTTGCACTGTTGGTGTTACCGCTTCTTGCCCTGCTGCATCACCGACCGGTTACGGGCTGGCCACGGCAGTGGGCAAGGGAACTACAAATATCACTGCGATCTATACCAACTCAGATGGGACCATAGTGCCGCCGGCCACTGCAAGCCTTACGGTGCTGGCGGGAAACACGGAGCAGGTCACGGCCGTTTCCATCCTTCCGATCTCGGTTTCGGTTACAGCCTCCCAAAGCGCCCAACTGATAGCGCTGGGCACCGGGCCCTCAGGTCTTGATCAAATCCTGGCCCCCTCCACGCCCACCAACGCGCAACTGCAATGGACCGCCAGCCCTAATTCGATCATTGTTATGTGTACCGGCGCGGCCACTCCCAGTGCGTCTTGCACAGCGGCTGGGGAAGTGATCGGCTTAAACCCCGGCAATACCAGTGTCACGGCGCTGTACACCAACACCGATGGCACCGTAGTGCATAGCAACGCAGTGTCCATTACTGTTTCCAATTCGGCCCCGCCGGAGCCTCTGCTGTCGATTACGATTGTGCCGGGCAATACCACGGTTTCGACTCAAGGGATGACAGCGCAATATCTGGCCTTCGGCAACTTCTCGACCACTCCAACCTATCAGGACATCACCAACGGAATATCCCACCCCGGGTTTGGCGGCTGCACCGTGCTTCCTTGCACCGTCCCGGTGACTCCTGTCACCTGGATATCCTTCGCACCAGAGGTTGCATCCGTTGACTCCGGCGGGACAAGCGGGGAAGATGGCGGACTGGTGACGGCTATGGGTTATGAGGGCAGCAGCCCCATCTATGCGGAGGCCTTCAATGCGGACGGCACGGCTGTTCTCTCCAATCCTGAGTCGTTTGCCTGCGAAGTCAGCCCTCCTCAACCCCCTGTATGCGAGCCTGGACCGGCAGTCCCAGAGGATTTTGCCACGTTGACCGTCTTTAACGTGGGAGAAAACACCAGCACCTGGCAGATTACAGCTCCCAACGGCAATGGAGCGGCTGATCTGATTCATTGCGGCCCAGGCTGGGCTGGAGCTGGCGGCTCGGTATGCACGGGAACCTACCCTGTCAACTCCGTGGTGACGCTGACAGAGGCATCTCCCGCCGGGTCTTTTGGAGGTTGGTCGGCGAACTGTCCTGTCGTCACCGCAACAACATGTCAGGTGACGCTCACGGGCAATATGTCTATCGGCGCCATCTTCTACTAGGGCCTGTCATCTAATTCATCGGGGGTAGCGTTGCTTGCGAAAAACCGTCCAGACCGGGGCCCCCACGGACTGATCTTTGGTCCGTGGGGTGGAGACGAGGCGGAGTCCGCAGGGTTTGGTTATTCCAAGCACAAGGACGAGAACGAAGTATGGGCGGATTTCCACCCCAGCGACGAAGACCTGTCGCCGGGGACCCCGGTTTTTCGCCGCAACCCGAAGGGACGGGGCCAATTTTCCCCATTTCTTCGTTGCTCGTCACTCCAGTAACCGGTTACAGTTCGCTCCTCGCGCCTCGAACTGAGGGAAATTGGCTCCCGTCGCTGCCCCCGCGGAATTAGATGACAGACCCTAGGAGTCAATGATTGCCATCAAAGCCGTCCTTCGGGGCGGCTTTGTTGCATGTGATGGCGCATCCCCGGCTGACGTGAACGTTCAGCGCGTAAAATGGAATGGTTCCTTCAGCGCATAATGACTCACCGCTTTGCACGCATTCGCCGCTTCCGTTTCAATCTGCCGCAGCGCATTGCGGCGGCGATGCTGGCCGTCTTTCTCATTCAGGGGCTGGGCTGCATCAGCCGACAAACGCTCACCGACCGCGACTACCAGTACGCCCGCTGCGGACGCGAGATGTGGGAGCGGCCGGCGCAACTGACCGGCGACTTCACCAGTTGCGGCAAGATCCGCGACGGGATTCTGGCTTACCGGCTGGCAGGACTGCCGCTGACGCTGAATCTGCTGACTGAGCGCGGGCTGGATCTCTTTCGCAAACCGGAAGACCGCGTGGTGCAGACCGACGAAGCGCCAAGCGCCTGGGAGCTGCGCCATCAGTTCACGCATATTCTGTTGCTGCTGCGGCTGCCCTTTCTTGGCGCCGGCTGCCTGCTGGGCGCGGGGTTATGGTGGGTGACGCGGCGGCTTTACGGAAACCTGGGCGGCTACACGGCGCTTGCGCTCTACTGCTTTTCTCCGGCGATGTTGAGAGCCTGCGTCGCGCCCAACCCCGACATACTCGCCGCGTTGGGCGTCTATGGCGGCGTCTACACATGCATCGGCGTAGCCCATGCCATGCAGGGGCCGAGGCGAAAGTGGCGTCCGCGCATTGTGCTGCTCACGGCGGCCTTCGGGCTGGCCGCGGCTGCGCACGTTGCCGCGCTGGCTTTGGCGGCGCTGCTGGGTCTCGCGCTGATGCTGTGGGTGGCAGAGGAGCGCAGAAGTCAAGTGCTCCCGGTGATACTCGTCGCCGTTGCCGGAGCACTGGTGCTGGTCTTCGTCTGCTACGGCTTCTCGCCGGCTGCGTACTGTAACTTCTTCCGCTCGGCGTCCGCGCTGCTGGGCCTCTCGCTCGATCCGGCGCGGCGATTCTTTTCCACGCTCACGAACGCCGGGATAACCGTGGCCGCGGCGGCTGCCGTGGCGCTCTATTTGGGCATCCGCCGCTCGCGCTACTTCGGTAACACAACTCCACTGCTCTGCGCATTGCTCTTGATGGTGCTTGTGATGACCGGCGTACCTGGCGCTCCGTGGCTGTGGGCGCTGCCGTTTCTGCTCACATTTGTGGGCGGCGTCTTCGCAGATGCCTACGAAGGCCCGCGAGGCCGCATCGCGCTCTGCGCCGCCGGCGCCATTGTGCTCTTGCAGGCCGTTTTCTGCGTGCTGAGTTTGCCGGGGCTGCTGTAGGGAAGTAGCCGAAAAGAAGGCGATAAAGAAAGCTAAATCAGCCGCCAAATCCAAGGCAAAAACCCGCCGCGCGGCCTGATCTCCGAAGGCTCTCAACGCCAACTCTGTAAACTGCTATAAAATCTAGCAGAATAAGGACTTATTTCCTTCATTTAACCTTGCTGAAACCCTTCTCGACCGAGTAAAATAAAAGTACAGCCTGCGAAGCCCGGCCCTGCCTTTTCCGGACCTTTTACGCCGCCTTCCGCGCGCCTAGAAAAAACATTATGCCAGACGATAAGAACCCCCTCCTCCCTCTCGATGGCGGCTTGCCGCCCAAAAGCGGCACCAACTTTCTCCCCATGAACATTGAAGAGGAGATGCGCCGCTCCTATCTTGCTTACTCGATGTCAGTTATCGTCGGGCGCGCGCTGCCGGATGCGAGGGACGGCCTCAAGCCCGTACACCGGCGCATTCTGACGGCGATGGACCGCGAAGGCCTGCAACACAACAAGAGATATTCCAAATGCGCCGGCGTAGTGGGCGAATGCCTCAAGAAATATCACCCACACGGCGATTCGTCCGTCTATGACGCGTTGGTGCGCATGGCGCAGCCGTGGTCGTTGCGTTATCCGCTGGTGGATGGTCAGGGTAACTTCGGCTCGGTCGATGGCGATCCGCCGGCGGCCTACCGTTATACCGAGTGCCGCATGGAGCGCATCGCCGAAGAGATGATGGCCGACATCGATATGGAAACCGTCGATATGATGGCCAACTTCGATGAGACGACCGACGAGCCGACCGTTCTTCCCACGCGCATTCCCACGCTGATCGTCAACGGCTCGAACGGCATCGCCGTCGGCATGGCCACCAATATTCCGCCTCACAATCTCACCGAGGTCGTCAACGCCGCCATCGAGCTGGTGAAGAATCCCAGCGCCGGTCTGGCCGAAGTTCTGAAGCACGTGCAAGGCCCGGACTTCCCCACCGGCGGCTTTCTCTACGGCAAGAGCGGCATCCCGCAGGCCTACAAGACCGGCCGCGGCCGCTTCCTGATGCGTGCCCGCACGGCGCTCGAAAGCCTGACCAAGGAACGGCAGGCGATCATCGTCACCGAGATTCCCTATCAGGTGAACAAATCGGATCTGATTAAGCGCATCGCCGATCTGGTGAACGAGAAGATCATCGATGACATCGGCGACGTGCGCGACGAGAGCGACCGCGACGGTATGCGCATCGTCATCGAACTCAAGCGCGGCGCGCAGCCGGAGATCGTCCTTAACCAGCTCTACAAGCACTCGGAGATGCAAAAGAGCTTCTCGATGATCTTCCTCGCGGTGCTCAACGGGCAGCCGCGCGAGTTGAGCCTCGATGCCGCCATTCGCGCCTTCATCGATCATCGCATTGATGTCGTGCAGCGCCGCACCGTCTTCCTGCTGCGCAAGGCCCGCGAGCGCGAGCATCAGTTCGAGGGCTACAAGATCGCCATCGACAACCTCGACACGGTCATCAAGATCATTCGCGGATCAGGGTCGCGCGTTGAAGCCCGCGAAAATCTTTACGCCTGGGGCAAGGGCAAAGAGATCGTCATCAACCTGGGCCGCGAGCGGCTTCCGCAAGAAGAAAAAGGCCTGACACTTCGGCAAGTGGATGCCATTCTCGAACTGCAACTCTATCGCCTCACGCAATTCTCGGTCGATGAGATCCTCGCCGAACTTACCGAGATTCGCAAGAAGATCGCCGAGTACGAATCCATCCTGGCCAGCGAGAAGAAGCTGCGCGCGGTTATCGTCAAGGAACTCGAAGAGGTTCGCGACAAATACGGCGACGCGCGCCGCACACAGATTCTGGATGAGTCCGCCGAGTTGCAACTCGAAGACCTGATCGCCGACGAGCAGGTCGCCGTCACGGTCAGCCACCAGGGCTATCTCAAGCGCACGCCGATTTCGATTTATCGGCAGCAGCGCCGCGGCGGCAGCGGGCGCATGGGCATGAAGACGCGCGAGGAGGATTTCGTCGCGCAGTTGATCGTCGATTCCACCCACTCCTTCCTGCTCTGCTTTACCAACACGGGCCGCGTTTACTGGCTCAAGGTCTACGAGATTCCCGACGTGGGCGCGGCAGGCAAGGGCAAATCGATGCAGAGCTTGCTCGATCTCCAGTCCGGCGAAAATGTTCGCGCCATTCTGCCCGTGCGCGATCTCGAAGAAGAGGGCAAGTTCATCTTCTTCACCACGCAAAAAGGCACCGTCAAGAAGACGCCGCTCAAGGACTTCAGCAACGTGATGGCGCGCGGCATCATCGCGATAGGAATCGACAAAGACGACGAGTTGGTCAAAGCCTGCATCACCGACGGCAATCAGATTATTTTTCTCGCCACGCATCTCGGCATGGCCATTCGCTTTGACGAAAACGATGTCCGCTCCATGGGCCGCCCGGCCTACGGCGTGCGCGGCATCGACCTCGGCAAAAACGATTACGTTGTCGGCGTCGCCGTCACCCCCAAAGAGCATGAGCCGGGCGACTACCGCATTCTCTCGGTCAGCGAACACGGCTTCGGCAAGCGCACCGATGTCGAGGAGTATCGGCTACAGACGCGCGGCGGCAAAGGCGTCAAGAACATGGCCGTCACCGACCGCATCGGCCGCGTGAACACGATCCAGCTCGTCGACGACACCAGCGAGTTGATGGTCATCAGCCAATTCGGCAAGATCATTCGCGTCGATACCAAGACCATCCGCAACGCGGGCCGCGCCACGCAAGGCGTCCGCCTGCTCACTCTGGAGAGCGACGACAAGGTCGCCGCTGCTGTCATCATTCCGCCCGATGAACTGAACGGCAACAATCACGACGAGCCAACACTGTTGCAGTAAATCTGTTGGAATCTCAGATCTATTTAGCGAGGAAAAGTTTCGGACTGTCGGGAATCCAACTTATCCGGTTACATATTCCGCGGCCCAATCTGAGCTTCGCTCTCAGCGCGCGGGCTGGTACGGCTCAACGCGCAGCATATCGGTGAGGATGCCGCGCTCTTCGGGGCTGAAGACGCCCTTGTAGCGATCGGAGTTGAGCACCGTTGATCGCTGGCTGAGCGGGACCGTGCGCAGATCGCGCCATGCTTGTTTCATGAGCTCCTGACGTTCAGGTGGCAGTTCCATCCAGTGGCGCGCTGAAATGTTGATGCGCATCCGCTCCTGCGGGGAGAGGTGCTCGATCATCTCGTTGCGGGCCACGCGGCGCTGGCGCTGCTCCTCGGACAATTGATTCACCTGATGCAACTGGCGCACCACCTGCTCCTGGTCAGCGGGTGTGAGGCGGCGGAAGCCGGGGTCGTTGCGCAAAAGCCGCTCCTGCTCTTGCACGGGAAGATTGCGGTGTTGGTTGAGCCAGTCTCCCAGATGGCCTTTGGGAAGCTCGGTGGGCGGTGTGTAGCCTGGATAGGCGGGCCGCGCAAGGCCGGGGCCAATGTATGGCGGGCCTGGATACGCGGAATGAGGATACGCGGGGCGCGGAGCGCGCGGCGCCGGCGCGGGATGCTGTGCGCAGGTGCAGACGGCAGGCAGAAATAACAGCACGGACAGGGCCGCCCGTCTGATCCCTCCCGTGTACTCTGCGCCGATGAACATTTCTTTCTTCTTTCCTCGATTCCCGTGAAAACCCCGCGATCTTCTGCGCAATGCTCTCGAAAAACATCCCTCAGGGGCTAAAGCCCGTTTTTATTTTGCTGCCTTTGGGCAGTCAGGGCTGAAGCCCTGACCTACCAGTCGTGCCCCTTCAAAGCATCAACATCTGCAAAAAATCCTCAATTGTTGTTATCGGAAAGCTCCTCCAACTGGTCGAGCAGTTGAGCATTGCTGTTCATCGTTTGCAAATCCTGCACAACGGCGGACTGCACCGGAGGAGCCGGCGACTGCTTCCAATTCGTCACGCCCAGATAAGTGCCTCCGCCAATCAACAGCATAAAGGTCATGGCCATGGCCGCCAACGGACGCACATGGGTCGCGCTTCCGTAAGCCCAGCGAGCGCGCAGTACGGCAAACCATCCGGCAGGCGCGGACTGGCGCTGAGCCGCGAGACGCGCCTCGAGCCGGGTAAGAAAATATGGGTTTGGCTCCGGCGCCTTCCAGCTATCCAGGAGGGTCATCGTCGCCCGCAGCTCGTCAAGAGAGCGGCTGCAACCCTCGCACTCCGCCACATGAGCATGAACTCTGGCAGGCGCGGCAGCGGGGTCGAGCAGCAGCGTCGCCAGCTTCGCGTCCATTCCTTTGCAATTTGTTTTCATGGCATCCACCTCATCTCCCGCCGGTGTCTCCCGGCTCGTTGCCTTCAGATAAAATCCTTCAGCGATTCGCGTAATGTTTGATAAGCGCGAAAGAGCAAGGACTTGACTGCCGACTCGCTCAAGCGCAGCACCTGGCTGATCTCGCGGTAATCCATCTCCTGGAACTTGTGCATGACGACCGCCATTCTTTGCCTCTCGGGCAGCGCCGTCACGCATTCGCGAATGGCCTTCATCCGCTCGCTGCGCAGCAGGCCCTCCTCGGCTGAAATCTCACTGCCGGCCACCTCCGGCAGCATCCCGGTCTCCTCGTCGGGCGTGTCCAGATAAACCGCCTGCACATTGCGCTCATGCCGGGTGTCGCGCGCGTGGTTCACCGCCAGATTGGTGGCAATGCGGTAAAGCCACGTGCTGAATCGCGCCTCAGCCCGGTAGCTCTCTCGCGAACGATAGACGCGAAAAAATACCTCCTGAGCCAGTTCTTCGGCAATTGCCTGGTTGCGCACCATCCGAAAAAGAAAATGGACGATGGGCCGGTAATACTTTTCCGCCAGGAAGCTGAAGGCCGATTCATCTCCGGCGGCGGCTCGGCGCATGATAGCCGCATCGCCGGCAGGGTCCAGAGTGGCAAAGTTCGGCTTGCCAACCGTCTCCGTGCGTCCATCCGGCCATGCAACCGGAGCCGATCCCAAGGACGAGCTGTCCAGAACGAGGGTCGCCATATCTTCTGAAACCCCATCTTCGGCGTAAGGTTGCGCCGAACCAGCGTTTTCCGGGCAGGAATCCGCCTTGGCGGACGCGCTGGCGCCGCGCGCTGCATCCTCCTCGCCGGGAGGAGAACCGGTTGCAGCTCGAATTGATGTGGCTCGCAAAGACATTCGTCGTCGCGCAGGCTCCGGCTGGCCGCATGGGGGTTGGCCGTAAAGCCCCGCTGGTGTTACTCTAACCCATAGGATGGCTTGCAGGCGCGTCCCAGCGCAAGCCCCGGCAGAGGGCGCTTAACTCAGCGGTAGAGTGCCACCTTCACACGGTGGAAGTCGCAGGTTCGAATCCTGCAGCGCCCACCATTTTTTCAATCGTTTACACGGCGTTCTCTCGATAAATTAATGACATCCTGACGATTTTCATCTTGAAGAACCATTCAAGTTTCTTCATTTCGCCGCCCGCGCCTGTTCCCGCGCGTTTCTTACCGCATCAAGAAACTGCCGCGCATGGGGCGGAGGAGGAACTTCGCCGCGCAGAATGCGGCGCGTGGAGATATCGTGGCCGTAGATGACCTCGGTCGATTCGTCATCGCGCCGGATTGCCGCGCCTGTCAATGTAAGACCGGCAAAGACTCCTCGCGCGCGCGAGTAGGTCAGGATTTCAGCGTTGAGTTCCCAGTCGGTATCGGCGGATGCATGACGCCCCACAGGTCCGGCGGCAACGGACGCGTCCCCGCCAAGCTCGAATTTGCTGGAGAGAAGCCGCTGCATTCCCTTATCGCTCTGGATGATCAGAACCAGGTCCACGCCTTCAACGCCGATCTGCAAGCCCCAGCTTCCGCCCGTGATGGCAAAGAATGCAGGCGCGCTCCATCCTGTCGCGGTGCGACAGGTGGCGACGCCTCTGCCATTCTCAGCGCCAAAGACAAATCCGCCCTTGAGCAGGTGGGGAACGACGGCCACGCACTTTGCATGGTCCAGAACTTCTTCAGGGATTCCTTTGTCGGGAGCGGACATAATCTCATGCAAGACAGCGCCGGCATGATCCATCCGGTCGTCGGTTGCCTCGCGAGTGGTTCCGGCCCAGGCGGTGGTCGTCAAACTGAGTATCGCAGCGAACAAAATGTGCTTGTGCATGGAGTCCTCCATCAACGGGGAAATGGTCGTGCCTTCTGATTGTTTTGCACGGCCAGTTCCAAACGATAAGTTTATGAAAATCAACAAGGTAGTATATGTACATTATTTCGGATCAAACTTTGGCGGGAAGATTTTACATGGGAGTGTATATCAAATTTCGCTGCAACCCGGAGATACCAAGGTCTGCAGTTGAACTAGAGCTTCAATGCAGCCCTGATAACTCGTTAGGTGCAGGCTGTTTACCGCACGGCCTGCCTCTCGGACCAGGGACCGATCACTGGAAGCAGAAAATGTTTTCCGTTCAGTGCCTTGAGCGCGCACCAGAGCGAAATGAAGGCCCAGACGATCAGGACCGGCAGACTGAGGCCGGCAAGAATCACTGGCAACACACTCAAATTGAAGACCGGAAAAAAGCTCAGGAACCAGCAAAGGAATGCTGTCATTACCGATAACATGAGAGACTGCCACGCGTGGAAACGCACATTGGCGCTGCGATTGTATGGCGCGATAGCCAGAAAAAATAACGCCGGGACAGGCGTGATGTAAGCGACTGCGCCAATCGAATTGTCCGAAAGGCCATTCTGTACGGGATCGGGCATTCCTTCTCCTTTTGCTTCGACGGAATCCGCGGCTTTGATCGGCTTGCCTGCGTATCTCTTGCGGACAGGTCAATCCAGACGGCGGGATACCGTCATTGAACTCCGGCTACGAATCAATATACTCCCGGTTGCCCCGGCCCGCCGGTATTTTGTAATCGATTTCGCGAATAAAGCGAACCATTCATGACACGTACGTTTTCTGGAGTTATGATTCTTGAAGAAAGGAGTGTGGAGAATGAAGGCATCGATGCGGATTGTAATCGCCGTTATGATCGCATGGACGGCGAACGGGATTGCTCAGCACGCAGTACAGACAGCCATGATCGACACTCTACAGGTCAAAGAAGTCAATGTGACAGAGATCGACGCTTCGCACGTCAAACTGGGCGTGGACCTGAATCTGACGGCGAAGCAGACAGTGACGCTCGAGAATATGCGCCTCTGCTCACTCCATCTCAATGGCCTGCCGGTCTTCGCCGCGCCCCTGAATCAGGAGATTGTCTTCAAAAAGGGCGTGGCCACGGCTCTGCCGCCGATTTATGTCACGATTCTTTTTCGCGATTTGCATACGACGGAGCCGCTGCGCCGGATGATCGAAAATCAGAGCGTCAAGGTCGAGGGTGAGTTGACGGCCGACTTGAAGCTCAACATGGTCGAGAAGCTGGCGCTGCACACCATGCATCCGGATGTCGCGGTCTCTCTTGCGCAGGATGTGCCGGCTGAGACCGGCGGCACGCCTCTCGAGCGCAGTGTGGCGCTGAGCATTTTAACCGCCATCGATAACGGGTTGCAGAACTCTACCGTCGCCGGAAAGCTGTTGAACGGCTTGAAGCCCGCATGGATTCGCGACCTGGAGACCAGCACACCCGCAAATCTGTATGTGGTGGAAACCAGCTATACGCTGGCTGAGGGGGATGCAAGTTATCCGGTGATCTCAGATCAGTTGGGCTTCCGCGTTAAAGCAGCGCAGGCTGTGACCACCGCCGAAGCCGAAGCGCCGTGGAAGTACGATGCAGAGTTTCTGGGAGCGGTGCAATCGGGAACAGCAAAGCTGGTGAAGAACAGCCCGGAGATCGTACTCAAGCCGCTGGCGCAGGGCGATCCGCTGCGGCTGAGCGCCAAGGATTTTGTTGTGGAACTGCGCGGAGTCAGCGAGAGCGATAAGCTGATTTCAACCGGCAGCGACCACAGTAAGATCAAGGTGCTTCGGCGTGACGCGCCCACTTCGCTGGCCGTACTGACGCTCGAAGTGCCGCCCGCAATCCCGGCGCTAACCGCGGCTCCGGCTGCCACTGCAACGCTGGAGAGCTGGGAACTTGTCGCCGTCTTCCGCCTGCGCCAGGATCCGGTGACAAAGAAGCCCTTCGTCGAAGCGCTGCAGATGGCCGCAAGCCGTGATGGCCAGAGCATCCGGTTGAGCCAACCCGTGGATGAGGCGACTTTCGGTTCGCCGATTGTGACGCCGGATGGAGTGATCGGTATTGTGCAGGACGAGCAGACAGGTGCGTTTCTGCCCGCCGATCTGTTGGCGCCTGTGGCAGCGCCCGTGCAGACGGCTGCGCAGTAGGCTGACCCGATTCGGAATGATTCAGTACCTTCGGGTGAAATTCCGAGCGGAATCCATGCTGTGAAATGAGCGTTTTCCGATAACCTCCTTTGCGGGAGGATGCCGTGATTTCTCTGCACTGCGAGTCCGAACAAAACGCGGCAACCCTGAAACCCATTCAGTTGGATCGCCGCGCTCATCCGCGATTTTTTTTGCAGGGAACCGCCGTGATCCGCATTCTTCCTCAAGGACTGGATGTTCTGGGAGCCGTGATCGATATGAGCATTGGGGGATGCGGAGTCGAAGTGGGATTCGCCATTCCGGCTCAGGTCGGCGCTACTGTCGATGTGGACCTGCATGTGCGCGGGGTTTCGCTGCGGCGCTCCGGCATCATCCGGCGCATCGATCTGATCCGGAGCATGGAGAAAGAGACGCGCGTCGGCATCGAGTTCGTCGAGTTGAGCAGACGAAGAGCGCAAGGCTCAAACACGGAGATGCATTCGGAATAACGAGTCTAGTCCCTATCCCCTATTTTCATCACTGCGGATCGTTATCGCGCTTGCGCAGGATGGCGATCACTCCCGCCACCAGCACCAGCAGCATCGCGCACAGAACCGACACTGATTCGACGAAGCGAAGGCGATATGGGACGGCGTAGCTGACTGGATTGAGGCGCGGATATTGCTCATGTTCAGAGGCTCGGCAGGTGTGTTCCGTGCCGCTGGGATCGGTAAAGGTAATGAGGTATGCGGGAATGCTGGTCTCGGCCGCGTCTCCCATTACTTTGAGCGAGGGGTTGATGTCGGAGGGGTCGATGGAACCGGGAACAGCGGGCGTCGTCTCTGAAGCTGGAGCTATTGCCGCGCTGGGTGTCATCGCAGTCGGCATTGCAGCCACTGGCGGCATCTGCGGCTGGCCGCCGCCGGGTGTCTGTGGCAAAGTAATGTTGCAGGTGAGGTCGGGCATCGGCTGCTTCGGCATCTTCCACTCTTCGGCCTCGGCCTCATGCAGCAGGTTGGCCTCAAAGGACCAGCGCGAGGGAATGACCATGCTGATCACACGCGCCTGGGGCATCATGTAGATCGGCCTCATGCCGCCGCCCAAGGCAATAATGGGCAGCAGCACAACCGGCAGCATCGCGATTGCGCTTTCGTTGGTCTTGGAGAAGGCCGAGATGGCCAGACCCAGCCCCGCGCCGATCATCGAAGAGAGCAGCAGGACAATGAAGTCCAAGCCGAAGTTGCTGTGCAGTCCGCAGGCCAGATAGACAATGGCCAGCATGGAGCCGCACTGAAAGATGCACAGACCCAGTAGCACAGCGAGCTTGCTGAAGATGTAAGGCAGCAGCTTGAGCGTGACCATGCGCTCGCGCTTGTAGATCGTCCACTCGCCGACAATGTCGCGGGCGGCATTGTTACAGCCGAACCAGATTGCTGCCACCACCATCAGAAAATGGATGACAGGAAGTTTCTGAGCCAAATCACCGAAGTTTTTGCCATCCACGGGGCAGTTGACCAGCGTCACCAGCGCCGCGAAGAATGGAGCCTGACCCAGCAGAATAGCCGTCTGCCAGCGGTCCTGAAGGCGAACAATGAGATTGCGCTTGACCAGCGCCATCCACTGGCTCAATCCAAAGGCACGGTGCGGCTTCTCGGCTTTATTCTTTTCCGCCGGATGCTTGCCGCTGCGGTTGGTGACGTACTCCTGGCGATAGTGCGACGCGTCATAGCGTTCGCGCCAGGTATCGGTGCGGCCAACTTCAGGCGCGGTGTTCATGCCGGAGAAGAGCATCTCCGGATTCAAATCCTGCTGCTTGTCAGGCGCGGCGCTAACTGCGGAGGGATTGAAGAATTGAATCGAATCGGGATAAGCAGGACCAAAGTAAACCAGCGCTCCGGGCTTCTCGCCCCGGTCGCGGGAGACCATCAGCAGATCATCAAATTGTTTGTAAACCTTGAGGCTGGGCTGGTGGATCGTCGTAAGAATCGTCTTGCCGGTCTTCGACAACTCCTTGAGCAGGTCCACGACCGATTCAGCGTCGTAGGACGAGAGGCCGCTGGTCGGCTCGTCGAGAAATAAAACCGGAGTATCCGTGATGAGTTCCAGAGCGATGTTGACGCGCTTGCGCTGGCCGCCGCTGAGTGTCTTTTTCTCCGGCGAGCCGATCACAGTATCGATCTTGTCGGGAATGCCCAGATCATAAAGCACTTTCTGGGCGCGCGCGTCGATCTCTGCGTCGGTCAGGTCGGTGCGCAGGCGGGCGGAGAAGTAAAGCGCCTGACGAACGGTCAACTGCGGATGAACAATATCGTCCTGCGGAACGTAGCCCATCATGTGGCGATAGAGATCGTAGTAGTCGTAGAGGTTCTGGCCGCGGAAGAGCACGTCGCCCTCCACCGGGCGCGTGTAGCCGTTCAGTGCCTTGAGCAGCGTGGTCTTGCCCGCGCCGGCTGGCCCCATCAGCGCCACCAGCTCATAGGGGAAGACGGTGAGCGAGACCGAGTCCAGCAGCCGCTTTCCGTTGGGCGCGTGGACAACGATCTCTCTGGCCTCGATGGTGACCTTGCCGTTGTAATCGCGCTGAGCCAGCTCGCCATTTTCCAGCAGTTGGAAGCGGACGCTGCCCAATCCGATCTCTTGGCCGGGCTTGGCGAGAATCTTGCCGGTGACGCGAACGCCGTCGAGATACGTTCCGTTGCGCGAGCCGAGATCCTCAACCAGAATGCCCGCCGCAGTACGCGTGAGGCGCGCGTGACGCCAACTGACCATGGGAAAATCAAGGGGAATATCGCACTTCGGGTCGCGTCCGGCTTCCATTGATTCGCGCTGAAAGGAGACGGTCTCGAAGGCGGCCTCGCCGATCTCGATCTTTGCTTCCCGCGAAAGCAGTTGCGCGGCGGAGATTCTGTAAGAACCGAGATAAACCTCATCCGATGGCTCCAGAACCGCGCGCTGAATGCGGTTGCTCAACTCGCCTACCGCCGTTCCGTTGCGCGAGTTGCAATCTTCGAGGATATATTTGCCGTTCTCTTCGGTAATGACGGCGTGATTCCAACTGACGATGGGCAGATCGATCTGCACATCTGATTCTGGGCTTCGGCCGATTGTGATTCGGCGCGCTCCCGGCTCGGACTGTGTGCGAGTGGGTTGGCTTGCGCCGTTAGAGGCAGGCCAGGGCATCGCCGCTTGGCCGCCCAACTTCACGCGTGTGCCGTGTTGCAGCGTCACCGGCTCGCCCGGAGCGACCTTCGCGCCATTCACAAAGGTGCCGTTGGTCGAGCCGAGATCCTCCAGCAAGTAGCCGCCGGCCTGTTGCGTGAGCCGACAATGATGCGAAGAGACGGACGCATCCGCCACTACCAGGTCACAATCCTGCGCCCGCCCAATCACCCAGGCTGTCTTCGTCTTGAAATCGTCATTCAGCATAAGAGGAAAAGTAAATCCGGGATGCTCACACTGTAGCACGTGAACTCCGCCGAAAGAAATACTTTGCTTGTTAAGAAATCTATCGGCAAATCCGCCGCCGAACTTAACCGAGTTAAGCGTGGTATCCTGTCGCCAGTAAATCTTGTTTCAGGCAGGGCGGCAGTAATGAAGACCTGTCCCGTATGCGACTCCGATTATCCCGACCAGCACAACACCTGCCCCTCGGATGGGGCGGTTCTGATCGTCTCTCACGAACTGGGAGCCGGTTCGCTGGTGCGCGGCAAATACCGCATTGTGCGCAAGCTGGGCCAGGGAGGCATGGGAGTGGTTTACCTTGCCGAACATATTCTGCTCGGCGGCCAAGTGGCGCTGAAATTTCTCGCCGGCGATCTCGGCAAAGATCCAAAGTTCATCAAGCGCTTTCGCATGGAGGCGCGCGCCTCTCACCAGTTGCGCCACCCCAACATTGTCGAGGTCATCGACCTGGATCAGTCCGAGGACGGCAGCCTTTTTATCGCGATGGAGTTTATTGAGGGGCCTAGCCTGCGCGCGGTTGTTGAAGAGGCGCCGTCAGGGCTTGAACTACAGCGGGCGTTGGCGATTACTCAAGGCATCGCCGCCGGTCTGGCCGCTGCTCACGCGCACAATACTGTGCATCGCGACATCAAGCCGGAGAATATTCTGTTGGTGCGTGCCAAGGATGGCCGAGAGGTGGCCAAGGTTCTGGACTTCGGCATCGCGGCCATGGCCGACAGCTCCACGCGCGTCAGCCGCACCCACGGCTTCCTGCTGACCCCCGACTACGCCGCGCCGGAGCAGTGGCTTGAAATGCCCGCCGACCAGATGGATGGCCGCACGGATATGTACGCGCTGGGCTGCGTTTTCTACGAGATGCTCACCGGGCGCACGCCCTTCCACGCGCACAACACCTCTGGCTGGATGAAGGCGCATCTCGAAGAGACGCCCAAGCCGCCCAGCGAACTGCGGCCGGAGCTGGCTAATTTGGCTGGACTCGATGGGCTTGCGATGCGGCTGCTGGCCAAGAATCGCGACGACCGCCCCCAGGACGCCGAGTTGCTTAGCCAGTTCGACAGATGGCGGTTTGTGCAGGGCATTGAGTTGCCGGCGAATATGCCCGAAGCGAAACCTGCACTGCCGGTGGCCACGCCAGAAGCCAAGCCTGCATCATCGTACATGGCAACCGTAGTTAGACCGGCGACGCCGCAGCCCCCCGCCGAGTCGAAATCGTCGCGGTCGGGAACCGTGGTCGAGGAAGCGTGGGAGCGGCCAAAGACAATCGCTGCCGAGTCCCAGTGGACTCCCGTGCAGCCTGTGATTCCCGAGCCAGAGCCGGAGAAAAAGAAGTTTCCCGCATGGGCCTGGGCGGCCGTGGGCATTCCGGCGCTGGGCGCGGCGGTTGCAGCGGTCATCTACCTTGCGCCCCATCCGCAGCCGCAACAACCGCAGCTTTCGCCAGCGGTGCAGCAGCAGCTCTCAGCGCCTGTTCAAACGCAAACTCCCGTGACGTCGCCCGCGTCGACACCAGTATCAACGCCCACGCTTGCGCCGGACGCCAAACCCTCCACCCCATCGACGGTGAAGCCTGCGGATCAGGGAAAGAAGCCTCCACAATTGGCCGAGATCAAGCCGGTAAGTGTTACGCCGATACCCTCTCCGCAACCCAAGCCCGCGCCGCCGCAGTTGAGCGCCGCCGATCTCCAGCAACAGGCCAACGCGCTTCTCAACGCGAACCGCTCCTCTGAAGCAGCTCCTCTCTTGAACCAGGCCTGCAATATGGGAGTTCCTGCGGCTTGCGTTAACCTAGGCGTGATGTACGCAAAAGGGAATGGCGTATCCCCAGACGATTCCAAGGCCGCGAGCCTCTACACCCAGGCCTGCAATGCCGGCTCTGCGCAGGGGTGCACCAATATCGCCAATCTGTATTTTGCTGGCCGAGGCGTTCAGCAGGATTATCATCAGGCGGTTCTCTACTTCCGGCAGGCCTGCCAGTCCAACAATGGAGCCGGTTGCGGCGGTCTTGGCCTTTGCAATCAGCTTGGCCTCGGCTTTCCGCAGAGAAATCCTGAAAGAGCGCGCGAGTTGTATCAAAAAGGCTGCGATCTACACGACGATCTTAGCTGCACGCGGCTGAGCCGGATGAAATATTGAGCAAAACGCCGAACAAGTCAAAGGAGACGACGATGATGAAGCCGTTTGCATGGATGGCCGCGCTGCTCGTGGCAAGTGGATTGGCGGCGGGCGCGGGGGCTGCCACTCCGCTCTACGGAGCGCAGGGAGTAAGCCCGCAGGCGGTTCGCCAGGGCACGCTGGGCAGTTGCTACTTTCACGCCTCAGTTGCCGCCATCGCGCAGGTTGCGCCCGATGTCCTGCGCAAAGCTATCAGCGCCAATCCCGGCGGCGGCTACCAGGTCCACTTTATCGACGGACCGAGCGAGATTGTCTTCCCCGAGGACGTGGCATTTGGCCGCGATAACAACTACGACCGCTCCGACGGCGCATGGGTCGCCGTGCTGATGCGCGGCTATGCGCAGCGTTCTCTGCGCCAGAGCCTCATCGACTCAATCCAGAAGTCGGACGTTATTCCCGTCTTCACCAAACCCTTCGCCCTCTCGCTGCTCAACGGCTCCAGCATGATGCTCGTGGCCTACGACCGCGCCGTCCGCTCCGTGGTGCAGCAGGACGGAAGCCTCGACCGCGAGACGCTCAAATCGCATCTGGCAGCGCAGTTGACCGCGCTGGGCGCGACAGCCGCCGAGGCGCAGATGCTGGTGGGCTTTCTCGACGAAAAGGGATTTTTCATCGAGCTGGCGCATAGCGTACAGGAGAACGGCGAAGTCTTCGGCGCGTACAAGAGCCTGGGCATGGGCGGAATTCCCGTGCGCATCTTCGAGGCCTTCATGGGCAAGGGCTATGCCGCTTTGGTGGCCGACCATACACTGACCATGAAGGATCTGCACCGCTTCCGCGCGGGCCGCATGGCGCTGGTGGCAGGTAGCTGGGGTATGCCGCCGAATCAATCGATGGGCAGCGCGGATTGGTGGGTCTCCGCGCACTGCTACACGGTGCTCGCCTACGACGACGTGGCGCAGACCGTTACGCTGCGCAATCCATGGGGCGAGCGTCCCGATCCCAACGGCGTCTTCACGCTTCCGCTCGCCGTCTTCTTGCAGGCCTACGAGTCGTATACGTACTCGCAATAGCTGACGTGTAGCGCCGCTCTCCTGAGCGGCTGTCATGCAGGTCTCCAGACCTGCGCTACAATTTGCGACTCGCCCTGAGAGTATTGCTATCACTCCCATCAATATGCTATCATTGATAGCATATTCGAGAGGATGTGTAGCTTATGCCCGCCGTCACTGTTCGCAATCTTCCGGAGTCCGTCCATCGCGCGCTCAAACTGCGCGCGGCGCGCAATGCGCGCAGCACCGAAGCCGAGATTCGCGTGATTCTGGAGCAGGCCGTGTCCGCTAAAACGGCTGCGGGACTCGGCTCGCAATTAGCGGCGCTCGGGCGTCGCTTTGGCGGCATTGATCTCAACATTATTCGCGATTCAAGGCCGGCTGAGCCGGCGGATTTCTCGTGATCGTTCTTGACACAAATGTGATCTCTGAACCGGTGAAGCCGCTGGCCGATCCGGCCGTGGTTGCGTGGCTGGACCGCCAGCCGAAAGAAACGCTCTATCTGTGCGCGCCTGTCCTCATGGAGGTGTTGCTCGGCATCACGCTTCTTCCCGACGGTAAACGAAAGCGCGGCATGACGACGGCTGTGCAGGCATTGCTCGTGAACTACTTCGCCGATCGATTTCTCGCCTTTGAACGCGAAGCCGCCGTGTTTTATGTCTCGCTTGCAAGCCGCGCGGCAGCCAAGGGCTTTTCCATCTCCGTGGCCGACTGTCAGATCGCCGCCATCGCCGCCGTGCATGGATTCACTGTCGCCACGCGCAACACCGCGCCATTCCGTGCCGCGGGCTTACCGGTTTTGAATCCGTGGAAAGACTAGTTGAACAAGTCCTTCATCTTCTCGATCAAACTCGGCGAGGCGGGCCTGTTATCGACGGCCAGCGAACCGGCTAACTGGTTGATCAATTCGCGCTGAGCGCGGGTCAGCTTTTTCGGAATCTCAACGATGACCTTTACGATCAGGTCGCCTTTGCCCTTGCTGTTGAGAATCGGGACGCCGCGTCCGCGCGCGCGCAACTCCTTACCGCTGGGCGTGCCTTCGGGAATCTTCAGAGTCAGCGGGCCGTCAATCGCGGGGATTTCGATCTCCGCGCCGAGCGCCGCCTGTGGAAAGCTGATGGGAACCACGCAGCGCAGGTCGTGGCCGTCGCGCTCAAAGTACTCGTGGCGGCGGATGGTGAGCACCACGTAAAGATCGCCCTTGGGCGCGCCGTGCTTGCCCGCGCCGCCTTCGCCGCTATAGCGAATGCGCGTGCCGTCCTCGACCCCAGGAGGAACTTTGACGTTGAGCTTGAGTTCCTTGCCCACGCGCGTCTCGCCCATGCAGGCTGGGCACGGGTCGCTGATGATCTGGCCCGTTCCGCCGCAGGCTCCGCAGGCGCGAGCCACGCTGAAGAAGCCCTGCTGATAGCGAATCTGGCCGCGTCCCTGGCATTGGCCGCAGGCAATGGGTCCGCGGCCTGACTTGCTGCCGCTGCCACGGCATTCTCCGCAGGTCTCCATGCGGCGGACCTTGACCTCTGTCTCCACGCCGAAGAGAGCCGCCTCGAAGTCGATAGTCAGATCGAAGCGCAGATCGTCGCCTCGCTGCTGGCGTTGCGTGCGGCGCTGGCTGCCGCCCACGTTGAACATCTCTCCGAAGAGATCGCCGAAGAGATCGCCGATGTCCACGCTGCCGCCAAAGGGCGAGCCGCCGCCAAAGCCTGGGCCGCCCAGTCCGGCATGGCCGAAGCGGTCGTAGGCGGCGCGCTTGTCGGCGTCGCTCAACACCTGATAGGCCTCGCTGGCCTGCTTGAAGCGCTCTTCGGCCTCACGATCGCCGGGATTGCGGTCGGGGTGAAATTTGAGCGCCTGCTTGCGATAGGCGCTCTTCAACTCCTGATCGCTGGCCTCGCGCGATACGCCCAGCACTTCGTAATAGTCTGCCTTTGTCACGTTGCTATTCATTTCCTATTCGCTTGTCTGTTTTGGGTTGGAGGCGACGCGCACCAGCGCCGGACGAAGCATCCGGTCATGCAGCGTGTAGCCGCGGCGAATCTCTTCAGCGACGTGCTGATCGGGCAGGTCATTACGCTCCACCGTGCCCAGAGCCTCATGGCGGCGCGGGTCAAACTCTACACCCTCGGCGGGAATCGCCTCCACGTGCAACTGGCGCAGCACATCTTCCATCTGCTTCACGATCAATTCAACGCCGGAGCGCAACTGCTCCACCGTGCCATCGGCCTTCAGCGCCATCTCGAAGTGATCGAGCACCGGTAAAAACTTTTCCACGACGCTGCCCACTGCGTAATCGCGATTGGAAATCTTCTCGCGCTCTGCGCGCTTGCGTGCATTTTCAAACTCGGCTTGCAGGCGGGCCAGCCGGTCGAGCAGTTGATCGCGCTCAGCCTTGAGCAAGTCGAATTCCAAGCGGCTCACGGGTTCGCCTGTCTCTTCCACAGCTTCGTGCTCGGGTCTTTCCTGTTCGGCAATCTCCGCGGCAGCGGCGGCGGCAGCCGCTTCCTCCGACAAAGTCAACTCTGTTTCTTCTTCTGGCATCTTTCTATGCGTTCTCCCAAAAATTCTTTTCATCAGATTCAATGATAATTTGCGCGGCAGTTGCCGGCTTTCTCTTCTACTCAAGCAAGAACAATTTGGTTCCAATCAATCGACGGAAACTTCCAGCAGCCGCTCCGAGAGCCCTGCGATGTAGCGCACTGCTTGAATCATCTCCTGATATTGGATGCGTGTTGGGGCGATAACGGCTACAGTGCCGAAATTTGCTCCGCCCAGCCGCGCCGGCGATCCGATCAGCACCAGATCCTGCATTGCATGGGATGCCTCGGCCTGACCCGCGAGGTCCGGCCCCACCACCACGCGCACCTCCTGCCGGCGTCCGTCCACGTAAGCGGTCAGCAATTCCACCAGCCGCTGCTTTGCTTCGAGCGCCAGCAGCATCTGGCGCAGCCGCGCGCGGTCAGCCTCGGCGGCAATCAGATTGGCCATACCGTCAACGAAAATCGCCGGACCCGCTTCGTCCCCGGCCAGCGCGCCCCTGCGGCATAGCTCTTCTATGGAAGCAAGCATCTGATGATAGGCGGCCTGCTCCTGCTCCACCCGCCGCGCAACTTCAGCGCGAATGCGCTCGATGGGCCAGCCGCGAAAATTTTCATTCAAATAGCGCGCCGCGGTCTCCAATTCAACGTGAGTCAGCTCGCGGTCGAGAGTCAGCACGCGGTCCTGCACCGCTCCCGCCTGCGTCACCAGCACGGCCAGCACACGGCCCGCCGAAAGGCGCGAAAAGTGAATGTGTTCCAGCACCTGGCTGGCCGTCGAACTGGCCAGCGCGATGCCCAGGCCGCTGGACAGCAGCGCCAGTACGTGCGAGGTGCGCTCCAGATAATCATTGCTGCTGGTGACGCCGCTGAAGCTCTCTTCAATCTGCCCGCGCCGCGCCGCGCTCAGCGGCGAAGCGCCCATCGCAGCCGCGCCCTCAGCCGTCGCCGTCATGCGTCCCGGCTGAGTAATCTGTTCCACGTAATAGCGGAAGGCGGCGGCGGTGGGCACGCGGCCAGCGGAGGTATGCGGCTGCTCCAGCAGTCCCGCCTCGCCCAGCGTTGCCATCACGTTGCGGATCGTGGCCGAACTCAGCCCCTCCTGATTGGAGAGATAACGCGCGACCGCCTGCGAGGCCACCGGCTCGCCGGTCGCAATGTACATCTCGATGATGGCCGTGAGCACCAGCCGCTCTCGCGGGCTGACGCGCGCATCAGGCATCTTCTCCGCTCCCGTCCGGGCGGTTTGGCAGCTTTGCCCTGAGCCGGATAAAACCATCCAAACGCTTGATTCTTCTGGCAGTTATGTCAATAAAAGCACAGACTACTCCTCTTTAATTCTAGGGATCGTTGAACTGCACTGTCAAGGCGCATCGAATGCTGGAAATATATTCGAGTGAATCCAACTCTAGCTCTGTAACCATTATTGATGCGCATGGTCTAAAAAAGACAGATTCGCCGCTGGCCATTCTGCGCCTCAATCCACCTGTGAGGATTTGCCGCCATGCACATTCCGCGCAGCTTCCTGCTTGCAGCTTTTGTATTGCCGCTGATATCGGCTTCGGCGCAGCAGAGTGCTACAAAGCCTTTGCCGGATATTCATCAATTAATGAACGATGTTCGCGAACATCAGAAGCAGCTCGACGAGGTGCGCGAAAACTACACTTATAGCGCCGCAATTACCGTGCAGCAGATCGATAGCAAAGGCCAGGTGAGCAAGACCGAATCAGAGGAGTTTGAAGTCTTCTTCGTCAAGGGCCATCAGATTGCCCGCAAAGTGAAAAAGGACGGCAAGCCGCTCTCCGATGAGGAGCAGAAAAAGGAGACCGAGAGCGTTACAAAGGAAGTTGAAAAGGACGAGAAGTCAGACTCGAAGGAACGGCATGAGATTTCCCTGCAACAGATACTCGAACTGCGCCAGATACTCGAAGTCATGGATGCTCGCAATCCGCGCCGCGAAATCTATCGCGGCCGGCCAACCATCGTCTTTGACTTTGTGGGCCGCAAGGACGCCAAGGCGCACGGCATCGTCGAAGACATCTCCAAAAAACTCCAGGGAACGGCTTGGATCGACGAAACCGATCTGAAGGTTGCGCATCTCGACGTCACATTCAACGACGATTTCCGCATTGCTGGTGGAATCGTAGCCAGCATTAAAAATGGCTCCAACTTCCACTTCGATCAAGCGCCTGTGAACGGGGAGATATGGTTTCTCACCGGCGGCGAGGGAACGGTCGCATTGCGGCTTTTTCTCGTCAAAGAAATTCATCAGCACATCACCGAGCGCGACTACGACTACAAAAAATTCCGCGTGGAGTCCGAGCAGGGAAAAGACGCGAAGGCCGTGGTGGAGAAATGACGCCTATAATCCGGCTTGCTATGAAATTCGCTTGTATCTTTTTTCTTATGCTCTGTCTCACCGGTAGATGGCCCGCCCATCAACACCGAAGAATCACCAAGAGCAATGAGAAGCTGTGCCCCGTGTATCGCAGTTTTATCGCGATGAGCGGGTCTTCGACGATCGGAGGGAGCAGGAGCCTTTAGGCTCCTGAAAACCAGCCACGCAGGAGAATCGGCTTCAGCCGCGGGCCTTTCGCCTTCGATGCCGGTCCGCTGCTTTGCATACAATTACCCGCTTGCAGCGCACAATCAATTCATGACCACCAACCAAACCCATGGGCTTTTCCTGTCCACAGTTCTCCAAACGTCCCGTAACTCCTTATCCAGGAGGATTTTGTAGGGAACTTCTTTGTTTTGACGATTTTACAGCGCAACCCTCCCTGTAACCTCATGAAACAAAGGAATTTCCCTACAAAATATGGGTGGGGGTACCCGATGCACCGACGATGAACTTCAACCCGGCGAACTGTCCACTGCTCACTGACCACTATCCACTGTCCGCGGACTCTCCGCAAAGGCCCACAGCGCCGAGAAGATTCGGATGTAACCATCCAGCTCCGCGCTTCCATAAACCTGATAGCCGCGGTCACCGGTGCGCATCCGCCCGTCGCTTTCTTTCACAGCCAGCTCGACGATCCCGATCTCCTGCGCTGCATAAACCGAGAAATCGACAAAGAGTCCATCCTCGATGCGGCGCAGATATTTATCCGCACTTTCAATGTCCAGTACGCGAACCTCAACGCCCTTCCTTTGATGGTCGCGAATGACGCTCTTCAACAAATCGCTGATCGAGTTCGCCGCGCAAAGGAAGATTCGCTTCACGCTGACCTTGCCTTCCTTGATCTGCTTCTCTTCGGCATTCAGAATCTCCAGCGCGCGTGAGTTTCTTGGATCGAGATAGCGCTCGGGAAACAGGTCCACGCTCAGCTTCTCTCCGCGCAGTTGATCCGCGGCCTCTTTGGACCACGCCTCCAGCTCCTCGATGTTGCCCCGCTTATGCCAGCCGTTCACGCGCGGAATCTCCATCAGCGGAACAATCACCGGCTCCGCGCCCAGTGCGCCTTCCCGCTCCAAATACTTGCGAATCGTATCGACCGTCCGCAAAATATTCTTGATCGACGCGCGTTCCACGGTCAGCGCAAAAGGCAGATACTTCCACTCATCTCCGGCCTTAACGGATGCAGCATCTGTAGCCGCGCATTCCAGCAGCTCGCGAATCTCAGCCTGCGTATGTTCGAGCTGCAATATCTCCCGAATGCCGATCTCCGACTTGCCCAGCAGCTCCGCGATTCCGCCGACAAGCCCCGGCTGATCCTTCACCACAAAGCGCAGATAGTAGCCGCCGAACGACACATCCTCAAAGTTCCTGATCTTCAGGCTTGCATCGGAGTTGCGTTGCGCGGCGCCCGCGGCCAGCGTCGTTGCCTCTGGATGCGCTGCTCGCTCCCTAAGCAGGTAAAGCAGATCGGAGATAATCGCGTTGGCCGTCGGCGATGGTCCCGCTCCCGGCCCAACCGAGAGCGTCGTGCCCGTGAAGTCCGAGGCAACCAGCAGCGCATTGTTCTCTCCATCGATCTGGCATAGCTCATGTCCGGCGGGCAGCATCACCGGGCAATAAAAAATATCGGTGCTGTGTTCCCCGGCGGAGTTGATCACTTGGCGCGCGACGCCCACAAACCGGATCGCGGATTTCAGCTTCTCCTTTGCGTAACGAAGATCGGCGCGGCGGATGAAATATGCGGGAAGGCCGTGGCTCTCCAACTCCTCCGCGCGATAGCCGCCGGTGTATCCCCACGCCAGCCTCGCCAGCAGCGAAATCTTCGAGTAAGTATCCGACCCGTTCAAGTCCAGATCCCTCTTCGGATCCCACTTGCCGGAGCTTGGCTCCGCTAGATGCCGCGCGCAGGCCTTCAGCCGCGCATCCGCAAATCCCGCACCCTTTTCCATCGTGGACAGAATGTAGTTTGTGGTTCCATTCAGAACTCCCGCCATCAGGCTGACCCGGTCGCTCCCATACATATCTCGCAGCATCTTGATCGTCGGCATTCCTCCGCCCACTGCGGCTTCAAAGAGCAGCGGAACCTCGGCCTTCATGAACGCATCCAGCAGTTGCGGATTCCTCGCCAGGAATGCCTTGTTCGGTGTAATCACAGGCACCTTGTTCGCAAGGCAGCAATTAAAAAGCCCAGCAAGCTCCGTGCTTCCCGTGCATTCAATCACCACTGTCATCTGGCCCTTGGCCCTGGCCGCCACAAAATCCTTTTCAAGTTTTTCCAGCGACGCCGCGCTCACGCCGTCAAAGGACATCCCTGCTTCGGCAAAGTGCCCCGCCAGAAATCTCTTCCGCTCCTCCTGCTCATCCTCTTTCTTCACATAGTCGATAACTGTGCGCAGCGCAACCTTCATCCCCTTTGGAAACGGCGAAGCCGCCTCGTCGCGGCAGGCATACAAATGGCGCACCACGCCTTTGCCGATGGCGCCCAAACCGATAAGAATTACATTCACTTCTGTTTGCTTCGACGGCATTCCAATCTCTCCTGTGCGCAGGTCCGCGCAGCAGCCACACTGACACTCTAAATGATGAGGCATGAATTGGCATGATCGGCTTGATACACCGGGAGGATTGATGAGCAACGGAAGCGCGCAGCCGCTTCAGATACCCTCGCCCATCGACACATACTGCCGCCGCTCCAGCTCCGCGCGATACGCTGTGCGCTCAGCCTCCTCGGCGACGAACTGCTCTGTAGGCCTGCGTTGCCCGCCCAGGCGCTCTTCCAGTTCATCCACGCGAGCCGCCAGCGCAATCAGCGAATCCGAGAGCGGGTCCTTGATGTCGTGCGGATCGGTAATCAGCACCCGTTCGCCGTTGCGGTAAACAATGTGCGCCGGAACGCCCACCACCGTCGAGTTGGGCGGCACATCCGATAGCACCACCGAACCCGCGCCCACCCGCGAGTTCTCGCCGATGGTGATGTTGCCGAGCAGGTTGGCGTTGTTGCCGACAAAAACTCCGTCGCAAACAGTCGGATGCCGCTTGCCATGCACCTTTCCCGTGCCGCCCAGCGTCACGCCCTGATACATCGTCACGTCGCTGCCCACAATCGAGGTCTCGCCGATCACCACCCCGGTTGCGTGGTCAATGAACAACCGCCGCCCCAACAAAGCGCCGGGATGAATATCAACGCCCGTGAAAAATCGTCCCACCTGCGAGAGCAGCCTTGCCGCCAGCCGCAGCCGCTTGCCCCACAGCCAATGCGAGACGCGATGAATCCATACCGCCCACAGCCCCGGATAGCAGAGCAGCACCTCCAGCCGCGAGCGCGCTGCCGGATCGCGCTCCAGCACGGAGTTGATGTCTTCGTGAATACGGTCAAGCAAATTCATATCCATTTTCTCAAAGCTGCAAATCGGCGCGCTTTGAAAGGGCACGACTGGTAGGTCAGGGCTTCAGCCCTGACTGCCCAAAGGCAGCAAAATAAACACGGGCTTTAGCCCCTGAGGGATGTTCTTATCAAAATCATATTCCCCTAAGTTGAAGTCTGTTGCCCCAGGTCTCGCATTCGAGACCTGGGAATCCGCGACGGCTCAAGTCACGCTGCTACCGCAATCTGCTCCACCGGCAGCGCCAGCGCCTGCTGCCGCAGGCTCTCGAACAAGATGCTCGATAGATACCGCTCGCCGAAGTCCGGCAGCACCACCACGATCAGCTTGCCCTTGTTCTCCGGCCGCGCGGCCACCTTCAGCGCCGCCGCCACCGCCGCGCCAGAACTGATGCCCACAAACAAGCCCTCTTCCAACGGCAGCCGACGAGCCAGCGCAATCGACTCCTCGTTGGTCACCTGCACCACCTCATCCACAATTTTCGTGTCCAGCACGCCCGGCACAAAGCCCGCGCCCAGACCCTGAATCTTGTGCGGTCCCGGCTTGCCGCCGCTCAGCACTGCGCTGTCCGCGGGCTCCACGGCAATAGCTTTGAACTCCGGCTTGCGCTCCTTGATGTACTTGCCCGCGCCGGTGATCGTCCCGCCCGTGCCCACGCCGGAAATCAGAATGTCGATCTTGCCGTCCGTGTCGTTCCAAAGCTCCGGCCCCGTCGTCGCATAGTGAATCGCCGGATTCGCCGGGTTGTCGAACTGCTGCAAAATATATCCATTCGGCGTCTTCGCCTTGATCTCCTCGGCCTTGGCGATAGCGCCCTTCATTCCATTCGGCCCCGGCGTAAGCACAATCTCCGCGCCAAAGGCCAGCAGCAGCACGCGCCGCTCCAGGCTCATCGTCTCCGGAATGGTGAGAATGATCCGGTAGCCCTTCACCGCCGCCACAAAGGCCAGCGCAATGCCCGTATTGCCGCTCGTCGGCTCAATCAAGACCGTCTTGCCCGGGGTAATCTTGCCGGCCTTCTCGGCGGCTTCAATCATCGCGAAGCCAATGCGATCCTTAACGCTCGATACCGGGTTCTGGCTCTCCAGCTTGGCCACGACCGTCGCCGGCAGCCCCGCCGCCACTTTGTTCAGTCGCACTAAAGGTGTCTTGCCAATCAGTTCCGTTACATTCGCAGCTATGTGCGCCATGATGATCTCCTTTTTCCGGGACGCGATCCCGGACGGTTCTGTTTGTAGGGGTGATGGGTCAATCTCTCGGGCGGGGAAGTGTACGCCAGTTCGGCGCACGTCACCGTCGCACTCGGCACCAGGGCGGTGTTAGCGACATCGACGCATAAGTAAAGCATAGTACCAAAGCGCGGTTTGTGGCAAGAGGGAGTTGAAGCAATCATTGAATCAGCGGTGCGAAAACTACAGATCAAGCTGCACCATCAGCTCTTCCCACTCATCCGTAAGCTCAGCTAACTGCCTGCGCAACTCCACTGCCAGCGCAGTCAATCGCTGCGTCTCGTCAGCATTAATATAGACTCCCAACTGCTCTTCGGTGTGGGCTATGGAAGATTCGATGCGTGGGACTTCCTCTTCCAGAAATGCGCAGCGTTCCTCCATCTGCTTCTGCTTGATCGGATTCAACCGGCGCGGACGATTGCCAGCTTTCTGTAAATCGTCAGGGGCTAAAGCCCCGTCTGTATTTTGATCGCTTTTCGGCGCGCATTCGGCTGCGCTCAGGGCAGGCTTTGAAGTAGCACCCTGATAAAAAGCAGTCTGCAGTTCCTTCCAGCGCAGGTAATCTTCGTAGTTGCCTTCGTGGCTGGTCACCGCGCCATTCTCAACTTCCAGCACGCGCGTAGCAAGACGGTCGATGAAATAGCGATCATGCGAAACGAAAATCACTGTGCCGGTGAAGGCCGCTAATGCCTCCAGCAACACATCTTTTGCGCGCATATCTAGGTGATTCGTCGGCTCATCCAACAGCAAAAAATTCGACGGCGAGACCAGAATTCGCGCCAGCGCAAAACGATTGCGTTCGCCGCCGCTCAGCACGCCAAGCCGCTTGAAGACATCGTCGCCGCTGAACAAAAAGCAGCCCAGCAGCGAGCGCAACTCATTCTCCGGCACCTTCAGCGCGGCTCGGCTGATCTCGTCCAGCATTCGCGCATCACCGTCCAAAACTTTGTACTGGTCCTGCGCAAAGTACTCGCTCGTTACATTGTGCCCCAGCTTGATCTCGCCGGCCGTCGGAGCTTCCACTCCAGTTAGTAATTTAATCAGCGTTGATTTTCCCGCGCCGTTCACGCCCACCAACGCCACGCGGTCGCCGCGATCTACGCGAAAGCTCACCTTGTCGAGCACTAACTTCGCGCCATAACTCTTGGTAACTCCATCGGCCTCCGCAACCATGCGTCCCGAAGGCGGCGGCTGAGGAAATTTGAAGTGGATTGTAGATTCCTCTTCGGGAATCTCGATGCGCTCAATTTTATCTAACTCCTTGATGCGGCTCTGCACCTGCTTGGCTTTGGTGGCCTGAGCGCGGAAGCGATTGATGAAGGCCTCCAGATGCTCAATCTGTTGGCGCTGATTGCTATAAGCCGCCTGTAACTGCGTTCGCCTCTCATCTTTTTGACTTAGATACTTTGTGTAATTTCCCTGATAGGTATTCAGCCTTTTATTCCATATCTCGACGGTTCTATCGATTGTTACATCCAAAAAATATCGATCATGCGAGATAAGTATGTAACCGAAGGGATAACTCTTGAGATAATCTTCCAGCCAGTTGCGCGTTTCAAGGTCTAAATGGTTTGTAGGTTCGTCGAGCAACAAAAGATTCGGCTTGGCCAGCAGCAGTTTGGCCAGCGCAATCCGCATCTGCCAGCCGCCGCTGAACTCATCCGTCTGCCGCGTCCAATCTTCCTTGCCAAAGCCGAGTCCGGTCAGCACGCCGCCCACCTGCGCATCCAGCGCGTAGCCGTCGAGCGCATGAAAGCGATCTTGCAGCATAGAGTAGCGCTCGGCTGCGGCCTCGTACTCCGCGCCCTCGTGATCCAGCACGGCCAACTGCCCGCCCAGCCTCTCCACCTCGCAAGCCATCTCGCGCAGCTCATCAAAGACCGTTAGGCACTCCTCGAAGACCGTCCGCCCGGTGAGCGCCAACCCCTCCTGCGGCAGGTAGCCGATGCTCATGCCGCGCGTCTGCTGCATCTGGCCGTAGTCCAGCGCCTCCATACCGGCCAGCACCTTCATGATCGTAGATTTTCCCGTTCCGTTCGCGCCCACCAGCGCAGTCCGTTCCCGCGCTCGGATCAGCCAATTGGCCTCCAGAAACAGTACTCGCGGTCCAAACCGCTTGCCGGCATTTTGCAGTGAGAGCATCTACCCTCTATTTTCGCAGAGCGATGCGCACACAGAACGAGTACTCACGCTACGGCCTTATCTCCACCGGCGTACCCAACGGAACCAGTTTGTAGATTTCGTCGATTTCCTCATCCGTTACCGCGACGCAGCCCAGCGTCCAGTCGTAGAGCCGATGCGCCGCGCCGATCCAGCCCTCGCCGTTGGGCAGACCGTGAATCAAAATCGACCCTCCCGGCGAGAGGCCTAGCTTCGCCGCGCGCTTGCGATCCTCGGCGTTAGGGTAGGAGATACGCAGAGCCTTATGGTATTGATTAACGTACTTGGCTTCGATTGTGTAATGTCCCTCCGGCGTGCGCCCGTCGCCCTCGCGCTCCTTGGGCGCAAGCCCGCCGCGCCCGAGCGCAACCTTGTAAGTGCGGATCACCTTGCCTCCGGCAAACAACTCCATCAGATGATCCTTTTTTAGAATCAATATCGAGTCGGCCTTCTGCTGCGGGACCGGCTTGGCATCGGCCATTGCCCACATGGAGAAGCAAACGCCGGCGCACACCATCAAACCAGCAAAAACAATACGAAGACTGCGCGATTTCATTCAACCACTGTAATGCACCGGCACAACTTTCAAACGGCAAAATGCAGACGCAATAATCCTGCCAGACCTGCGTCCGTTGAGATATATTGTCAGACAGCCTTGGAAGCATCCGGAAACTTCCGGCTAGTTTCGTAACAGCAAGGAGATTACGATGGCAAGCAACTGCGATAATTGCGGCGCGGCATTGGCGGCGAATCAACAAATCTGTCCTTCTTGCGGAGTAATGGTCCCCACGGTGGGAGCAACAGCAGCCTTTGTTCCGCCGACCGCAATCCCGCCCAAATCCGGCAGCAGCACGCTCAAAATCGTCTTAATTGTCGTCGCCGTGATCTTCGGATTGGGCATCCTCGGCATGGGCACTATCTTTTTCGTTGGCTACCGCATTGCCAAGAATATGCATATCGATCCCAACGGCCAGGTAACGATGAGTACCCCAGGCGGCACGGTCGTCGCCACCCCCGCCGAGAACCTCACCGCCGCTGATTTGGGCGTAGATATTTATCCCGGCGCCGAAAGCACGCACGGAGGGATGAGAACTGAGATGCCCTCCGGCTCCATGGTGCAGGGTGTCTTCGTCACCTCAGATTCACCAGAGCAGGTGGTAGCTTTTTACAAGGACAGGCTGGGCAGCACCGCCTCTGTCAGCAGTATTTTCGGCATATCCTCCGTCCGCGCCAGGATCAGTCCGCAGGAGTCCATTCATGTAACGATAACCTCTAAATCTTCGCAAAACGAAGGCAAGACAAGAATCACGATCATGCGCATGAAAAACGACAAAGCCTCTTAGATTGAAGATGTTGCGTCTCAGAGCGGGAGAGCTTGCCGCTTCCCGCTTCTGCTCCGAAAAATAATTCATCTCCCTTTCATTTAGCTTCTGTATCTATATCACTATCCGGGATCTCGTCCCCCCTGCGCCTGGACACAAAAATCCCATCACAGGAGCTTCTGCATGGCCGATCAGGCAGCAGTTGTTGAAACCCGCTCTCCAGCTTCAGCGATTCTTGACAAGAAGATGAAGAAATCGCACGCCATGGTCAGTACGGGCGTGGTTCTGATTGCGCTGGCGCTCGGCCTCGGCTTCATCGGCATCAACATCTTCCAGGACTTCAACGGCATAACCATCGCCAGCTTCTGGCCTTACGCGCTGCTGATTGTCGCCCTGGTGATCGCCCTCGGCTTTGAATTCGTCAATGGCTTTCATGACACGGCCAACGCCGTCGCCACGGTCATCTACACGCACTCGCTCGATCCCAATATCGCTGTCGTCTGGTCGGGCCTGTGCAACCTCTGCGGCGTGCTTCTTTCCTCCGGTGCCGTGGCTTACGCCATCATCACGCTGCTGCCCGTCGAGCTGATTCTTCAGGTCAGCTCCGGCGCCGGTTTCGCGATGGTCTTTGCCCTGCTGATCGCCGCCATTATCTGGAACTTGAGCACTTGGTGGTTTGGCCTTCCCGCATCGAGTTCGCACACCATGGTCGGCTCGATTATCGGCGTGGGCCTTGCGAACCAATTGATGAGTGCGCACACCGGCACGAGCGGCGTCGATTGGGAACAGGCTACGAAGGTCTTCAAGGTGCTGCTGATTTCACCGCTGGTGGGCTTTGGAGCCGCCGCTCTGCTGCTGCTACTTTCCAAGCTGTTTATCTTGACCAAGCCTGCGAAGGAATTCGCGATTCATTACGACGAAAACCATCGGAAGCTTTCCTGGGCGATTCCCACGATTCTGATTACGGGAATTCCCGGAGCATATGTCTTCAACTTTATGGCTCCTTTAATCTGCGGCATCTTCGGCGCTCCGGGAATGTTCGTATGGCAACCCATTCAGGCATTTGAATCCGCGCACTCGCCATATGGTCTGTATCTCGTGATGCTTCTGGTCGGCATCGTCTGCCTTTATCTCATCACTCTCTTCGCCCGCATCGTGATCGAGAATGCAGACGTGCTTTATTCCGCGCCGAGCGGTGCAACTCCTCCGCCCTGGCCCATCCGCGCATTGCTGATTTTTACCTGCTCCGGCGTCAGCTTTGCCCACGGCTCCAATGACGGACAGAAGGGCATGGGCCTCATCATGCTGATCCTCATCGGCACGGTTCCCACCGCATACGCACTCAACCACGCTGTCTCCGCGCATGACACGCAGGCATTCGTCGTCGCTTCCGAACAGGCGGGCAGCGTCATCGACCGTCACGTGGACAAGACAGGCGTTCTCGGCGAAGATGCCCGCGCCGAAGTCACCGACTACATCCGCACCAAGCAGATCAGGCCGGACACGATGCTTGCGCTGCGCGAGCTGGTCAATGATCTGCGCGGCGACGTGACCACCTACAAGGAGTACAAAGCGGTTCCAGCCAACCGGCAGGCCAACGTGCGCAACGATATGTACGTGGCCAGCGAAGCCATCCGCCTCTTGCAAAAGAACGACGACTCCCTGAAGAAGGCGGGCAAGCCGACGGTCTTCAGCGACGCGGATAACGCCACGCTCAAGAACTACAAGGGCAAGGTCGATCAGGCTACCAAGTTCATTCCGCCGTGGGTGAAGGTCGCCGTTGCGCTGGCGCTGGGTATGGGCACCATGGTCGGCTGGAAGCGCATCGTTGTCACTGTCGGCGAAAAGATCGGCAAGGAGCACCTGACCTACGCGCAGGGCGCTTGCGCCGAACTGGTCGCTATGTGCACCATCTCCGCCGCGGACGGCTTCGGCCTGCCGGTTTCCACGACGCACGTGCTCAGCTCAGGCGTCGCGGGAACCATGGCCGCCAACGGCAGCGGCCTGCAACTCGCCACCATTCGCAATATCGCGATGGCCTGGGTTTTGACTCTGCCTGCCGCCGCGCTGCTCTCCGGCTCGCTCTTCTGGGCCTTCCGCCAATTCACCAGCTAGACACAGTTGTTCCCCCATGGTCTGGGCGTTCGGAAGCTTAGGATGCCCATTTTTTTACGGGATTAAACCACTGTTTGTCCTCCTGAGCGAACGAAGCAAGTCGAAGGACCTGCGTCTTGCAATATTTGTCGCGAGGATGGGAAACCAAGCGCAGGCCTTGCGAAGTTATATTTCTGTTTCAAGGATATGTAGTATCGCAATCTCCGGTTAATTCCGGTCATCCAACAGAAACATTTCAGCTATGGAGCACACTATGCTGCCGAATACTGGCTGCGCGGTCTCGCACGGTTACATCTTGGTCCAACTCCGCTTTATTTAACAGCTCTTTTGCTGTTGCAATATCTTCTTCGTCAAGAGGTCTGTAAAGAATGTTCTGTAGCACGCGAAGTCCATTCATACGTACAGCCACGTTGCTGTCGCTTAAGAATTCGTCAACCCAAGAAAGTGCTTTGTAATCCGCCATGCTGCCAAGCAAGAAGACTGCACTGCAAGCGCGGTATGGATTCGCCTCGGTTTTGTAGATCTCAAGACAACGTTTCATTGCTATTTCAGAGCTTATGATCTTCAGCACCATCTCAACCGTGAAGGCGCCGGGGAGTTGCGATACAAAATGGTCAACTGCATCTCGAATGTTCTCTTCTCCAAGAATTATTTCCAAGGCTCGCCTGCCCCCGTCAGTTCCAACGGTTCGCTCATTTCCATTAAGATCGAGGCCGCCAACCTTGGCTGCAACTTCGCGCCAATCAATCGCCATATCTTGCTCCTAACACATTGATTGTCACACTTTCGGGTGGGTCATGGGCCTGTGGTCTCTGATTCAGATATTCTCACAGCACAAACATTACAATCCAGCAACTTTCCGCCGCTTCCGGTACGATGTTAAAGGTACCTTATACAGAATGAGCCTGAAAGCCAAACTGGAAGCTGTCATCTACGCCGCGGAGGAGCCGGTCACACTGGCCCAGCTCGCCGCACTCTTTGTCACCGACGCCCTCGAATGGAAGGCGCAGCAGCAGACTGCGTCCGCTGAGGACGCCCAGGCCGACGCTGCCGCAACCCTGCCATTAATCGAGGACTTCGACCAGCCGGAACCGGAGCCGGAACCAGCGGAAGCCGCTGCGACGGAATCCGCCAGCAACGGCGAGCAGCCCGCCGAAGATAACGCCGCAGCCGAAGCAGCTCCTTCCCCGGATGCCACCGCAGAACTCGAAGCCCGCCGCATCGCGCGCCTGCGCGACCGCGAAGCTCGCGCCGTGATCCGCCAACTGCTCGACGAACTCATCGACGAGTGCATCTCCGACGAGCGCGGCGTTGAGATTCGCGAGATCGCCGGCGGCTATCGCGTGGCCACCAAGCCTGAGTGCCACGACGCCGTCCGCTGCTTTGTCCGCAGCCTCAAGCCCGCGCTTAAGCTCTCGCTGCCGGCACTGGAAACCCTGGCCATCATCGCCTACAAGCAGCCCATCACCGCTCCCGAAGTTAACGAGATTCGCGGCGTTGACTCCTCCGGCGTCTTCGGCTCGCTGCTCGCGCGCAAGCTTATCTCTACAGCCGGACGCAAGCCTGTCATCGGTCGCCCCATCCTCTACAAAACTACGCGCGAATTTCTCCTTCGCTTCGGACTGAAAGATGTCTCCGAGCTGCCCTCGATGGAGGAGTTCGAGAAGTTGGCCGCCATCGAACTCGATGAGCCGGAGCCGGAAGCCGCTGAAGACACCGAGCGCAAACCAAACCCCGCCCTCGGCCCCGAATTCGACGAAGAGGCCAGCGAAGAGCTGGAAGACGCCGACGAAGATGAACTGACCGAAAACCTTGAGACCGCCGAGACGGCGGCCAGCAACGAACCCACAACCACGGCCTGAGCCGCGCCTGCCAATCGAGCAGGAAGAAATCGAGAATTCCCCATGACGACTCCCAAGAAAGCCATCAAGAAAAGCTCTAAGACTACCGCCAAGAAAAGTCCTGTTGTGAAGAAGACGGTAAAGAGCGAGAAAACTACAAAGAGCAAAAAGATCACGACTCGCAAGCCCAAAGCAAAGCCGTTGCCGGTGCCTGAAGTTCAACTCGCGCAGGAAAGAGCCGCGTCGGAAGTCGAAATCTCAGGCGGACATACTGCGGAGATACTCGAAGATGGGTCTGCTTTGTATCAGGGCACGACTTCAGTCGTGCCGAAAGCGAAAGCAGAAAAGGTCCGGGCTTTAGCCCCTGAGACAGCAGCTTCCGCCGCCGATGAAGCCGCTGCCGAAGCCGACGAAGAACTCGCTCCCCGTCCTCCCGCTAAGCTTGAGCGCTTGCAAAAAATCCTCGCCGCCGCAGGTGTATCCAGCCGACGCGGCGCCGAAGCGATGATCGAGCAGGGCCGCGTGCAGGTCAACGGAAAAGTCGTGACCGTGCTCGGCACTAAAGCTGATGCCGCCCGCGACCACATTCGCGTTGACGGCAAGCTCCTTCAGGGTGCCGAGCGCCACCGCTACTTCGTTCTCAACAAGCCACGCGGCTTCGTCACCACCGTCAAAGATCCCGAAGGCCGCCCCACGGTAATGCAGTTTTTCGAGAAGATGAAGGAGCGCCTCTATCCCATCGGCCGCCTCGATTACCTCAGCGAAGGCCTGCTCGTCGTCACCAACGACGGCGAACTCGCCAACCGCCTCACCAAAGCCTCCTCCGGCGTCGAAAAGACCTACCTCGTCAAAGTCTCCGGCCAGCCTACCGAAGCCGAACTCGACAAACTCCGCTCCGGCGTCAGCATTGCGCTGGGCGCTCCCGGCTCGCGCCAGATTCGCACCTCTCCGGCGCGCGTTCGTCAGGTTCGCCAGGGAGACAATCCCTGGTACGAAGTCGTTCTTATCGAGGGGCGCAACCGCGAACTCCGCAAGATGTTTGAGGAGATCGGCCACTTCGTCGAAAAAATCCGCCGCACCGGCTACGGCCCGCTGGTTCTCGATCAGGAGCCAGGCAGCCTGCGCGAGCTTCAGCCGGAGGAGCTGGCTGCATTGCGCCTTGCCGCCGAAGGCAAGCTCCGCACCCCCAAAGCCAAGGAGCTTCGCCGTCGCAACCTTCTCGACGCCGGCCTCCTGCCCACCGTCCTCCCCAAACCCACCGTCCATCCGCGCCCAGTCACGCGCCCTGATACTCGCCCGCCCTTCCGTCCGAAATTCGGAGCAGATAGAACAAGCCGTCCCGCCCGTCCCGCAGACTCCTTCGCAAGCGGCGAAGCCAACAAGTTTTTCCGTCCATCTCGCCCCAGCGCTGAGGGCTTCCGTCCCGCTGCTGGCCGAACATCAGCTCCTAATCCCGTGCGCAGCTTCTCCCGCTCGAATGATGAGAATCCGCGCCGGACGGGCAATGCAGCACCAAGTTTTGGCTTCAATCGTCCCGCTGGCCGCAGCTTTGACAGCAACTCCGGAAGGCCGGATTCGAGAGATTCCCGCCCTGATTCACGACAAGGCACACGTCAGGAATTCCGCCCTTCCAACACACGTCCAGCCTGGAAAAAGGACGACCGTCCCGCCCGTCCGCCCGCGCGCTTTGCTGCAGGTTCAACCGGCGATTCTCGTCCCGCTCGCCCCTTCACTCCCAAACCAGCCTGGAAAAAGCCGGAACGGCCATTCGCGGATCGATCAGGTCAAGCCAGACCAGACCGTCCCACTCGTCCAACGGGATCAGGCCGCCCAGATCGTTTTGCAAAGCCAGCCTTTCGGCGCTCCGCTCCACCGCGTCGTGAAGCGCCTGCCCGTAATGAGAGAGTCTTCGACGAAGATCGCACTCCCATCCGTCCGCCCAATCTTCACATCGAAGAGATTACCGGTCCAGCACGTTCCAGCTTTACCCGCCCCACTCCCAGCCGTCCCAGCTTTGCTCGGCCTGAACGCGGCGCTGGCGGTCTTGCGCGCCCCTTTACCACCAGCAGCGGCAAGCCACGCCCCGGCGGCGCGCGTCCCAGCAGCAAACCCGGGGCATTTACGGACAGGCCTAAGTCCACAGGCTGGAAGCCTAAATCCAGCTTCACGCCCGGCAAACCCGCCTTCAAAGGCAAGTCCGGCGGCAAGCGCCCCAGTGGCAAGCCCACAGGGAAGAAGCGCAGCTATTGAAACGCTGAATGAATTTCACGACCAAATAGGTGTTCCATCTTTTCCGCAGTTTTACCGCGGAAAGGGTGGGAATCCGCGAAGCCATCAACCAGCCTTACCGGCCCTTGGCCCCTGTCCAACGTTTACCGCAAACAGACGCCTGCGCCCGCTGATGCGAGAATAGAAAGATAGCTCTATCCCATCCTCGCGCCATGCGCGAACTCTTCAGGGGAAACTCGCCATGCGTCGTGTCGCGCTGATCTACAATCCGGCCTCTGGTCAGCACTCCAATGGCCGCCGCGCGGCTATCGACAAAGCGCTCGCCGTCCTCCGCAATGCGGGCGTTGAAGCCGAAGCGCTGGAGACCATTGCTCCAGGCAGCGCCGGCATTCTCGCTAATGAGGCCGCCAGCCGCGGTTGTGACACCATCATCGCCTGCGGTGGAGACGGCACAGTCCACGAAGTTCTACAGTCTCTCGTCGGCACTCAGATCGCTTTGGGCGTAGTGCCGCTCGGCACCGCGAACGCGTTGGCCGCCAATCTCGGCCTGCAAACCACTCCAGCCAAAGCAGTCCGCAAGCTGCTCGCCGCTCTTCCTGTGCGCATCTCAGTGGGCCAAATCACTTATCGCGATGCGGCAGGAGCAACTCGCTCGCGCTACTTCACTGTCGCCGCCGGTGTCGGCGCAGACGCCTTGTTCATCTCCCGCCTTGACCCCGCCCTCAAGCGCCGCTTCGGTTACATCATCTACGTCATCGAAGGCTTCCGTGTCTGGGCGCGGCATTCCTTTCCGCTCTTTGAGGCCGTTTTTGTCGAGCACGACGGCTCTCGCCCACGCGTTGAAGAAGTCTCCGAGCTGCTCGCCGTCCGCATCCGCAACTTCGGCGGTCTCCTCAACAACTTCATACCGGGCGCATCGCTGCACCAAGACGACCTGCGGCTGGTGGCCTTCAAAACTCGCAGCCGTCTCAGCTACTTCCGCTTCCTCATCGCAGCCATTTTTGGCCGCGTCCGCGCTTCGGAGGAGGTCGAAGTCCTCGACGCAGTCTCGGTCGAGTGCCGGCCGCGTAACGGCTCCACAAAGCGTATCCTCGCCGAGGCCGATGGCGAGTCGCTCGGCGGCTTGCCCGTACGCCTTGAGATCGTGCCCGACGCCGTCACCCTGCTGATTCCGCTCAGCGCCAAGCCCTGAGATTTGCGCGCGATCGGTTATCCCAACTGTATTCAATTGAGCAGATTCCCCATTCACAACATGAAAGACTTAGTCTATTGTTGCGATTCTGCGCAATTTGAGTAGAATGCGCATTATGCGGCAAAGCAGAGGAAATCATGCTCGGAACAATCCTGATTATGTTTTTGATCCTGGCGCTTATCGGTGTGCTGCCTACATGGCCGCACAGCAGAAGTTGGGGCTATTATCCCAGCAGCGGAATTGGAATTGTCCTCGTGATCCTGGTCGTACTTCTCCTCATGGGCCGGATCTGAGCCGCGAATTTAGCTCGATGATTGGTCAACGGCATCTGCGGCTTGTTCGCGCGTTGTCTCTCATCTTCGCGGTGCTGCTCCTATGCACTACCGCGCGTGCCTACTCTGTTCTAACTCACGAGGAGATCATAGACCTGGCGTGGAACTCCGAGATTCGACCGCTCCTGGTCGAACGCTTTCCCGGCATCACGGAAGACCAGATCAAGGAAGCTCATGCCTATGCCTATGGCGGCTCCGTAATCCAGGATATGGGATATTATCCCTTCGGCAGCAAGCTATTCAGCGAATTGACGCACTACGTTCGCACCGGAGACTTTGTTCTGGAGTTATTAAATGAAAGCCAGGATGCCGACGAATATGCTTTTGCACTGGGCGCGCTTTCACACTATGTGGCGGACATCAACGGACACCCGGCGGTCAACGCTTCCGTGGCGATCCATTACCCGAAGCTGCGCGCGAAATATGGCAACTCGGTTCGCTATGCCCAGGATAAGTCGGCGCACTTGAAGACAGAGTTCGGCTTCGATACGCTGCAGGTGGCAAAGAATCGTTATGCGCCGGAGCAATACCACAACTTTATAGGATTCGAGGTCTCAAAACCGCTGCTGGAGCGGGTTTTTCCGGTTGTATACGGCATGGACTTGAAGGATGTGCTCGCACACGAAGATATTGCAGTCGGATCCTATCGTTACTCTGTCAGCCGCCTGATTCCGCAGATGACTCAGGTGGCGCTTCAGGCGCACAAAAAGGATCTGATGCGCGAGACTCCGGACTTTGCAAAGCAAAAGTTTTTGTATCGCCTATCCCGCTCGGATTACGAGAGAGATTGGGGAAAGACTTATACAAAGCCGGGCATGGGTACGCGAATCTTATCCACGCTTTTGCGCTTTATGCCGAGGATAGGTCCATTCAAAAGTCTGGACTTCAACAATCCCACCCCAAAGACGGAAGACCTGTATATCAAGAGCATCAACACAACCACCGATCACTACCGCGCGCTGCTGGAAGATATCCGCGTTGGCAAGCTGATGCTGCCTGACTGCGATCTCGATGACGGTAAAAGGACGACGGCGGGAGAATACTCGCTTGCGGATGATACCTACGCAAGCCTGCTCATCAAGCTATCCGCGCATAACTTCGATCAAACAACAACTCAGTTGCGCGATAACATTCTTGACTTCTATGCCAGCCCTTTGCCGCCTGCCGTCTCCAGGAAAGAGCAGGCGCGACTGCAAGCAGTCCAGGCCGATCTGAGACGAATGAAAACCGCTACACTTTTGCCGGCTCGCTAGGGCAATTCCGCTTCATATTTCCTCCAGCGCATGGGTGCGGACTGCCATCCTGCGCATACGAATTCTGGTAAATTATACCGCATACTAAGACAGAATTCGTGCTACGTGTGCAATAATCATTTTCAAGGCGCTGATTCTGCGTCCGACTTCATGCCGTCTTTTATTTGGAGGTTCCATAAATGTTTCTGAAGAGGCTGTTCGTCTTGTTTTATCTGCTGATGTCATGCCTGCTATCCGCCCAGCAGATTTCAACGACCGGACGCGCAGCTAACCAGCATGATCGCCCGGTCGGCGCAAATGATAAGGCATATCTGTCTCAAATCTCAGGAACCGTCGTTGACACCTCTGGCGCGGTGATTGCCGGGGCTACAGTGCAGGTTCTCAGCGCGAACGGTGCTGTACAACGAACGGCACTGTCGAACACGAACGGAGTCTTTATTATTTCTGAACTTCCGGCAGGTAATTATCGACTCGTCGTCTCTAGTCCCGGCTTTGAAAGCAAAGAAATCCTTGTCACAATCGGGGCCAGTGGCATACCGGATCCGCTGCGCATTCCTCTAGAGGTGAGCGCCGTGAGTACCACCATCAATGTGCAGGGCCGCGAAGATGATCTTGTCGGCGTTGCTGAATCCGGCAGCCAGGGAACGGTGGGCGCAGAGGAAATTCAGGATCGTCCGATTCTTCGATCAGGAGAAGTTTTGGAGACGGTTCCCGGTCTCATCATCACGCAACACGCGGGCGGCGGCAAAGCCAACCAATATTTCCTGCGCGGCTTCAATCTCGATCACGGCACGGATATCGCAATCTTCCTCGATGATATGCCGCTGAACCTGCCGTCGCACGCGCACGGCGAGGGCTACTCGGATATGAACACCGTCATCCCGGAGTTTGTGAAGCGTGTGGATTTTGAGAAGGGTCCGTATTACGCGAATGTCGGCAACTACAGCTCGGCTGCAAATGCCCATGTGGAGTTTGTCAAGACGCTGCCTGAGAACTTCGTCAAGTTGGAAGGCGGCACATACAATTATGGTCGGGCCGTTTTTGGTGTGTCGCAAAAGCTCGGTCCGGGCAATTTGCTTTATGGCGCTGAAGAGTATTATTACGATGGCCCCTGGACGCATCCGGATGCTTATCACAAAATCAACGGCATCCTAATCTATAGCCAGGGTAACGATACCAACGGCGTGAGCATCACTGCGCACGCTTACCACGGAAAATGGAGCTCGAGCGATCAAATTCCCGATGCCGCACAAGCACTCGTTGGTTTCTTCGGCACACTGAACCCGACGGACGGCGGTCACAGCCAGCGTTATAGCTTGCAGGGAGAGGGTCATGGCCAAAGCGAAAATTCCGAATCGAAAATCTCAGCCTATCTGTTTTATTACGATCTTGATTTATTTTCTGATTTCACTTACTACTTGACGGACCCGAATCGCGGCGACCAGTTCGAACAGAAGGACAGGCGCTGGGTGGCTGGGCTTGACGCGCACCACACGGTTTTCAGCCAATGGCATGGCCGCAAGATGTCCAATACATTCGGTGTGCAGTTCCGCAACGATTGGATCAACAACGGTCTATACCAAACGGAAAATCGCGTACGTGTGGGCAAGACTGATTCCGGCACCGGCACCACATTGCCCGCGACTACGGAAGCGGATCGCTTTACGGACACGCAAACTGGCGCTTATGCGCAAAATAAAATTCAGTGGGCGGATAAATTTCGCTCGGTCTCAGCCCTGCGCGGCGACCTGGAATATTTTGACGTCACCAGTCTGGTTATTGCGGCCAATACCGGCACGGCCGGCAAGCTCCTGCCTAGCCCAAAATTAAGTTTGATCTTCGGCCCGTGGGCCAATACTGAGTTTTATCTGCAAGGCGGATTCAGTTTTCACAGCAACGACGGGCGTGGCGCAACGCAAACAGTGGAACCGGTTTCGGCGGACAATCCTTATCCTAATACGTCCGCTTTGAAAATCCCCGCCCTGGTCCCGACCAAAGGCGGGGAAATCGGTGTGCGCACCGTGGTCGTCCCGCATCTGCAAAGCACTCTTTCGCTTTGGTATCTTCACAGCGCTTCCGAACTACAGCAGGATGGCGACACCGGAGGCACGGTTGCCTCACAGCAGCCAAGCAACCGCTATGGCGTGGAATGGGCGAACTACTACACGCCGCAGGAACATTTTGTTTTTGATTTTGACCTTGCGGATTCCCGCGCCCAGTTTACTGAAATAGACCCGGAAGATGCTGCGCCGAACAGCCCGGGCGGCAAGCTGGTTCCCGAAGCGGTGAAGGTAGTGATTTCATCGGGCGCCACACTACACGATTTCAAAGGTATTTCGTCGAGCTTGCGCCTGCGCTATTTTGGCCCGCGTTCTCTGACCTCTGACGGACTTTATCAGTCCAGTCAAACGGTGTTGCTCAATAGCGAACTCAGTTATCAATTCATAAAGAAATGGCGCGTTACGGCCGAATTTTTGAATATGCTCAACCGCAAAGATGCTGACATTGATTACGCCTATCTCTACCAAATCACTCCAACATCCGCGCCGGCATTCGGACGAGTTACACACCCCACCGAACCGTTTCTGGCGCGATTCGCGTTAGGCAGAAACTTTTGACAATTGCCATTCAATGTTTATGCGGGTGCTTGTGCTCTTTCTCGGAAGGCGACGTCAGCGCGTGCTCGGGAACGGTCATCACCAGCCGTCCATGCTGCACGCCTTTAAGACCGATTAGCAGATCGGCAAACTTCTCCACTTTGGCGGACTTGCCATGCACAATTAAAACTTCCAGGCAAGAATCGTGATCGAGGTGCGCATGGCTCGTAGAGACCACCAGCTCGTGATGCTCGTGCTGCAAATCGGTCAGCTTATCTGTTACGCCGTGCGCGTGGTGGTCGTAGATCAGCGTCACCGTGCCAACAACAATCGCATCAGGAGCAGAGGTCCGCTCACTTACCAGTTGGTCGCGAATCAAATCCCGAAAAGCCTCCGAGCGGTTGGTATAGCCCCGCCGCTCAATCGAGCGATCAAACCGCTTGATCAGCTCCGAATCCAGCGCAATCCCGATCCTGCTCAAAACTCCCATCCATGCCCTCCTCCGCAACAACACGATTTTACAGGAGAATCATCCGAGCCGCGCGAATCGATGAGTCTTGCAATTACTCTATGTGCTCTTGAAAAAGTCGCCCCAAAAAAAACGAGGAAGAATCCGCCAATTACAAAGGATTCTTCCTCGCTTTGCTTTTGATTCAGTTTTTACAAGCTGAATCGATTAGTTGTTCGCGACGGCATCATTCGCCGCGGTATAGGTGCCGCTGGTGACGTACTCGTAGTCATGCCATCCGGTATTGGATGGATTAGCGCCCTTGCTGGAGATTTCCATGCGCAGCGCATCGTACGCCACGCCATCACCACCATTGACGCTTAGTTCAAGCGTGTCTTTGCTGCCCGCTGCAACCAGGTCAGAGGTTGGCCATTCGAAGACCACCCACTGGTAGGTGCCAGAGAGGCCGCTGCGCGCCGAGCAATCGCTGTTCTTGATAGCAGTCCAGGTCAACGCGTTGCCGTTCAGAGAAGCGGTCAGGTTGGTTTCCGCGCAGGCCAGACCTACAGACAGATCAACGTAGCTGCCTTGTGCCGACTGTGCCGATGTGGTTGTGAAGTAGACATACCACGGTGGAACCGGCGTGGTAACGCCGTTAGTTCCGCTCTCACCGGATAGACCCTTCACGTAAGTCGGAATGGTTTTGGTGTAGTTGCCGGTGGTGTCGTTGCCGGAGTCATACAGTCCGGGATTGAATACGCCCCACTGCGTGTAATTCCATTTCTGCAAGTTGTTCGTCGCGGCAGTCGAGCCGACGGCCGTCGCGTAGTAGACCACGGAACCATTGTTGGCTGAGAAGTCCGCCCAATAATTCCAGTTGCCATAAAACTCTCTGTCATCGCATCCCGCACAGGCCTGCGCGCCGTTGGCGGTGTTCTCGCCGTGCAGGAACTCATGCGCGGAACGATCGGGTGTGCCGATTGTCCAGATAGCTGCATCGCCACTGGGACTGAAGTTCTCTGGCGTAAAGGTGTACTTCGGGCTGGTGGTGGTGTTCGCCGTGACGGTGATGCCGTCCTGGCGCAACTCGCCCCACTGGCCCAACACATACGTGGTCAGCCGGTAAGTTCCAGGCCATACATTGGAGATGGTTCCTGTGCCGCTTGAGTTGAGGGCCGTCCAGTACTGGTATCCATTGGCCGAGTACTGCATATTGGTGTCCGGGTCGGCCAGCACAGCCCAGGCGGTATTCGCAGAGCCGGAGCCGCCGCCAGTGATGGTGGGCGTAACCGTGCCGCGCGTGGTTCCTGTCGCAACATAGCCTGCGCCGGTCAGTATGCTGTCGTTGTTGAAGTTTGTCAATGCAGCGGAAATAGAATTCACAGCATTGGTGTACGCCGTGGCGGCTGACTCGCCCTCTGAGAACTGATATCCGATTGGACCCCAAATGCGCGTGGTGGCGCCGGTCGTCACGTAGCCGGGCGTGTCATTTTCCAGATGGTTCGAATTCAGCTCGCCCATCAGAATATTCTCGGTGAAGGTAAGATCCTGCTTGGTCGGGCCGCCCATGCCAGTTTCCATGCTGGGGAAGACGGAGCAGGCGGCGAACTGGCTGCCATAAAGGCATTGCGCCTTGTGCAGGTACTCGTAGTTCGAGTAATCGTACTTGGTATAAAACTCGCGACCCCATCCCGAGGAAGGAAGCGTGAAGCCATGCAGGTCCGTGCAGGCGTTCTGTACCGCGCGACCCGTATCGGTGGTGTCGAGGTCCGCCTCAGAGGGAAGCGTCAGCGACCAGCCGCCCAGGTTGTTCAGTCCCTCGTTGTACTGGTAGCTGTCGTAGAAGTAGACCCAGCTGATGCGGAAGAGATACTGGAGCTGGCCCATAGTGCCTTGTCCCGCTCCAGAAGCGTGGTTGGCAACGTAATAGGTCCATACCGTCGGGTCGTTGGGGAAAACAACGTAATGCAAGGTCAGTGTCATCGTGCAACTGGAGCCGGTCGGCCAACTGATCCACCAATCCAGATAGTGACCGCTGTTCAGGTGATAGTTCGCGGTGGGAGTGGAGGAGCTGCCGATTCCCTGCGACATACACGTGCCATCATTATCCATGTACAGACCCTTGGGATTGCCGTTGCCGCCGGTCTGAGTCAGATCGACAAGATTGTCGCTGGGATAAGCTGCAAGGTACATACTCCAGAGATTGCCGCCGGTCGGATCAAAGTCCATGATCAATGAGCCGTTGGTGATGTGCCAGTCCGTTGAACTGGTTTCGGTGAGCGCGAGTTGCGCGTGAGAGAGTTGCATCGCGCTGCCAAGCAGGAGGGCAGCGAAAATTTGCAAAGTAAACCGAAGACGCATAGTAATCTCCTTGGCAAAGTTTGGAATCAATTGTTGAACTGAGTGATAGAGGGCGTGTTGGTCAGATAGGTCTTCCTGCGCAGTAATATTCTCGTATTCAGACAAGAAGACTCTTGTGGCCATGAGTGACTATAGGTGGATTCCAATTCAACTGTAAAGATTACGGATTCTGCATCATTTTCGCGCAAATATACTGGGAATGGAAGCTAACTCACAGAGTAAGTTAATCAAATAATGTAGATAATCATACGGACAAATCGCAGTATGTTTATGCTATGAACTGAATTACACAAGAAGATGGCCAAGTAACAATGAGAAGAAGCGCAAGCGAATGACTTACCAATTTAGAACAAAGGAACAGCTACCTTACATCCTTCGGCGGCGCAAGATGGCTGCACTTTGGTAATTCAATGCATTGTGGACTCATCAAGAACGAATGGGCCGCTTAATTCAGGAACATTGTCCGATACAACGTATCTCGCTGCACCGGCTTGAATCCAGCATCACGAATAATTCGCCGCAGCTCTTCTTCCGTCGTGCAGTTGCTTGTGCCCGCGGCCTTGACCACATTCTCTTCCAGCATGACGGAGCCGACATCGTTGCCGCCGAAGTGCAGCCCCAGCTCCAACACCTTCAATCCCTGCGTCACCCAGCTCGCCTGCACATTCTCGATAGTTTCGAGATAAAGCCGCGAGATAGCCAGCACTTTCAGGTATTCGACGCTGGTTGCCTCTTCCCATCCGCGTCCGCCTAGCGCGGTATTTTTCGGCTGAAAGCTCCAAGGGATGAAGGCCGTGAATCCGCCGGTTTCTTCTTGCAAGCGCCGCACTACTTCAAAATGATTTACGCGCTGCTCGAAGCTCTCGCCGACACCGAACATCATTGTCGCTGTGGTTCGCATCCCCAACTGATGCGCGGTGCGATGCACACTGACCCAATCCTCGGTGTTGCATTTGATGCGCGCAATGCGCCGCCGCACATCGTCGTCGAGAATCTCCGCGCCGCCGCCGGGGATCGAATCGAGGCCAGCGTCGCGCAACCGCACAATTGTTTCGCGGAGACTCAGCTCCGAATACTTCGCAATCGCTAAAATCTCCGAGGCCGTCAAGCAATGCAGCCATATCTGCGGAAAGCGCTGCTTGATGCCGCTGAAGAGCCGCTCGAACCAGTCGATCTTGAGGTCGGGATGGATGCCGCCCTGCATCAGTACGCCGGTGCCACCCATCTCGATGGTCTCGGCGATCTTTGCGCAGATCACGTCGAAGTCGAGGATGTAGCCCTCCTCCGAGCGCGCGCCTGTCAACGGCCGATAAAATGCGCAGAAGGTGCAGTACTCGGTGCAGAAGTTGGTGTAGTTGATGTTGCGATCGATGATGTAGGTGACCACTCCCTCTGGATGCAGGCGGCGGCGCACAACGTCGGCCTCGAAGCCCAGGCCGATCAGGTCGGGCGAGCGGAAGTAGTCGAGAGCCTGTTGGCGAGTCAGCGGCATAACTCGATTCTAACAATTCCGCGCTTGCAGAGGCGAAAAGTGTGCCTCGTATGGCTTCCCTCTATAATTGTCAAGGAGCCAAAGGAGCATTCCGGCTCACTTGCTGTTCTATTGAGGATTTATGGCTGCACTGCTGGAAGCGATTACCGTCAAGCGCAAGATGTACTTCGAGTTCGAGAACACGCCGTATTACTGCATGGAGGCCGAGGTTTCCACGCCCACTGCGCGCGGCGGCCAGACACTGGTCCGGCTCAAGATGCGCAACCTGCTGACACGCGCTGTTTTTGACAAGACCTTCAAGGCCGGCGAGCGCTTCAAGGAGCCTGATCTGGAGTTGGTCGAGGCGTCGTACCTCTACTCCGACGGCGAGGGATCGCACTTCATGGATCAGGAGAGCTTTGAGACGCACACGCTCAACAGCGACATGATGGGCAACGCGCTGGAGTTGCTGGTCGAGGGCGTAATTATTCAACTGCACAAGTTCAACGGCAATCCGATTGGCTTGCTGTTGCCGGAGAAGGTCGAGTTGGAGGTTGTCTACACCGAAGGCGGCGCGCGCGGCGACACCAGCGGCAACGTCACCAAGCTCGCACGCCTGCAAACCGGACTGGAGATCAAGGCTCCGCTCTACATCGAGGTTGGCGAAAAGGTGAAGGTCTACACCGAGACGTGCGAGTTTGCGGGAAGAGCGTGAGGACAGTGAAGAAGTGAAACAGTGAAGAAGTGAAACAGTGAAGAAGTGAAGAAGAAATAATCTGCAAAAGAAAATCCGGGCTGATTTTTCCAATCTCAAATTATGGTATGGCTCTACGTGTATGTTGTTGAAAAAGTGCTTTGTTCTCGCAATTGCTTAAATTATGTGCAAGGAAATTGGCCCGAAAATAAATATAGGAGGGGGGGTAGGGGTACCCGGCAGTTCTCAGTTTTCAGTTCTCAGTTGTCAGTAAAAAAGCCCGTGAGTGTTGATTCGTGTTCATGGTTTGATTGTGCGCCGGTGGGCGGTAATTATGCGCAAAAACAGAGATCAGCGGTGGATTCCCCGGTCCCCAAAGGCGAGGGACCGGGGCCACCGTCACATATTTGTCAGACCTGATACGAGACCCGAATTTGTTGCTAGAAGATCATACTGCCCATAAATCAAAAGTGTTCAACCTGTACGGCTCCGACATCGCATCGGCCAACAGCGGGATTGGGACGCGGGAAGCCGCGCTGATCGATGGTAATCAGGTTGCCGTTTCCGTCCAGGCATCCTGCCGGATTGCCGCCACCAATGGCCGTGCTGTCGCTTTCAGGAAGCATGGTTTCGGTAGGTCCGCCATTGTGGTGCAGCGGCCCAAGATCGGGCGAGACGCCGAAGAGGTCGTGCGCTCCACCGGCGAGGCCGCAATTTGTGGAGCTCGCGACGATGTTGTAGTCGCCGGAGGCAAAGGTGCCGCTACAACTGGCAAGGATGGAGTTGCGAATCGTACCCATAGGTTGGGGAGGGAACTGGAAGGAGTCGCTGGCGTCAATGATTCCTGCATCCCACATGGTGCTGTTGCTCATTTCGACATAACCGTCGAAACCGCCTTCGTAATACACAGCGCTGATATTCGATTGGATGAAAGTACTATTGACCACGGCGATTCCATGATAGGCCTCGATAGGCGATCCGTAGAAGGTGCTGCCCGATACCGTGAACCCGCCGCCTGAGATGTCGTTCTGCATGATTGTCGAGTTGCTAATCGCCATGGAGCCTCCATCAACATAGATGCCGGTGCCGCCGGAGATCCCGGGACTCCCTTCACTACCGCACTCTGCTGTATCAATTCCGCCGGTGTTGTAGGCAATCAAGCTGTCCTTTATTGTGAGCGAGCCTGCGTTGAGGATGCCACCACCCCCCGTACACAGACCGTGACCGTTGTTATAGGTGATGTCACTGGCGTCAATTGTAAGTACGCCGTTGTTTTCGATTCCCCCACCCTGGAGACCGAAAGAGAGACCGGGGGATAGGTTATTGGTGTTGCCTGTGACCAGAGATTTTCGGAGGGTGAGAGTACCGTTGTTGAGGATGCCGCCAGCGTTGGGCTGCCCATCGGCAAAAAGGGCTTCACCATTGCGAATGGCAAGGCGCTCGAGTGCCGTGGTTACATTGGCATTGATGGTGACAACGGTGCCGCTCTGCGCGCCGTCGATGATGGTTTCTTCGCGCCCTGCTCCGCGCAGGGTAAGATTTTGGCTGATGGTCAATAACTCCGAGTAAACTCCAGCTTCGATCCTGATATGATCGCCCGGCTGAGAGCTATTGATGGCGTACTGGATGGTGAGGCAGGCAGAGTCGTGCCGCGCCCCACACCCAGGGGCATCTGCGCCTGATTTAGCAACGAAGATCGTAGCCGCGGACGCGCTGGCGGATACGAAAAGCGTGACAGCAAAGGCGGCCGCGGCGCGGCGCACCCAAGGCAATCCCAAAGTGATTGGATTTTTCATGGAACCTCGCTTTCAGAAGGGGGGCTGAAATGAAAGGTTAGGGAGTTACTACTCTGCTTCTCCGGCAATGCAAGGGTAACCCGAAAATTGACGGCTTGCAAGTTTTTTTCACATTACAATTGTGAATTTCCTGGTGCCCTACCCTTCGCAAAATCCGCGAAAGATGGGTTACCCGGCGTACTTCATCATCATTGGCCCTTCCGGGGCGAAATAATCGCCATCGCAATAGAGTTTTGCAAGATGAGCCGCAGAATGGATTTACGGTTTGCTAGCCTTGGCCGAGCGCTTTAGTTCGTTCCAGTCCTTCTCGGTTTGGTCGGCGTAGGCGGAGCCGAATTTGGCAAGCGCCTCGGCGAAGCCGTCGCCGGAGCCGATGTAGCCGTTGAGAATGAGCGGGTCGCCGGAGCGGGCGTGGCCGCGGGCCAGCAGCTCGCCGCAGACCTCGGCGTAGGCCGCAAGGCCGTCGCCGGACAAGTCCTCTAAATCAATCGAACCCTTGTGATCGTTGAGTTGGCGGACGAGATAGTCGCGCCCGCCGAAGTGCGTCCAGCCAAGAAATGGATCGGATTGCATCTGCATGGCCTTTTGTCCTTCGGCGACACGCTGGCCGTTGTGGTGAGGGGGATTGGCGTCCGCCAAGTAAGGCGCGTAACCGGAGGCCGGCTCCTCTTTAATTTGCAAGAAGAGCGGATCGGCTGCACCGTTGCCCTCGAAGTAAATGCAATAATCGCGCAGGCCGACGGAGCCTGTGCCGACGACTTTGAAGGCCACATCGACCGGGCGATAGAGCGACAAAAGATGCTGGCGCTGCGGCTCGAGCATTTGGCGATAAGGGCCGAGCGCGGCGAGAACCGGCGCGGCCTGACGGCCTGTGACGCGCGTCAGAGTGGGCTTGATCTCTTTGAAATGGCGGATTTGCAAAGCGCGTCCCTCAGGGGCTAAAGCCCGCTTCGATTTTGCAGAGCTTTTGTACGGGCTAAAGCCCGTACCCTTCACGCTGGAGCCCGTACCCTTCGGCAATAAGCCGGCACTCTTCGCTGAATTTAATTTTTTCGCGGAATCGTCCGATGAGACCGGCTCGGTCAACTGATCGAGCGTATGCTGCGGCGTGGAGCGCTCGGCCTTCATCAGCGCCTCATGCACGGGCGCAGCCAGACTGACACGATGCACCAGATAGCGGCCTACTTCGAGCAGCGGCATTTTGGCAAAGGCTCGCATCTGCGCGGCGTAACGAGCGACAAATTTTTCCACGGTCTGGCGGGCGCTGGCGTCTTTGTGGCCTGATTCGCGACCGGCCAGCACAAGCGAGGCGGCCATGCGCTTGAGATCCCACTCGAAGGGTCCGCGAATAGTTTCGTCAAAGTCGTTGATGTCGAAAACCAGTTTGCCGTCTGGCGCGGCGAAGGCGCCGAGGTTGCGCACGTGGGCGTCGCCGCAGAGTTGGGCTGCGAGGCCGGTATTGGGCAGGACGGCGAGATCGGCGGCCATGACCGGCACCGCGCCGCGGAAGTAGCCGAAGGGCGACTGGCTCATCAATTCGTACTTGAGCTTGATGAGCGCGGGGACGCGACCGTGCATGGAGCGGGCGAGCAGCTCGAGCGGGGGAGTTTGCCGCGCCTTGGGTTTCAATTCGTTGTGTTGCTGGCGGCCCACCTGCTTGCGCCGCGTCTGTCCCAGATTGCGCCGTTCCTGTGGAGTAGCCCAGTGCATGATGGGGAAGATACTACGCGAGGGTCGCGTGGTGCAAGCGGAATGAAGCGCAGACGGCCCGCTCATCGCGATAAAGCTGCGATGAACGGGGCACACGCGACCACTGAGTAAAATGTTTTTCTTCGCGGCAACGGGCAAAGTTGTTATCCTAACTGGCAAATGAATGTTGCGGCGATTCAAACGCACGGCCTGACAAGGCGCTTCGGCGAACTGACTGCAGTTGAAGATGTCACGCTGAGCGTGGCTCCAGGGCAGTTCTTCGGTTTTTTGGGGCCGAACGGGGCGGGCAAATCGACCACCATCAAGATGCTCACGGGCTTGCTGGAGCCGTCGGCGGGCAGGATTGAAATACTTGGGCAACCCTTTGCGGCTGGGGCGCTGGACTTGAAACGACAGATCGGCGTGGTTCCGGAAGGGATGGCGCTGCTGGGCAGGCTTACCGCGCCGGAGTATCTGCGCTATGTGGGCCGGATGTACGGACTGGACCGCAAGACGACCAATCAGCGCACGGTGGAACTGCTCGACTTTATGCAACTGGCCGGCGAGAGCCGCAAGCTAGTCACGGACTTTTCGCATGGAATGCAGCGCAAGCTGGCGATGGCCGCGGCGGTGATTCACGGACCGAAGGTGCTGTTTCTTGATGAGCCTTTCGAGGGTGTGGATGCGATAGCGGCGGGGATGCTGAAGACAATGCTCCAGGGGATGCTGAACAAAGGCGCGACGATCTTTTTGACTACGCATGTGCTGGAGATTGTAGAGCGGCTGTGCAGCCACGTGGCCATCATCAGCAAAGGTCGGCTGGTGGCCAACGGATCGCTGGAGGAGCTGCATGATGGCGTGGTTTCCTCGCTGCCGGATGCGGAAAAGGAACAGCGGCTGACGCTGGAGGAGATATTTCTTTCGATTGTCGGAGCGGGGGGACGCGAGCCGGCGCAGGAGCTTTCATGGTTGGCCTAGACGCTGGTCTGCTCAGTCGCACGGCGCGGGCGCAATATGCGGCGATGGCCACGCTGCGCTGGCGAATGCTCGCGAATGGATTGCGCTCCCGTCGAGGCGCATTTGAACTGGGCGCGCGCAGCGTCAGTCTCATCTTGTTCGGCTTTGGCGGCACGATGTTCGGCATGGTTGCGGGGGCGGCCAGTTTCTATATTGCATTGGGAAATGAATGGCGGTTATTGCCGCTCGTCTTTTGGGCGTTGGGCATCATCTGGATATTCATTCCGGTGATGATGGCGTCGTTTCAGGAACAGTTCGATCTGAGCATTTTGCTGCGCTTTCCGGTGAGCTTTGGCTCGTACTATTTGCTCTATGTGGTCTTTGGGCTGGCGGATGTATCAACGATACTCGGCGCGCTCTGCTTGATGGGCATCTGGTTGGGCGTCACCATTGCGCGCCCGGAGCTGTTTGGCTGGACGGCGGCGGCGCTTGTCGTCTTCGCGGCATTCAATATTCTTCTGGTGCGAGCCATTTTTGCCTGGATCGACCGCTGGCTCTCAGAGCGCAAGACGAGGGAGATTGCCGGCGCGATTTTCATGATTTTTTTGTTGAGCCTGCAACTGCTGAATCCGGCGCTGCACCAGAAGCGTCATGTGCGGCCGGCGAAATCGATGACGCAGGAGCAGGCCAGGGAGTTGGAGAGGGAATCGCAACAATCGAGGGCCGAGTTCTTTACCCGGTATGGTCCGTGGCTGAAGGGCGCCGATATGTTGCAACAGTGGTTGCCGCCGGGACTGGCCGCGCGCGCCGTGCAGCAGGCCGAAAAAGCGCAGCCTGCGCAGGCTCTGCTCTCGCTGGGCGGGCTGGGACTGTGGCTGCTGGCCGCCGGAGGGGTGCTGGCGCGGCGGCTCCGCTCGGAGTATCGCGGCGAGGATCTGGGATCAGCGCCGAAGCGGGAAAAGGCTGCACCCAGCAGAGCGATCCAACTTGAGGCTGGCTGGCGATTGGGCGGCTCCAGCCCGATTGTCGCGCTCATCGAAAAGGAGGCGCGCAGCCTGATGCGCACTCTGCCGCTGCTCTGGGCGCTGATAGTGCCTGTGCTGATGGTGCTCGTCCTGACCAGTCTTTTTCGCGGCGGCGTTTCAGGAATGCAGCGCATCTCATTCCCGTACGCGTTGCCGCTGTACGTCACTTACGCCCTGCTGGGCTTTACGCAGTTGCTTTACAACAATCTGGGAGCCGAGGGCGCGGGGATACAACTGCTTTTTCTATCGCCAACGCCAATTCGGACGGTTTTTCTTGCCAAGAATCTTCTTCACTCCCTTCTCTTTCTGCTGGACGCGCTGCTGGCGGGCATTCTGGCCAGCCTGCGCCTGGGATGGCCGAGCGGCGTGATGCTGGCAGCCACTGCCGCATGGGTTCTCTTTGCCCTGCCGTGCAGTCTGGCTGCGGGCAATATCCTCTCGCTCAGAGTGCCTTTCCGCATCAATCCAGGGCGGATTGCGCGTCAGCGCGGCTCACAAGCTAACGTACTCTCCAGTATGCTGGCGCAGTTGGTGATGATTATCGTGGGTGTGCTGGTCTTCGTTCTCTGCTGGGCTTGGGGTGACCTGTGGCTGGCAGTTCCGCTCTTTCTGATGCTGGCCGTGGTGGCAGTTTACGGCTGGGCGCGCGTGCTCAACAATGTGGACGCAATCGCCAACCGGCAACGCGACGCGCTGTTAGCCACGCTGATGAAGGACAGTGGTCAGTGAACAGTGGAAGATATGCGTCTTCTCAAAGCAAAATCACCGGCTGTTCACTGTCCACGTCGTCAAAACGGTATATCGTCGTCGGATATTTCCGCCTGCTGGGCGTAGTCTTCCGCAGCTGCGGGCGGGCGCTGGTCGAAGCTGGCCGTCGAGCCACCTGAGCCGGCAGGTTTGCTGTAACCTCCCGCGCCTTCTTCTCGACCAGAGAGCAGCGACAGTTCGCTTACGATAACTTCTGTCCGGTAGACCTTTTTCTTGGTATCTTTGTCTTCCCAGTTGCGCGTGTTCAAGCGGCCTTCGATGAACAGCTTGCTGCCTTTCTTTACGTAATCGCGCACGATCTCGGCCAACTTGCCATAAGCAATTACGTTGTGCCACTCGGTTCTGTCAGTCCAGTTTCCAGTCGGATCTTTCTGCCGTTCGCTGGTCGCCAGACCGAAACTGGCCACCATGGTGCCGTTGGGGGTGGAACGAATCTCAGGATCCTTGCCGATATTACCTAACAGGAAGACTTTGTTAACACTCTTAGCCATGTTGTACTCTCCTGCTGCCGTTTGCCAAAACTTCAAGTCAATTGCCAAAACTATTTGTCTACGCGAAATTTTTGAGAGTTTCGCGATTTCTGGCATAAATTGGCGAACGGCACTCCTTTCGTATCAATTTTCATTCGTTTCTCGGTACCGGCCACAAGTCGGTTGCCAAATTGGCGGTGGTAGCCGACTACGGGTTTCGCTTCCTTCTTAAAGCGACCATATATATCCACAGTATATCCTCCCAGGTTCCGGATTGTTCGCTCAACGGAACTCTAATCTGTTGCAGAATTGCATCTCGATCAATCTGATTGATGGCCACGCCTAAAGACTCTGCGGCTCCGTGTATTGAGCCATTCGTCAAGACGTGCTCTAGGAGACCTCCCATTTATGAGATGTATGCTCCTGTTTCGCCTCGCCCGGGCGGTACAAACAACGCAATCGAATCGAACGACGCTCCAGTAAACTCAAGTAATTTAGGCGATTCGCTACACGCTACGAAAAGACGAAGAAATGCTTCAAATGTTAATTAGGACTTTACGAGGTTGAGCTTCGCCAAAACTCCATCAAGGCGACAAAGCGGCTTGATTTTGTGTGAATATACTACTTTGGAAGACGAGCTCGATTGAAGAGAGGGAGTGTACGGGGATATATTCAGATGCATTCGCACTTTCAACCTTTCAGAGTCACTGCACGTTCGCTGAGCGCCTTGGGGACACATTCCATGCACATAGTAGTCCGGAGCAGGCAGCGGCGCGATACAGGCCGGGAAAACGACAGCCGTTCCGTCTACTGATTTTCTAAAAGCTACCCCTTGATTGACTGGACGGCGGCGTGTAGTCTGATACCGATGGCGCAATATTTGGGTGACTTCTGAGATTCGGTTAGCGTAACACGGAATTCCGATTTTCACTATAGATCTGGAATCTAGGGGATGGCGAGGCGGTGCGCTCAACTAAACCTATCTATAAAATCCTGTAAGATATTTCTCAGAATATCTTTTGCGCGCCATGCGGGAATGTATGTGCTTATTGGCTTTAGGTGAACTTACAGGAACTAATTATTCGAAGTAAGGCCTTGTCGGTTCCAGAAATTATTCGATTTTGTCGTTTGTGGATTGAGTTCCAGGATGTAAGAAGGAAGAAACTATGGCTAACTCCCCCGTTATTTCAGTTGTCATGGCGACGTACAACAACGCTCAGTATATCTCGGGGGCAATACAGAGTATTAGAGATCAATCGTATAGTGACTACGAATTTATAATCGTCGATGATGGATCAACTGACGGTAGTCGCAAGATTGTTGAGGATCACGCAAGACGCGATGCACGAATCAAAGTTGTTTACCAAAAGCACTGCGGCTTGGTTTCCGCACTTAATAATGGATGTGGTTTGGCAAAAGGTGAATATATAGCTCGGTTGGACAGTGATGATCTCGCCATGCCTGGACGGTTTGAACAACAGATCACTTATATGATGGACTACGGAGTGGCTTTGCTTGGCGGGAGTATAGAGTGCATTGATTCGAGCGGGATAAAGATGTCTTTGATTAACTACCCGAGTTGGGAAACCGGCCTCAAGGAGCATCTATTTGTTAATTGCTACATCGCGCATACGACAGTGATGTTCAGGAGAGACGTGTTTATCTCTCTTGGAGGCTATAGGTCAGAATTCGAGGATGCCGAAGATTACGACTTATTCTTGCGGATGAGTGATCACCATGTAGTGGACAACCTATCATCTGTTTTATGTCAATACCGTATTCATAATGATCAAATCTCATCTCGGCGAGCATCTCAGGTGATTATTTCATCAATTGGAGCCCGCATTGCGACCTGGGCTCGCCGCTCTGGCAGTATGGAGCCGCAATGGATTGGTAAGACTGTTTCGCGTGAAGATATTGTCCGCTGTGGCATTCGCAGTGAAATAATAGATGCTTTAATTTCGAATCGGAAGCAAGGCATTGGTTCCTTGCTGGAATGGAATGGGATGTCTTGACATGGTTGATAGTTTAGTGATGGTTCAACAGGATTCTAAAAGAATTCGGTTGACAAACATGATGAGGGAATCGCCGTGATGAATTGCTACTACATAAGTCTGGGTAAACTGCTATTGAGCAAGGAGTGCAAGAGTGTTTTGGGGACGGTGTGCGTTGGTTTTAACAATGAGTCTACAACTGCTAATAGTAATTACTAAAAGGGGGAGATGTGATGGAACAATCAGTTTCAGGACTGACAGAATCAAAAGTCAGGCAGGCGATAGAGATATCAGTAGCTGCCACTTTTACAGTGAAACCATTGATGGAATTCTTGCTTTTTTGGGCTCAACAGTTTGGGTGGTCAGTGCAGATGGATTTCTCTCCTCTCGGACAGGTTTTTCCGACATTGCTGAGGAACCAGAGCGAATCCTCCGACAGAACTCTGGAAGTGCGCTTGATTTTATTACGAATGGGGGACTGGGCCAAAGGCTCGGCAAGTCTGGAACAAACAGTCGGCGAGTTTGTTCAAGTTCTTCGCAACACAGTCGAACGCACTTCGATAGAGCATATTGTATGCATTTGTCCTGACAATCTATCTTTGATCAATAATCCGTCATTAATCGAACTCCTCAAATATGTAGAGGAAATGTTAGCTGACGGTCTAAGCTCGCTCCCAAATACAACTTTGTTATGGGGAACAAAAGCATCCGAGAGTTATGCAGTCAAGAGTATTCATGACGATACTTCGGATAGACTTGGAGATGTTCCTTATACCGATGAATATTATGCCGCGATTGCTACGACTGTATTTCGTAAAATTGCCGCTCTTTGCCGAGTACCTTTGAAGGCAATAGTATGCGATTGCGACAACACGCTCTGGAAGGGCATTGTCGCGGAAGATGGAATTGGCCGTTTATTTATTACGGCAACAAATCGCAAATTACACAAGATTCTCGCGGAACAGAAGCGACAAGGTGTTATGCTCTGTCTTTGCAGTAAGAATGAGATGGTCGACGTGGCTAAGGTTTTCGAATGTCGCTCTGATATTGAAATTAAGTGGAACGACTTTATTGCAAAAAGAATTAATTGGTCGTCAAAGTCAGATAATATAAGATCGCTTGCGGCTGAACTTAATATAGGCCTCGATAGCTTCGTTTTTATCGATGATGACCCAATCGAATGCGCCGAAGTCCGTTCCAATTGCCCAGAAGTCTCGACGTTGCAGATGCATTTATCCTCGGACACTGACTCTTTTATCGATCACTTTTGGATGTTTGATGCTACGGGCGCTACTTCAGAAGCTATGCAGCGCACTCAGTTGTATGTCGAGGATCGGAAACGCAAGAATAGCATTAGTGCGTCGCCTAGTTTAGGTGACTATATCGACGGACTTCAACTTAAGATTGAGGCCTCTATTCTTGGCCCCCAGGAGATACCGAGAGTCGTAGAACTTATGTATCGAACAAACCAATTCAACACTACTGGACTAAAAATGTCACAAAGTGATTTACGTTTGCTTCTTGAATCCGGTACATTGGAGGGCCGCACGTATAAAGTTATGGATAAGTATGGAGATTATGGCTTGGTAGGAGTAGTGCTTTTTTGTGAAGCAGTCGCGGAATTAAATGTTAAAGCAATGTTATTGAGCTGCCGTTCCCTCGGAAGGGGGGTAGAGCATAGGATGGCCGCTGATTGCGGACTTATCGCGATTAATAAGAAATTGCAGAAGTTAGTGTTTCAGTATTGTCCTTCAAACAGGAACCAGCCAGCACGGATCTTTCTTGATAATGCAATTGGGAACGCGGAGATTACTTCCGAGGGCGCAGAATACCGCATTCCCGCCGAGTCCGCGGCGGCAATTAAACCCAATTTAGATGACTCAGTCCAAAAACATGAACTTCATGGAAGCGAACTGCGGGGGAACTCCGGTGTGTACACTGATGCGACTGGTGAAGTAGCACAATCAGCTTTATTCATGCGTATCGCAGAGCATTTCCAAACCGGACGGTCCGTGGTCAACGCGGCAAGAGGGATTGTTTCTGAACTAGCTTCGCCGGTAATGACTCAGACGCTGGCGACGCCGATGGAGCAGACAGTCGCTAAAATCTGGAGCGAACTACTTGGCTTTAGCATAGCGGACGGTAACGCCGACTTTTTCGATTTAGGAGGAGATTCACTGAAAGCTATTCGGGTTCTGTCCCGTGTTCAAAAGGAGTTTGAGGTAGCGTTGCCGCTAACATTCTTATTCGAAGGAAGAATGACAATCGCAACGCTATGTTCCGCTATAAAGGTGGCTTTGGAGATGAAGAATTAATGACATCCTGGACACTCGGCTCTGCAACCGATTCATCAATTGGAGCATTTAGCAATGACGCAATCTTTCAATATTAGTAAGAACTTAATGCAGTCTATTGAGTCAGTCGAACGCGTGAATCGCTTGCAGTTATCGTATGCGCAGCAGCGGCTATCGTTGCTAGTCACTCCTCGAACTGAGAAAAATGGTTTCAGGCGCTATCAGCGGTAAAGTCCATAACAGGCTCTAGCAACAGCATATTGCGAACATTCCAATTCTAGCTGTTTATAGCACGCTATTCATCATTTATTCATGATGCTTTGTGCCTTTTATTCACATTCCACGCGAAGGTTTCACTTAATCTTCACGCTGCGGTTACATATATAGCAAAAAGAAACAGCGAAAATTAATTCTCACCTGCAACGAACTTAGGAGGTCTGTCGATGAAGAGCATTGTTGGCGGTATTTATGCGATATTAATATTCTCTTCTGTGCTGTTGCCTGCGCAGGATATTACCGGGACATGGCAGGGAACGCTGCATACACCGAATGTACTTCGCCTTGTATTGAAAGTCTCCACGACAGAGCGCGGCGGCTTAAAAGCAAACCTGTTTTACGATAGCGACCATAGTGGAACGGCAGAGCTGGTTAGTACGGTTTCGCTGCAAGGAACAACCTTCAAATTCTCATACATGAAATACCTCGAGAGCTATGAAGGAAAACTCAGTGCCGACGGCAAATCGATCGCCGGAACGTGGACACAGGGAATGAGCCAGACTCCATTGGTCTTTGAACGTGCAACTCAGGAGACGGAGTGGACGATTCCGGGTCCTCCTTCGCCAGTCAAGATGATGGCGCCTGATTTCCGGCCTGTCTACGAAGTCGCTTCCATCAGGCCCAGCAGACCGGGCACTCCGAGACACTCTGGGTCTGCGTCAAGACAGCTTAACGAGACCGGTAATAACACCTTGTGGATGATCCTATGGGCCAAAGAACTTATGACACGCCAGGTGATAGGAGTGCCAGAGTGGTTGAATTCTGAGCGTTATGACATTACAGCCAAGATGAACGGCGAAGGCCAACCCAGCGACGTGCAGATGAAAGAAGCTATCTCACAGCTTCTCGCCGACCGTTACAAATTCAAATTTCACATGGAAAAGAGGGTGATGCTGAGCTACGAACTTATCGTGGCCAATGGCGGCCCGAAGCTCACGAAGAGTGAGTCCACCAACGATGTGCATAGCAATTCAGGGATGCCTGGGGCGTACGCTTTTTTTAACACCGACATGAAGAGTATGTGCCGCGGTATAGGCAGGAATGTGCTGGACAGGCCGGTCGTGGACCACACCGGGTTGACTGGCAGGTACGACTTCAGCATGAAGTGGACCCCAGACGAGTTCGAACTTGCACTGCGTGGCGTTAGCGCGCCTCCGGCGACCGAGGGCGATGCGCCTCCGGGATTCTTCACCGCGCTACAACAGCAGTTGGGCCTTAAGCTGCGAGAAGGAAAATTCCCTGTGGATGTATTGGTGATCGATCACATCGAGAAGCCGTCGGAGAATTAGCAGCGATGGATTGACTATGGCTTCAGGCCACACAACAGCATTTCAGGAGAATGCTTATGAAAAGAGCTATGCAGTTTCTGATCGCTCTGGTACTGTTTTCTGCCTCCGTTCTCGCTGCCCAGGATTTGTCGGGAACCTGGCAGGGGACCATACAGACTGATAAGGAACTACGAATTGTTTTGAAGATATCCAAGGCGGAGAACGGCACTTTGAAGGCTGTTTTTGACAGCATCGACGGGAGTGGACTGATTCGTCCGGTCAACCCGATTACTCTGCAAGGGACCACTCTCAACTTCGCTATCCTCGGGATCGGCGGAAGCTATGAGGGGAAACTATCAGCCGACGGTAATTCCATCACTGGAAGCTGGACACAGGGCAATACGTGGCCGCTGAAGTTCACGCGCGCTACTACCGAGACCGCGTGGGAGATCCCGGAGCCTCCTTCCATATTGCCGCCGATGGCCGATGATGCGGTCTTCGATGTCTCCACCATCAAGCCAACCAAGCCCGGAACGGTTGGCCGTCTGGCCACGATGAGAGGCCACGAACTTATTACGAGGAACAGGTCGCTGATCTTTCTTATGGAATGGGCTTTTACTGTGCAAGCTCATCAGATTATCGGCGTGCCTGCCTGGGCGGAGACGGAGAACTACGACGTGGATGCCAAGACGGAAGCGCCAGGCCAAGCCAGCGATCATCAGATGAAGATGATGATTCGCAAGCTGCTCGAAGAGCGCTTCAAGCTCAAATACCACTGGGACAAAAAGGAACTCCCTGTTTACGAGCTTGTCGTCGGCAAAGATGGACCAAAGCTCACGAAGAGCGTAACCATCGGCGATCTGCACAGCGGCGGGGGAAGTGGGAACCACCGCACCTTTAGCAACTATGCAATGCAGAACTTATGCGACGTATTGGGAAGATATTATCTGGCCAAGCCAATGGTCGATAAGACCGGACTCAAGGATAGGTACGATTTCAGCCTGGACTGGACGCCCGATGAGTTTCAATACAGCGTCATGGGGGTACCGGTGCCGCCACCGTCGGAAAGTGCCGACGCTCCGCCGAATCTTTTCACCGCATTGCAGCAGCAGTTGGGCCTTAAGCTGCGAGAAGGAAAATTCCCAGTGGATGTATTGGTGATCGATCACATCGAGAAGCCGTCGGAGAACTAATCGCGCTGCGGTTGCGTATGCACTTTAGAAGACAATCATGGACACCTGGACATAAGACCCGATTCATGGAGGTTGATTGTTTAACGCCGGATTTGGGTGCGAAAAACGTATTGACACAACAATACAGATTGTATTATTGTATTGATACATTAAGGAAAGGCTTCTGCTGAAATGTTTCGCATTCGGCCCGAATCCGGGGAACCACTCTACGTGCAACTGATCCGCCAGATCAAGCACGCAGTCACGGCGGGGACGCTGCCTATGGGCACACAGATGCCGACAGTTCGCCAACTAGCGGCCGATCTGGTGATCAACCCCAACACGGTGGCGCGCGCTTATACCGACCTTTGTCAAGAGGGAGTGTTGGAGTGCGCGCAGGGCCGGGGTACGTTCGTTAAGCTGGCGCCCTCGATTCTAATTGAGTCCGAAAAAGCCCGGAGGCTACAGTCTTTGCTCGATCAGTTGATTACCGAGGCCAGGCTGCTGGCCATAAGCGATAAACAGTTGCTGGAGCAGCTAAAGGATTCTTTGCGTCGGTACTCCCAGCAAAGCGCAACAAAGACGGAGAAATAACAATGGAAGGTCCAATGGTCGAAGTGAAGGATCTCAGCAAACAGTACGGGGCCAGTCCGGCTGTCAACCGTCTCAGCCTACAAGTGCCAGCGGGATCGCTGTTTGGTCTGTTGGGACCGAATGGCGCGGGCAAAAGCACAACACTCAAAATGCTCATGGGAATTTGCCGGCCAACCTCGGGCCACGCCAACGTGCTGGGGATGGACGCACAAACCGAATCGCTGAAGATACGCCGGCGCGTGGGGTTTATTCCCGAAGATAAAAGTCTTTACTCCGATATGATCGTGCGCGATTTTCTGAAAGTGTATGGCAGCTTCTACCCTGATTGGAGCGCGACGAAGGCAAGCGAACTGCTCGATCACTGGCAGATCAGAGCCGGACAACGGATTCGTACGCTTTCGAAGGGCACACGCGCCAAGCTGATGCTGATTGCTGTTTTGTCGCGCAATCCGGAACTGTTGCTGGCTGACGAACCGACCGATGGCATGGACGTGGAAACTGTCGAGGAGATTCTGTCTTTGCTGTTGCGCTGGATCAGCAACGGCGACCGCAGCGTAATTCTGTGCACGCACCGGCTGGATGAGGTGGAACGAGTTTGCGACCGCATTGCGCTTATCAACCTGGGGCAAACCGTGCTGGATGGGGATTTGGATGAAATCCGCGCCGCGTACAAACTGATCCAGGCTTCGGGAACACTTCCCATCGCGGAAATTCGCAAATGGCCGGAGGTAGCGGAAGCCACTATGGAAGGCAGCTTTGTGAGTATCCGCACGTGCAGCCATCCGGAAGATGTGATGAAGCGTCTGAGGGCGTATTCGCCTGTGCAGTTTGAAATCTTCGATATGAACCTGCGGGAGATTTATTTGTGCGCGGTAGAGCGCCAGGGAGGAAACAGCCATGATCGCATTAAAACTTTGGTATGATTCGCGGTCTCGTTTTTTTATCGGTGTTGTCGTGATGATTGTTATCGCGTTCCTGGTTTTGTGGTCGTTTTATGCAGTGAACAAATCGATGAGTCACTCAGATGCGGCCCCGAATGCAAAGATCGGCTTGCAAACGAGATCCGAACTATTGAAAGTATGGAGCAATTACGAGACGATTATCGACCTAACCTGGTACCAGGGTTTTGGCGCGACATCGATTGCAATTCTCGCCATCATCCTGGCTATGGGCGGACCGCTCGCGCAATCTCATTCCGTTCATTTGACCTTGAGCCTTCCGATTCGCCGCTATTGCTGGCCGGTGGCTCAGGCTGTGCTGACAATTGGATTGACCGTTACCATGCTGATTATATCTACGGCTGTGCTGTTGTCGGTGGGTGCGCTCATGGGCCATACGTATCCGCCCGGTCGCGCCGCGCTGAATCTCCTGCTCTGCGCCGTGCCGACTGTTGCCTGGGTTGGATTGACCTTGGCGGTGGGCAGCTATGTGCTCGATAAGGCGAGGACAGCACTGATCGTAATACCCACGAAGTTCATTTCGGTCTTTCTCTTCACTCTGCCAGTTATGCGGGCTTGGGATATAGGAAGGCTGGGCCGGCCGATCAATATGCACCCGGATTATTCATGGCGAACGTTGCTGCTGCTGATCGTTTTCGCTGTTGGCGGCGTCGTGCTGGCCGTACGCCGCTTCGAACGGCTGGATTATTAACGAAACTCGCACCGGTAACATTGTCATTGAAAGGAAAACTCATGTTGCATCGTAAGTTCGTTTTATTTCTTTTGTTGTTTACCTCCGCAGCCTTTGCGCAGACGGCTCCGGGCAATGCTGCCTTTGAAGTAGCTACCGTCAAGCCCTCCGCGCCGTTGGATATGGCGAAGATGGCCGCGGATATGAAGGCCGGCAAGATGCCCAGATTCGGGCCGCACGTTGATGCCGCGCGCGCCGAGTACAACTTTATGCCGCTCAAAGATCTGATAGCCAACGCCTACACGGTCAAGGGCTATCAGGTCACGGGACCGTCGTGGCTCGCGTCGACGCGATTCGACATTGCGGCCAAGATGCCCGAAGGCGCAACAAAGGACGATGCGCCGAAGATGTTGCAGGCGCTGCTGGCGGATCGCTTCAAGCTGACGCTTCATCGCGAGACGCAGGATCATCCGGTGTTGGCGCTGATGGTGGGCAAGGACGGGCCGAAGATGAAGGTTTCCACGCTGGTGAATCCGCCCATCGATGAGAGCGTTGAGCTCAAACCCGGAGAGATGAAGATGGATACGCCGGACGGTCCGGCGATCATAACAAGGAATTCCGATGGCTCGCAAACAATCAACATGGGAGCCAAGGGAATCACAACGACCAAAATGGATACGCAGACTCAGGCGCTGAAGATTGAGTCCAGCACTACGACCATGGCGGGCTTTACCGACACCTTGAATCAAATGATGCAGATGGGCGGAGGAGGCGGGCGTCCGGTGGTGGATAAAACGGGACTTACGGGCAACTATCAGGTGTCATTTGAGATTTCTCGCGAGGATCTGATGGCGTTTGCGCGCGAACAAGCGAAGAACTTGGGGATGAGCGCACCGAATGCCCCGCCTAGCAGTGCGCCTGCGGAAGCCTCGCCGGCTGCGGCGGCATCCGATCCAAGCGGCTCGTCCATCTATTCGTCGGTGCAAAAGCTGGGTCTGAAGCTGGAGCCAAGCAAGGCGAAGATTGAGCAGCTAATTATCGATCACGTGGAAAAAACTCCAACGGAGAATTAGCGCTCGAAATTGTGACCGGAGAAATGGTATGGAGACGCAGAGCGAAAAGCAGTGGCTGTTCGTCTAATAGGTTAACACTTCGTTGACTTATGCCATCGAGATCGCTTTGTGTCTCCAACATTGCGAGTATTCACGATAAGTGAGGATTGTTTGAGGATGAATGGACGATTTGCAAGTGGGTTGAGTTTTTTCAGAATACTTCTTATCGCTTTTGGATTTGCTGTCATCTCAGCGTCAGGCGCATTGGGTCAGGCGAACGCATCTGCGCGCGTCGCTTTACCCGAGACTTCCAACATTGCAACTCCGTTACCTTCTTTTGAAGTTGCTTCAATCAGGCTAGACAAATCCGATATCCATGCTCGTTCACATATTTATAGCTCGCCAAATAATGGACACTTCACCGCGATCAATGTACCCGTGAGGTTGCTACTGCAATTTGCATTCGGAATCCCGGAGTCCAGGATTTTCGGCGGTCCTGTCTGGCTAAGCTCCGATAAATATGATATCGAAGCGAAGGCTGATGAATCTGTCGATGGCCAGATGGATAAACTCACAAGCGATCAGGGGAAACTTGTGAAGCAGCAGATGCTCCAAGCGCTTTTCGCGGATCGTTTCCAACTGAAGGTCCACCACGAGACAAGGGTTCTTCCGGTTTATGTGCTTGTTGTTGCCAAGAACGGTCCTAAGCTGAAAGAGTCGAAGGCAAAAGGCTGTACCACCAACTCTGGGCGGGATTCTATCAGCATACAAGGCTGCGCGTCGGTCGCAACGCTCGCAGAGAAACTTGCAGAGAATCTGGGCCGAATCGTAATCGATAAAACCGGAATTGAGGGTGGATTTGATATCGATCTCAAGTGGACTCCAGACGATGGAACAGCACCCAAACTCAACGGAACTGCGGAGCCTTTGACCGACGCTTCCTGGCCGTCGATCTTTACTGCTCTCGATGAGCAGCTTGGGTTGAAACTTGAATCGAAAAAGGGGCCGGTTGACGTGATCGTGATCGATCATATCGAGCGGCCATCAGCAAATTAACAATAGCCGGAGTCGTCGGATGGCGTGGTCGCGTTCTGCAATAATCTTGCTTTTCTCTATGCTTGCGGCTCTTTGCGCATCAAGCATTGCGGCGGCCTCGGAGCATCATGGGCAGGTCTTCTTCAATGGCGTACCGGTGCCGGGCGCTACGGTAAGAGTGGCGCAAGGCGACAAGCAGTATTCGACCATTACCGACGCGCAGGGCGTCTATGAGTTTGCCGAGTTGAGCGACGGCGCTTGGTCGATTGCGATTGAGATGCGAGGCTTTACGCGACTCGATGGCGCGGTCACTGTGGGAGCAAATGCGCCGCAGGGCGAGTGGAATCTGAAGCTGCTGCCGTTGGAAAAGCTGCTGGCCGAGGCTGATTCGAGCAAGCCGGAAACTGCGGCCCAATCTGTAATCAAGCCCATCACGCCGACTACTCCGGTTAAGTCCAACGAGACAGCGACAGCAAAAGATGCGGCGGCGAAGAAAGACGAGGCGAAGCCGGCGGAGGCGAATACCGCTCCCACGCCCGAGCCTCCGGACGAGAATGCCGAAAAAGCAGCGGACGGATTTCTGATCAATGGAAGCGTAAACAATGCGGCGACCTCGCAGTATTCGCTGACGCCGGCCTTCGGCAACAAGAGATCTGGCACGAAAGGCCTGTACAACGGCGGGGTCAGCGCGATACTGGACAACTCGGTCTTCGATGCGCGGCCCTACTCTTTGGCCGGAGGGGAGCTGCCGAAGGATATTTACAGCAAGGTGACGATGGGGATCAACTTGGGCGGACCGCTAAAGATTCCGCACCTCTTCTATCACGGGCCGAACTTTTTCGTGAACTACAATTGGACGCGCAACAGCGATGTGGCGACTCAGACGGGGTTGGTACCGGGGATTACAGCGCCGCTGAATCCGCAGGCCTATTTGCTGAGTCTTTATCCGCAGCCGAATGTCACGGGAGTTATAGGCTACAACTATCAGACTGAAGTGTTGAATCAGTCGCACGCCGACGCGTTGCAATCGCGCTTGAATAAAACAATCGGTCGCCGAGATTACGTCTACGGCGGCTTTGGATTCATGAGTACGCGAGCCGGCAACGAAAACCTCTTCGGCTTTCTCGATACCACAGACACGCTGGGCATGGAAGCGAATGCGAATTGGTCACACAACTTTCGCTTTCCCGTTCGTATGCTCGCCGGCTATAAGTTCTCGCGGCAGCGGACCACGGTGCTACCCGCATTCGCGAATCGCAGCAACATTTCGTTCAACGCAGGAATTAATGGCAACGATCAGGATGCAGCGGATTGGGGACCGCCGGAGCTGGTCTTTTCGAGCGGTATTTTTTCCTTGAGCGACGGCTTGAGCGCCTTCAATCGTAACCGCATCGATGCTGTTTCTCTCAGTCTGACTACCCCGCATCGCCGCCACACTTTTACTTACGGCGGCGACTTTCGCCGACAAGAGTTCAATGAGGATTCGCAGCAGAATCCGCGCGGCGTTTTCACCTTCAACGGCGCGGCAACCGGCTCCGATATTGGAGACTTTCTCGCCGGCATTCCCGATGTCAGCACACTGGCCTGGGGCAACGCCCACAAATACTTCCGGCAATCGGTCTATGACGCAATGCTGAACGACGATTGGAGGCTGCGGCCGGAGCTGACTATCAATGCGGGTCTGCGCTGGGACTACGGCGCGCCGATCACCGAACTCTTTGACAATCTAACGAACCTGGACATTGCGCCGGATTTTTCCAGAGCCGCTCCGGTTACGGCGAGCGATCCTATGAGATCGGTGACGGACGCCAAGTATCCAAGCTCGCTGGTGCGGCCTGATCGCCGAGGATTCGAACCTCGAATTGGAATCGCGTGGCGGCCCGTGCCCGCATCGACACTGGTGGTGCGGGCCGGCTATGGCATCTACGACGATACGTCGGTCTATCTCTCCGCAGCGGAACAAATGGCGCAGCAGGCACCGCCCGCGACGATTGTCAACGTCACAAACACGAGCACGTGTGCGCAGGGTGCGACGATAGCGAATGTCTTCAAGACCTGCTCCACTTCCTCGTATCCGAGCTTTGCTATCGATCCTAATTATCGCGTGGGCTACGCGCAACTCTGGCAGTTATCGTTACAGAGTGATTTGCCAAAAGCGTTGGTGATCACGGCAACTTACAAAGGAGTGAAGGGGACGCACGGGATGCAGGAGGTTTTGCCCAATAGCTATCCCATCGGCGCAACCAATCCCTGCCCATTGTGTCCAGTGGACTTTATTTACAGAACCTCCGGCGGCAACTCGACGAGTGAAGCGGGAGAGCTTCAACTGCGGCGCAGGCTGCGCAGCGGCTTCACAGCCACGCTCGATTACGTCTATTCAAAATCCATCGACGACGACGCGCAGCTCGGCGGGCAAGGCCACACCGCAGTGGCTTCGACTACTTCAACGAGCACGAGCAGTTCAACCACATCGGCGGCGATCGCGCAGAATTGGCTCGATCCGCGTGCCGAGCGCGGACTCTCAACCTTCGATCAGCGGCAGTTGCTGAATGCGACAATTCAGTACACCTCCGGCATGGGGATCGGCGGCGGAACGCTGATGAGAGGATGGCGCGGCAGGCTGCTGAAAGAGTGGACGCTGATGAGCCAAATGTCCGCAGGCAGCGGATTGCCGGAGACTCCGGTTTTGCTGGCGGCAACGCCGGGGACGGCATTATTCACGATTCGACCGGACCCAACCGGCACATCGATTCATAGTTCCTTATTGCCCGGCCACTTTCTGAATCCGGCAGCCTACAGTGCGCCTGTCAGCGGCCAATGGGGCACGGCACGGCGCGATTCAATCACGGGGCCTGATACATTCACGTTGAATGGAGCTTTGTCGCGGACCTTCCGGCTGCGGGAGAGATGGAACATTGATTTGCGCATGAATGCAACCAACCTGCTGAACCATGCGGTCTTTACCTCGTGGAACACCACATGGAATTCGATTCCGACAGAAAACACAACCTTCGGCCTGCCCGGGGGAGTAAATCCGATGCGCATTATGCAACTGACCGGGAGGCTGAGGTTTTGACGATGCGTAGCTTGAGAGCAATTTCGAACTTTGTGTTGTTGGCCGCATCGCTGGCTGTAGCCTTGAGCGCGAGCGTGATGGATGCGCAGCAAATTGGCAGCAATGATGCGCCCGTTTCTACTGAACCGTACACGCTGAAATTGAACTCCCAGTTGGTGATTGAGACCGTTGTTGTGAAAGATAAAAAAGGCAACTTGATTCATGGCTTAACGGCCAAGGATTTTACGGTCACTGAGGACGGCGCACTCCAGGTCGTTCGCATCTGCGAACATCAGGCCCTTTCGACCGCAGCCACACCTCTTGAGGTGACGCCGCCGGACGAAGAAGCTATCCGCGTGTACAACCGGCTGGCCCACACGCAGATCGCACCGGAGAAGCCGGAGAGCCTCGCCTATCAAAATCGCCGTCTGCTTGCGCTCTACTTCGACATGAGCAATATGCCACCTGACGATCAGTTGCGCGCGCTGGCCGCGGCGGAAAAGTTCGTGCGCACACAGATGACCTCAGCGGATATGATCGCGATCATGCGTTTCAACGGCGGCGCGGTCGATGTGCTCCAGGATTTCACGGCGGATCGCAATCGGATCCTGAGCATCTTGCAGACGCTGATAGTCGGTGAAGGACAAGGCAACGAAGATAACGTGGACGATGCATCGAGCGCCGACACCGGCGCGGCCTTCGGGCAGGATGACAGCGAGTTCAACATCTTCAACACCGACCGGCAGCTCGCCGCGCTGCAAACAGCGGCCACGATGCTGGAGCATATCAGCGAGAAGAAGTCGCTGATTTACTTCGCCAGCGGCATGAGATTGAACGGTGTTGATAATCAGGCGCAGTTGCACTCGACCATCGATGCCGCGGTGCGAGCGGGTGTTTCATTCTGGTCGGTGGATGCGCGCGGACTGGTGGCGCAGGCGCCGCTGGGCGATGCAACGCAAGGCTCGCCCGGCAACGCCGGCATCTACACCGGAGCGGCGGCGCTGGCAGTGACAAGCAAATTCCAGCAGTCGCAGGACACTATGTATTCGCTGGCAACCGACACCGGAGGTAAAGCATTTTTTGACAACAACGATCTGACACGCGGCATTGTGCAGGCACAACGGGCCATCTCGGACTACTACATCGTCGGCTACTACACGACGAACACAGCACAGAATGGCCGCTTCCGGCGCGTGAAGATCACCGTGGACCCGTCTTTCGATGCGAGCCTCGATTACCGCCAGGGCTACTATGCAGGCAAAGAGTTCAAGCAGTTCACAGGCGTCGACAAGGAGCGACAGCTCGAAGATGCGCTGATGTTGGGCGATCCCATCACAGACCTCACCATCGCAATGGAGGTCGATTACTTTCAACTCAACCACGCGGAGTACTTCGTTCCCATCGTCGTGAAGATTCCCGGCCGCGAGCTTGCATTGGCAAAGCGATTCGGTGCCGAGCATACGCTGATCGACTTCGTCTGCGAGATCAAGGACGAGTACGGCGGCACCACGGTTCAAAATCTTCGCGACAGCGTCGATATCAAGCTGAGCGATGCTACGGCAGCGGAGTTGGCCAAGCGTCCCGTTGAGTACGACACCGGCTTTACGCTGCTTCCCGGAAAGTACTCGATCAAGTTTTTGGCGCGCGACAACGAGACGGGAAGAATCGGAACCTATCAAACCTCCTTTGTCATTCCAAATCTGAATAAGGAAACGAAGCGCCTTCCCATCAGCTCAGTGATATTGAGCAGTCAGCGCATCGACTTGAAGGATGCGCTCTTTAATGCGGCGAAGGGAAAACAGGAAGCGCGTGACGAGGCAAAAAATCCGCTGGTCGAAGATGGACGGAAACTGATCCCCAGCGTGACGCGGGTCTTCAGCGCCAGCCGACCGCTTTACGTATATTTGCAGGCCTACGAAGGCAGTGCAACTGATAGCTCAGCCGCTACGAAAGCCACGACTGCTTCCGGCGCGGCTGCTCCGTTGGTTGCTTTCGCGAGCTTTTATCACGACCGGAAGATGGCCTTCGAATCAGTGCCTGTCGCTGTAACGCCGCAATCAGAGAATCGCCTGGGGATGGCGGCCTTCAACTTCCATATTGACCTGAGCGGGTTTGCTCCAGGTAAATACGACTGCCAGGTCAACATACTCGATTCCGCAGGACAACGGGCGGCGTTCTGGCAAGGTTCCATTCTACTAGTTCGGTAAGATGGAACGTTTCGGGAAAGGTTGACGAAAAGTTACATCGATGCAACTGATAAACCAGATGAACTCAAGATCGTATTCGATACGCGCAAAGGGCGTTCTGGAACCGGCTAAATCCTAGCCTTCCAATCACAGGCGCAGGTAACGATCCGCTCTGTAGATTTGCGCCCAGTAGGGCTGGCGTCATTCGACATGAGTACTCTCCACAGTGTTAGCTTTGTACTCCATGCAAAAGTTGGAGCGCCGGGCGGGAATTGAACCCGCGAATACAGGTTTTGCAGACCCGCGCGTTAACCGCTTCGCCACCGGCGCATTTGAGTTTGACATTGTGAGCTACTTCTTTCCGTTGTCTTTGAAGTTCAGCGCAAAGTAGTAGGTCGTGTAAGAGTGGCTGGTTTCCACATTCGTCAGGAACTGGCCGCCGCCGAAGTAGCCAACGCCGCCGCCCAGGTTGAAGTGCTTGTTAAGTTCATACCAGGAGTAACCATCGATTTCCGCACCCAGATGGCGGCCGCGGTTGGTCTTGTTGTTTATGATCGCGCTGCCCGAAGTGTTGTAGATCGAGTCCAGCGCATCAGCCGCCCAAAAGTCCAGCCCCTGCGCCGTGAAAGTGAGACGCCGGTGAGGCTCAACAGTGGCGCCCGCGCGCACTGACTCAATGTTCTGCCAGCCGAAGAGGTCGGTGATGCCGAAGCGGTCGTGGGCTGTCGGGTAGATAGTGTCGAAGGTGGAGTGTGTTGCGTTGTGAGCCGGGTTGCTGTTGCCGGTGGCGTAGTCGTACTGCGTAAAGACGCGCGGCTTGGCCGTTCCATTGAGGAACTGGTATGCGGCACCCGCCTGCGCTGCCCAGGCATCGATACTTTGCGCTCCCACCTTGCCGGTTTCGTAGATAAACTCGCCGCCATAATCGAGCGCCGAGTGAGATTGCGCCTTGAAGCGTACGCCAAGAGCTTGCTCGTTCTCCTTGCCAGTGGTCTTGGCGACGGCCGCCTCGACGACCTCGGCCGGTTGCACACGCCACAGGAAAAACGGCTCAAGGTTCGAGTGCGGCACAAGGTCATCGATTCGGCCGTAGGCCCCGTAGATGTTATTGCCTTCCTGGTGCGGGGTCACGCCATAAGCCTGCGGCACGATAGCCGAGGCGGCGAAGAGCCCCAGGTGCTCGCGCTTCGCATTCAGATTCAGCACCGCCGCATCGTAGGAACGGGCCTGGTTGCGCCACTCGGAGTTGGCGATAATTGTGTTGTTGTAGTTGATGAGCTGCCGGCCCACGCGCAGGCTGAACCAGTGTTTATCGGGATTGCCAATTTCCGCATAAGCCAGTTTGAGATCCCAGCGAACCGTGTTCGGCGGGCCGATCGGAGGATTTTGGAAGCCGGAGCGGGCGTCCTGCACCTGCGCCGTAACCCGGAACCAACTGGGCGTATGCAGACTCACCTGGAATCGGAAGCGATTCAAAATGTAGGAGTCATCGACCTTCGCTTTGAAGCTATTGTTGTCGTACGCCTCATACCGAAAGCGCTCCTCAGTTGCCAGATCGATCCACTTAGGCAGCTTTGCGTCGAGATAGGTCGCCGGTGCAAAGTCGTGGAAGTCGTAAGGTGCCGGGTTGCCGGTAGTGCGCCAGGCTGGGCCGTTCAGGAAGCTCAAAGGGTTCGATGCCGGACCGGTGATGAATACGCCATTGAAGCCGGACGTCCCGTGTTGCGTGGTGATGTCGTCCTGCGCGGTCAGGGGCAGAACAGCCGCAACAGCAATCAGAAAAACAACAGCAGGGATGGATAGCGGCGACCAGCGCAGCGAAACAGATGGGGCAGCGTAAAAAGTTTTTTGCACTTTCGATTCTCCTTTGAATTCGGGAGGGTGCATGACTGCACTCCTGAAAATTGGTTGAGATCAATACATTGAAGAGAGGTAGTATGTCGCGGGATTAGCAGCAACAACAGTACACTGTGGCCAACCTGCTGAGTGAGCCGACGGAGTCCTTAAACCAGCGCGTGGAGATGGGTGTGTACACGGGCATCCTGTGATTGAAAAATCAGTTGGTGGTTGTTTATACCGAAGGAGACAAACTCGCGGACTGGCCAGCTGGCGCTAGCGAGGACAACAACACGCGAGTTTGGAAAAGATATTTTGCATCCAGATACAGCCTTGTCCTATCAACATAATGGAGATTGAATTTCTTGTCAATACTGCAATTTGACTTTCATCTCGTCCACCACTACTATCCACTTATGAAGGGTCTACTCTGTTGTCGCTGATCTACACTGCTTCGCGCGCGCGGGTGACCTGGGTCTAACATCGAAGTTGAAATCCAAGGTTCTCCAATTGCCCGCGATGCAGCTGAAGCTGTCGCGGGTTTTCTGTTTTCAGTAAAAGAGGAAAAATGACTCAGGCAATTCCAGTGAAAGAGAACAACGCTCAGCGCGCGGAGCGGCTCAAGCGCGAAAAGAATCCCTGGCTGGCCTTCAATGAGGTGCGTGAGTTTGCGCGCCAGGGGCGAGCAAGCGTGCTGCCGGAGTGGGCCGCTTTTTACTTTAAGTGGTGGGGCATTTACACGCAGGGCGACGGCGTGGGTGCCACCGGCGGCAAGGGCGGCGAGGGGATTGCCAGCGAGTATTTCATGATGCGCATCGGCATTCCCAACGGCATTGTCAGCGCGGCGCAGCTTCGCGTCATCGGCGGACTGACGCGCAAGTACGCCCACAACCTCGCCGACATTACCGTTCGCCAATGCATTCAACTTCACTGGCTGACCATCGAATCGCTCCCTGAAGTTGTCGATGCGCTCAACGCGATTGGCCTTTCGCCGATCAGCGCTTGCGGCGATGTGGTGCGCAATGTGACCGGCTGTCCGCTGGCTGGCGTGGCCGCCGATGAGCTGATTGATTCTTCACCGCTGGCCGCGGAGATTTCACGCTTGCTCAGCGGCAACCTTGAGTTCTATAACCTGCCGCGCAAATTCAAAGTCTCCGTCACCGGCTGCCCGTCGTGGTGTTCTCATCCGGAGATCAATGACATCGCGCTGACCGCGACTCGGCACAACGGCCAGATCGGCTACTCGCTGCGCGTTGGAGGAGGTCTCTCCAGGGAGCCGCATCTAGCGGTGCGCCTCAATGCGTTTGTGTTGCCGGAACAAGCTGTGCGCGTATCGCGCGTTGTTGCCGAGATATTCCGTGAGCAACAGGGGCTGCGCGAAAACCGAGCGCAGGCGCGCATGAAGTATCTGTTTATGAAAGAGGGTTGGACCGCGGAAAAATTTCTCGCCGAGTTGCAGTCGCGGCTTGATTTCACCCTGCTGCCCGCCGCGCCGGAGCAAGTTCCCGACGACATCTACCGCGACCACACGGGCATTCATCCGCAGCGCAAGCCGGGTTTGAGTTATGTGGGCGCATCGGTTCTGCGCGGCCGCTTGAGCGGCGAGCAACTGGAGCGCGCCGCCGAACTAGCCGAAAAATTTGGCAGCGGCGCGCTGCGCACCACCGTCAGCCAAAACCTGCTCTTCATCGATATTCCCAATGACAAAACTGCGGAACTGGCGCGCGAACTTGGCAAAATCAATTTGCAAGTCGATGGTTCTTCCTTCTGGCGCGGCGCGGTAGCTTGCACCGGAACAGAATTTTGCAAGCTGGCCATCACCGAGACTAAAGGCTTCACGCGCTGGATCGTCGATGAACTCGAAGAGCGGTTGCCTGCATTTGATCAGCAGCTTCGCCTGCACGTCACTGGCTGCCCCAATGGCTGCGGACAACACTGGATCGCCGATATCGGCATCGAGGGCAAGAAGATCAAGCAGGACGGCAAACTCATCGACGCGTATTATTTCTGCTTGGGCGGAGCGGTCGGTGAGCACGCTTCCATCGCGCGCCCGGTTGGCTTCCGCTGTCCCGCGTTGCTGGTGCCTGAGGCGATTGAGCGCCTGCTACGCCACTACATCGCCAGCCGGAAGCCGGAAGAAAATCTGCGCGCCTGGTTTGCACGCCACACGAATGACGAACTGCGCGCCGATCTGGCGGGCGAGACGTTGGAGCCTGTCGAGCGTGACCTGCCCACTAGCCCTGTGCCGCATGGAGTTGCTGATTAAGGTAGATTGCATGAGCCTGTTGCCGGTCTTTCTCAAACTCGACGCGCAGCGCGGCTTGGTTGTCGGCGCGGGCGTTGTTGCGCTCGACAAGATCAACAGCCTGCTCAAAACAGGATTGCGCCTTCGCGTTGTCGCGCCGGATGCACTGCCTGAAATTCGTCAGCTCGCCAGCGAAGGCCGGCTCGAATGGATACAGCGGCCCTTTGAACTTGCCGATCTTGATGGCAACTTGCTGGTTATCGCGGCGACCGATTCCGCCAAAGTCAACGCCGCTGTTTATCAGGGTTCCGTCGAGCGCGGCATTCTTGCCAACAGTGTGGATGATCCACCCAACTGCGATTTTTATTTTGGATCAGTAGTCAGCCGCGGCGCATTGCAGATCGCCATTTCAACCGCGGGAGAGAGTCCAGCCGTCGCGCAACAACTGCGCCGGGAGATCGACGAACAATTGCCGAGCGATCTTAGCCCGTGGCTTGAAAATCTAGGCCAGCTCCGCCGAGAAGTTCTTGCCGTCCATCCACCAGGCGAGTCGCGCAGGCTGTTGTTGCATCAACTGGCGCAGCGTCCGCTCTGCGATTCTGCATTTTGTCCGACGCGGCAATTGGCTCACGCTCCACGCGACGAGAAGAAGAGCGGCAAGGTTTATCTGGTGGGAGCCGGTCCCGGTGATCCTGAATTGCTGACCGTCAAGGCGCTGCATCTGATTCAATCTGCCGATCTCATCCTTCACGACGACCTTGTTCCGCGAGCGATACTTGATCTGGCGCATTCCGCCGCCGAGATCATCAACGTAGGTAAGCGCTGCGGCGTGAAGAACATTACGCAGGAGCGAATCAATGCGTTGATGGTGGAGCAAGCCCGCGCCCATCGCACAATCGTCCGGCTCAAGAGCGGCGATCCACTTATCTTCAGCCGCGCCGCCGAGGAGATCGCCGCGCTCACGGCATCCGGCACGCCGTTTGAAATTGTTCCCGGCATCTCCGCTGCCTTTGCCGCCGCCGCCGCCATCGGCTGCTCCCTGACCAGTCGCAACGGCGCATCGAGTGTGATCTTCTCCACTGGCCATCACGCGCCGTCCACGCGCCGTGACCCATTGCCGCAACGTGAAGATGCAACGCGCGTGGTTTATATGCCGGGCCGCGATCTGCGCGCTCTGGCACAGCAGTGGCTTGGCGAAGGCCTTCCGCCTGACTTTCCCTGCGCATTGATCTCGCAGGCCGCGCAGCCCGGTCAGCAACTGCTCTACACTACGCTTGCATTACTCGGCGAAACTGCGCCCCCGCTCACTCCCACTCTGCTGATTGCCGGCTGGATTCTTGCTCCGCATATCTCTCCAGAAGTGGAAAGACGGTGCGTGGAGATAATCGCGTAAGCTTGTCAAAACGACCCAGCCGGAAACTTCTTCTGCACCGCTGAGGGCTACGACTCGATCTCGGCCGTTGGCTGGCCCGCAAAACATTCCCAACTGTGACCTATCGAGGAATGTATCGGCTGTTTTCGGGGGAGATACGGAAAAAGTGCCGATTAAAAAAATTGATAAGCTATTGAATATTAAAATGGAATGATATTGTCCAAATCTCATGGTACTATTCAAATAGACATGAACCGCGCCTCCAAAAGCCGCTCTTGTTGTTGCCTGTCGATGCACTTCGACGGGTGCCGGAACTAGTCTCTGATTCTCCACAAGCAATTTATCAGAAGACGCACCCATCGCTGAAAAGCCGGTGTGCGGACGCGCAGCATTGGCCTTCAGCGATTCACTCACTGAAAGAGGTCATGTATGCCGGTCGCCGAATCCGAATCACAACTTACGCAATCAACGAGCGCATCCGCTCCGCCGCGCCTGAGCCATCTGCGCCTTCTCGAAGCCGAGAGCATCCATATACTGCGCGAAGTGGCTTCGGAGTTCGAGCGCCCTGTCATGCTCTACTCCATCGGCAAGGATTCCTCCGTCATGCTGCGCCTCGCGCAGAAGGCCTTCTATCCCGCGCCGATTCCATTCCCCCTGCTTCATGTGGACACCGGCTTCAAATTTGCTGAGATGCTTACCTTTCGTGATGCAATGGCCCGCAGTGTAGGCGCGGAGTTGCTCGTCTGGCGCAATGAGGCCGCCATTGCTGCCGGCACAAATCCCATAGTACTCGACACCAAACGCTGCTGCGGATTGCTGAAGACGCAGGCGCTGCTCGATGCCCTGCGCCACTACAACTTCGACGCGGCCTTCGGCGGCGCGCGCCGCGATGAAGAGAAGTCCCGCGCCAAGGAGCGCATCTACTCCTTCCGCGACAGCGCCGGACAGTGGGATCCAAAAAATCAGCGCCCCGAGCTGTGGAATCTATACAACGCTCGCGTTCATCCTGGCGAAAGCATTCGCGTTTTTCCGCTCTCCAATTGGACCGAGATGGATGTCTGGCAATACATCCACGAAGAAAAAATTCCTGTCGTCGATCTCTATTTTGCCAAAGAGCGGCCCATGTATGTGCGCGGCGACGCTCTGCTTCCCATAGAGCAATCTTTTGTCGCGCGGCTCGGCGAGCAGCCGCAGATGGTCAAGTGCCGTCTGCGTTCCCTTGGTTGCAGTCCATGCACGGGAGCCATTCGCTCAGACGCGGACACCATCCCTGCCATCATCGCGGAGCTGCTCTCCTTCCGCTCCTCGGAGCGCGCCAATCGCGCCATAGATCACGATCAGGAGGGTTCAATGGAGATCAAGAAACGGGAGGGCTACTTCTAAATGGCGACACTTGCTGAACTCCCATTCTCGGTCGGAGATTTTCTCGCTGAGGAACGCGAAAAAGATTTGCTGCGCTTCTCAACTGCGGGCAGTGTGGACGACGGAAAATCCACGCTCATCGGCCGACTGCTCTATGACACACAATCGGTCTACGAAGATCAGGTGCGCTCCATTGAAGGCAAGGGAACGACGGCTCCCGGTCAGATTGATTTCGCTTTGCTCACTGACGGCCTGCGCGCCGAACGCGAGCAGGGTATCACCATCGATGTCGCTTATCGCTACTTCTCCACGCCGCGCCGCAAATTTATCATCGCCGACACGCCAGGCCACGAGCAGTACACGCGCAACATGGCCACCGGCGCATCGACAGCCGACGCCGCCGTCGTTCTGATCGACGCCGGCAAAGGCGTGCTGATTCAATCGCGCCGTCATGCTTACATCGCATCGCTGCTGCGCGTGCGCCACATCATCGTCGCGGTCAACAAGATGGATCTGATCGGCTACGATGAAGCGGCCTTTCGCGCCATCGAGCGGGAGTTCACGTCAGTCCTCAATCAGATTGCAGCCGATACCGGCAGCCCGGTTGAGTCGATCTTCGTTCCCGTCAGCGCGCTCGCCGGAGACAACATCGTTCATCGCAGTGATGCGATGCCGTGGTACACAGGCCCGTCGCTCCTGCAGTTGCTGGAGTCGCTGCCTTCGTCGCTCGATACGCGCGGCGCTGCCTTTCGTTTTCCCGTGCAGCGGGTTCTTCGTCCCGATCACACCTTTCGCGGATTTGCCGGTCAGGTCGCATCGGGAACCGTTCGTCCCGGCGACAAGATCACTGTGCTCCCTTCCGGCAGAAGCGCGGAGGTCGCGCGCATTGTCAGCTTCGATGGAGACCTCGATGAAGCCGTCGCGCCGCAATCGGTCACGCTGGTTCTGGATCGCGAACTCGACATCAGCCGAGGCGATCTGATTGTCTCCACGCAGGCTCAGGCAACTGTCGCCAAAAGCATTCGCGCCGCGCTCGTTTGGATGGATGCACGTCCGCTTGAGCGCAATCGCCGCTATCTACTCAAGCACACCAGCCAGACCGTTCCCGCATTCATCTCCGCAATTGAGCATCGCTCCAACATCGGTACGCTCGCGCACGAGGCCGCCGATACGCTGGAGATGAACGGCATCGGAGTCGTCAACATCAATCTGCTGCGTCCGATTGCGCTCGACCTCTACGGCGAGAATCGCTCCACAGGCGCATTCATTCTGATCGACGCCGAGACCAATGGCACCGTCGCCGCGGGCATGATCACTGCGGCCCATGCGGTTGCCGCGACGGGCAATCTTCCAGAGGATTCGTGGGGTCCGGTTACAGCCGGTGAACGGGAGGCGCGCTGGGGCCATCGCGGCGGAGTGCTCGAACTCAGCGGTCCCGTTGAACTGATCGATTCCATCGAGCGTTCACTCTTTTCCGTCGGAGTCGTTTCCAGCCGCATCGAAACCGGCGATGAAGCCTTTCTTCTTCATCCCAACCTTCTGGAAATCGTCACCGGGTTGCAGCTCCAATCCGGCCTGCTCGCGCTGGTTGTCAGAGCGAACGAAAACGGCGCGGTCGTCGCTCGCATCGAAGATCAGCAGTTAACTCTCGACGCCAACGATCCCATTCATGCCGTCTCCGCTGTTCATCAACTTCTGCATAGCGCCGGCATCTTCATCTCTTCGGAAAGGGCAGGCCTCTGATGAGCACAACGGAAATCCAAGCGCAGGTGAATGTTAAACTGGATGAACTCCGCGCCGCCCTTGCGTGCGAAATCACAGGCAATCAGGATGCGTGCCTCACGTGCAGCTTTCAGGCCGAGGATGTTTTGCTCGCCAAACTGGCCATCGAAATGGATGCGCATATTCCTATCCTTTTTCTCGATACAGGCTATCATTTCGCCGAAACCTACGCCTATCGCGACCGCATTGCAAGCGAGTGGCGATTGAATCTTGTTAATCTTTTGCCTACTCATACCGTCGCCGAACAAGAGGCCGAACGCGGCCTGCTCTATCAATCCGCGCCGGACGAGTGTTGCAAGCTGCGCAAGGTTGAGCCGCTCTTTAAGGCCGTTGCCGGTTATCGCGTCTGGATTACCGGCCTGCGCCGCGAACAGGCAAAGAGCCGGACAGCACTTGAAGAGTCTGCGCTCTTCACGCTTCCCGGCGGCAAGCAGGTGCTCAAGCTCGCGCCGCTGGCCGCGTGGACGACGCGCGACGTCTGGTATGCCTGCGAATCGCTGGCGATTCCGCTGCTGCCGCTCTATGCGCGCGGCTACTCATCCATAGGTTGCGAACCCTGCACGACGCTTCCGCTTGATCCCAACGATCCGCGCTCCGGCCGCTGGGCGGGCCGCAAGGTTGAATGCGGCATTCACATCGAAGCAGCGCCTTCGCGATAGATCAGGCGCGGAAATTGAGGCTGCGAAATGCAATATCTTCTCGGATTCATCATCGCTCTCTTTATAGCGTTCACCGGCGTTGGCGCTGGCACCGTCACCGTGCCGGTACTGGTTTTATTTCTCGGTGTGCCCGCGCCGGTTGCCGTCGGCATCGGATTGATGTTCGCTACTGCGGTCAAAATGATTCTGGTGCCGGCGCAAATTTTACGCCGCAACGTGGCATGGCGGACCCTCGGATTTATGCTTCTCGGCGGCGTCCCTGGAGTCATCATCGGTTCGCTCTTTTTGAAGCATCTGGTGAATGTCGGCTCGCAAAACCTGCTCAATGCAATTCTCGGATTGATTCTAATCAGCACGGCCGCTTGGCAGATATTTTTTTCCTTCCGCCCGATGAAGAAAAAGCCCGGCGTGCGTGATCGCAGTTCACTGCTTTCATGGTTGATGCTTCCGGTTGGAACCGAGGTCGGATTTTCTTCCGCGGGAGCGGGTGCGCTGGGTTCGGCGGCGCTGCTCAGTCTTACCGCATTGGCGCCTGCGCAGGTGGTCGGCACGGACATTACCTTTGGCTTTATCGTCTCGCTCATCGGCAGCGGCGCGCATTGGTTCTCGCACGCATCCAATCCAGAATTGCTGAGTCACTTGATTCTTGGCGGCGCGGCGGGAGCCATCACGGGAACCATCTTTAGCGCCCGCGTTCCGCGTCATCAGTTGCGCTTTGCTCTCTGGGTTTGGCTGCTCGTCCTTGGCGGCCAACTCCTTCTCAATAGCTATGAAGCATGGGCGACTCCGCACAAACAAGCCATCAGCTACACTCAATCATTGCATCGAAACTAGTAGCCAGCTAACCAATTCAGACTTAATGAACAATCCAGTTAGAAATTGACCTTAACAATCAGGAAAATGAGAGTAATTCATTCACATCGACAGCACATTAAATGTTAGTCTTATCCAGTCTTCCTCGTATTCCGCTTTGCCAGTAAATCAATTGATAAGTAGAGGAGTTATTCTCTGCTTGATACTGTTGTCGGATAGGATGCGTCTATTACTGCTCTCGCGGATTTTATTTGTCAAAGTACCAATAATTGCGTATGGTAGTTATGAAGCAAGTGGCGTCCCGCGGAGTTGTTAGTTAGGCTCGCGAATTTGAGCCAGTTGCCTAAACGAACAGGGAGGTAGCATGGCAATATCAGAGATTCTGGCAACAATCGATAAGGAGATCGCCCAGTTACTGCAAGCGCGCGCGCTTTTGAGCGGCAGCATTGCGGCGGCTCCGAAAAAGAAACCAGGCCGTCCAAAAAAGTCGGAGGCCGCGTCCAAAAAATCAGTTGCGCGCGTAGTCGCGAAGCCCGCTAAGAAAAAGAAGAAGAGGCACATCTCTCCTGAGGGACTGAAGCGGATCCGCGAGGCTGTCAAGAAGCGTTGGGCGGCGCAGAAGGCTGTCGCTGCGAAGTAACACGCAAATTACGAAAATAAGTTGAGCCGGCGCGTAAGTTACTAGCTCGCCGGCTCGCATCTATTCCTTAACTTCCTCGTCAGGCCAAAGCGGCGGCTGAACGGCGCGCGTGCGCTCGTGTCTCAGGTCGGCTACGATCCGCGACCAATAAAGAATACTGCGCTCGGATCGTGTCAATCGCAGTTGTGCTGCTCGGAGTTTGCCTTCGGCATAACGCATACGCCGCCGTCTGGCTCGGTCGATTTGTGCTTTGTCGTCCATTGCAATTCACAAAGCCCAAGAATTCTTGCAGACCTTCCCGCCTGAAAAAGCCGACAGCGCAAACCCCAAGAGGATTCGCGCTGTCGGCGTATAACTCATCGTTGAAAGTTATTCCGTCCAGCGCCGCATAACCAGCGAGGCGTTAATGCCGCCGAAGCCGAATGAGTTCGACAGTGCAACATCGAAGCTATGCGCGACGGCCTTGTTGGGAACATAATCCAGATGACACTCCGGATCGACGTTCTCCAGGTTGATCGTCGGCGGAAGCATCTGGTTCATCAGCGCCAGCACGGTAATGCCAGCCTCAAGTCCGCCAGCGCCGCCCAGCAGATGCCCGTGCATCGACTTGGTCCCGCTCACCTTGAGTTTGTGGCTGGTAGCGTGCTCGCCAAAGACCGCCTCAATCGCCTGCGACTCATTGCCGTCGCCGGCTGGCGTCGAGGTCGCGTGAGCGTTTACGTAGCCCACTTCTTCCGGCTTGATTTTGGCGTCCTTCAGCGCGGCTCTCATGCTGCGCTGCGCTCCCTGTCCTTCAGGAGCGATGCTGGTGATGTGATGCGCATCCGCGCTCATGCCATAGCCGATAATCTCGGCCAGAATCTTTGCGCCGCGCGCCTTGGCAAACTCCAGTTCCTCAAGAATCAAAATGCCCGAGCCTTCGCCGATGACAAAGCCGTCGCGATCCTTGTCAAAGGGCCGGCTCGCTCGCGTGGGATCGTCGTTGCGTGTAGACAGCGCGCGCATCGATGCGAATCCGCCCACGGAAAGCGGCGTCACCGCTGCCTCCGCGCCGCCCGCGATCATCACATCAGCGTCGCCGTGTTCAATGATGCGCGCCGAGTCGCCAATCGCATTCGCTGATGTCGCGCAAGCCGTCGCCGTAGCCGAAATCGGTCCTGTGGCCCCGTAACGAATGCTCAATTGCCCCGCCGCCATATTGACGATGGCCGCCGGAATGAAGAAGGGCGAAATCTTGCGCGGACCGCCCTGCATCAGGTTGGTGTGTTCGCGCTCGATAATTTCGAAGCCGCCGATGCCGGAGCCGATGAAGACGCCGACCCGCTCGCCCATCTCCGGCGTAATCTGCAATCCTGATTGGGTCATCGCCTCATGCGTGGCGGCAAAGGCATAGTGGATAAAGCGCGCCATCTTGCGCGCTTCTTTCTTGTCCACAAACTCCAGCGGGTCAAAATTCTTGACCTCGGCGGCGAAGGTGGTCGAAAAGCCTGTGGTGTCAAAGCCCGTGATTGGACCCATCCCGCTGGCGCCGGCCATCAGCTGACGCCATACTTCGGGCGCGGTGTTGCCCAGACCGCAGACCAGCCCCAGGCCGGTGATAACGACTCGGCGGCTCACAGGCTACTTGCCGCCTTTCGCGTTCTTCTCGATGTAATCAACCGCGTCCTTGACGGTCTTGATCTTCTCGGCGGCTTCGTCGGGAATCTCGATGTCGAAGGCCTCTTCGAACTGCATTACCAGTTCCACTACATCCAGCGAATCCGCGCCCAGGTCTTCCTGAAAGCTCGCGCCGGGGGTGACTTCAGCCTCGTCCACCTGCAATTGATCGACGATGATCGACTTGACTTTATCTGCAACGGCCATGCGTATTTCTCCTCGTGATTTTTTGAACTTCGGAATCGCTCCGGGGCTTGCCTTTTTCAAAGCGCCGCTTGTTTACCATACCGGCTCAAGGCACAGGAACACAACCGGCACGCTAGAAAAAAATATGTTCTTCCCCGAGTCTCCAGTCTATCGGGCGCCTCCGGGGCGTGTAAAGGCAAGGAAGCCGAGAGAATAGAGATTAGGTAATAGGAACAGAAAAACTGTTGATAATTGTCAGGAAAAGCGCCGCCAAAAGGCGTACATTAGGCGAAGAGGGTTTTTGCCGTGGGAACTTCCGCCGTCATCGTTGCACTGGTCGCCGTCGCCGTCTTTTTCTTTGGCCTTTGGATCGGCTACAGTCAGGGCCGTTCCAGCGTTCAACTCCTGCTGAAAAATGAGGAAGAGAAGTATGCGCAACTGAAGGCCGGGCTTGACGCGGCCTTCAAGGGTGCCGCTGCCGACGCTCTCCGTGCCAATACAGAGTCCTTTCTGGCGCTGGCCAGTCAGCAGTTTGGCGGACAAGCCAAAGAGGCGGAGCAAACCCTTGCGGCAAAAGAGGCGGCAATCAAAAATCTCGTAGACCCGCTCAAAGAGACCCTGAGCAAGCTCGATACGCAAACCCGCGAAATGGAGAAATCCCGCTCCGGCGCTTACTCCGAAGTAAAGACCCTCGTCGAAACGATGCAGAAATCCATCCCCGCCTCGCTCGATGCTCTGAAACAAGAGACCGCGCAGTTGATTACCGCCCTGCGCGCGCCCAAGACGCGCGGCAACTGGGGCGAACTGCAACTCAAGCGCTGCGTCGAGTACGCGGGCATGGTGCAATACTGCTCCTTCTCCGAGCAGGTCACCGCCCGCGACGATGACGATAGAATGCTGCGCCCCGACATGACCATTCAACTGCCCAATGGCCGCGAGATCGTCGTCGATGCCAAAACTCCCCTCGATGCATTTCTCGATGCCGGCGCAACCGCCGACCCAGCCCTGCGCTTTGCCGCCCATGCCCAGCGTGTCAAGGCTCATCTCAAGGAGCTATCCGGCAAGGCCTACTGGAAGCAGTTCGAACGCGCACCTGATTTTGTCGTTTGCTTCCTTCCCAGCGAAGCGCTCTTCAGCGCGGCCCTCGAAGCCGATCCATCGCTGATTGAATTCAGTGCGCAGAATCACGTCGTCATGGCCACGCCGACAACCTTGATTGCTCTCCTTCGCGCCGTCGAGTTCGGCTGGCAGCAATCCGAGATTACTCAGAACGCAAAAGCTATTCACGAGCTAGGCCGCAAGATCTATGAAAAGTTGGTCGTCGCGCAGGGCCATATCACCCGGCTCGGCAACGCCCTCGGCACCAGCGTCGAAAGCTATAACCGCCTCCTCGGCACCATCGAAGGCAAGGGCGGTGTCTTCTCTTACGGCCGTCAGTTAGGTGAGTTATCCCACGCCGAAGGCGAATTATCAGAGATAAAAAAACTGCAACCCGACCTGCGCGAGATGGAGTCGCAAGAGTGGTCACAATCGGGGTTGGCGCTGGCCGCTAGAGCCGATGATAGCAACGATGCGAAGTAGCTTGTTCTCATAAACTCCGGTTTCGCGGCAGGCGCTTTGTAACAGGGCACGACTTTAGTCGTGCCGCAAAGGAGCAAAAAAACAGGGCTTTAGCTCCTGAGGGAAGACTCGTCAAGTACCTCAGAATTATTCAGAGGTTCTTAGCGCAGTGTTTGTAGCGAGGATTGGTATGAGAACTTTTATCGTTGCTGTCTCTATTGCTTTATTATTAGGTTCTCTGTGTGCGCAAATGCCTGTTTGGCAGCCATCGCCGGGACATACGCAAGTGACGATATGGCCTGGGGAAGCGCCTGATCCGCAGCCTGTTGCAGGGCCAGAGGTTGTCAAGTTCACTGGGAAGAGCGAACTGATTGCCGGTAGAGAAGTGATAGAGGTAGAAAACGTCACGCGGCCTACGATGACGGTGTATTCGCCAACCGGAAAGAATACAGGCGCAGCAGTCGTGGTTTTTCCCGGCGGCGGCTATCAGATTCTGGCCATCGATCTTGAAGGCACCGAGGTCTGCGACTGGCTCACGGCCAAGGGGATCACCTGTGTGCTGTTGAAGTATCGCGTGACTTATGTGGGGCCGTATCCGAAGTCGGGTCCATACCCGGAATCGCCAATGGCGCTCGAAGACGCGCAGAGAACAGTGGGTCTGGTGCGCTTTTACGCGGCGGTGTGGCACATCGATCCGCACAAGATCGGCGTGTTGGGTTTTTCAGCTGGCGGGCATCTGGTGGCGGCGATCAGTACGCATTTTGAGAAGCGTTTATATGCGACGGTCGATGCCGCCGACAAGGAAAGCTGCCGCCCGGATTTCGCGGTGGCTCTTTATCCGGGGCATCTGTCGCTTGCCGCCGCGGAATGGGATGCCCAGCAAGGCGCCAAAAAGTTTGCCGCCCCTCATTCGGCCAATGCGGATGAGAATCTGACCTTGAACCCAGAGGTGCCGGTCAGCAGCCAGACACCCCCTACGTTTTTGTTGCAGAACGAGGATGATCACGTCGACAGCGTGTACGACTCGCTGGCTTACTACATTGCGTTGCAGAAGGCCGGGGTTCCCGTCGAATTACATTCGTATGCCCAGGGTGGTCATGCCTTCGGGCTGCGTCGCACGAAGCTTCCGGTGACCGCATGGCCTGAGTTGGTGGAAACATGGCTGGGATCGATCGGAATGACTTCCGATTAGGTGCGCAGAAAATGCGTTAACCTCGATCCTTCGCAAACTCCCCGCGCATCCTCTTCCATGTCGTCTCCAGCTCCTCCGGCAAAATCCGCGTCTCCGCTACCGTCGTCATGAAGTTCGTGTCGCCCAACCAGCGCGGCATCGCGTGCAGATGCAAATGTCCTGCAACCCCAGCTCCCGCCGCCCGCCCCAAATTTAATCCAAAATTAAAACCCTGCGGATGATAGAGATCGTCGAGTGCCGCCTCGGTCCGCTGCGCTAGATCCATCAACTCGTGCGCAGCCTCAACCGGCAGCGCGGCCAGCCGGTCCAGATGCGCATAAGGCATCACCATCACATGGCCCGATGTATATGGATAGGCATTCAGGCAGACAAAGCAATGCTTGCCGCGATAGACCAATCCGCCTGCGGCCTCGGCCTCCTCCGCGCTCATCCCGTTAGCAATCGCGTGATCAATGCACGCAATCAGGTTGCAGAAGACGCAGTGATGGTCGCCATTCCAGCCCGCAAGCCGCGCGGGAACACCGGCGCGTTCGCTGCCGTCGGCCGAGGTGATATACGCATAGCGCCAGGGAGTCCAGAGATAATCCATCGCTCGTATCCGCCTGCAACAGTATAGAACCCGGCAATGAAGAACAGAAGGCTCAATGTGCTTGCTCAGGATGTCAGTTAGTTTGGGTTAGGATTCGTGGATTCCCGCCCTTTCCTCAATTTTGAATGATGCAGATTCTTCGGCTCCGCGACGCTTCGCTCAAAATGACGCTGAGAGGATGGGGATTTGATCTGTTGGGTTGCGTCAAGGGCGGGGAACCAGGCGAGTTCATTTACGGTAGAGAGCGGGCCGGTTTGTGTATGCTGGGAACGACTGCGAATAATTGACTACGGAGAGCCTGTACGGGGTTTTCCGCAGCGGCATTTTTCGCACTCTGAAAGAGAGCAGCCCGATGAAGGTCTTTCCGCGAATGGCGGCAATGATTGGCTTGCTTGCCTGCGTGATTGCGGCTTCGGAAGCCCACGCGCAGCAGGAGTTTCCTCCGCCGCAAGGCAAGGGGCGTGTCGTGGTGCTGGCGTCGGGCGTCTCCGGTCCGGCGCATTACACCACAGTGGCGCGCGAGATCGCCGAGCTGGGCTACGACGTCGTGCTCTTCGACGGCAATCTGATGCTGGGAACGCACGGCGACGGCGTGAAGACGATCATCCAGCAGGCGCAGCGGATGCCGCACGCGCTGCCGGGTAAGGTTGCTCTGGTGGGCTTTTCCGTAGGCGGCGGGATGTGCCTTTACTTCGCTGCGCAGTGGCCTGATCTGGTGGCGGGCGAGGTGCTGTGGTATCCGATGAACAACTTCATTCATGATGTGCCGGGATTCGCAAGCAGATTGAAGGTTCCGCTTGTGGTCTTTGCCGGTGCAAAAGATCACTTTCGCGATGGGTGCTGTCTGGTCGATCTGGATAGAAGGCTGGCGGCGGCTTCCGCAGCGGAGGGCAAGCAGTTCAAGCTGATCGTCTACCCCGACGCCGAGCACGATTTTGTCTACGGCGGAGATCACTACAATCCCAAGGATTATACCGAGGCTTTTCAACAAACTGCTGAGGCGCTCAAGGTATATTTAAGCCAATAGCAGGCACATCGAATGGGGTAGTCCCCCCAGGAAAGAGATCATGTCGCACGTCTTCATCAGCCATTCGAGCCGGGACAACGAGCAAGCGGCGCGGCTGCTGGAGTGCCTGCACGCGCATGGATTTGTCGAGAGCTTTCTGGACTTCGACAAACACGCCGGCCTCGCTCCCGGCTCCGATTGGGAGCGTACGCTCTACAGAGAGATCGCCGGGGCCGAGGCGGTTGTGCTGATCCTGACGAAGAATTGGTTTGACAGCAAATGGTGCTTTGCCGAGTTCACGCAGGCGCGCGCGCTGGGCAAGGCGATCTTTCCGCTGATCGAGTCGCCCACCGGCGAGGCATTCGTCTCCAGCGACATTCAGCATTTGGACCTGGTGAAGGATCGCGAGGGCGGGCTGGCGCTGTTGGCGGCGGAGTTGACGGAGGTGGTGGTGAATGCGCGCGGCGGCTTCGACTGGGAGCAGACGCGGCCGCCTTATCCTGGATTGCTGGCATTTGACGAGGCCGATGCGGCGATTTATTTTGGCCGCGATGATGATATTCGTCGATTGATCGAGCGGCTGAATGCGCGGCGTGCGCAAGGCGGGGCCAAGCTGGTAGCCGTGCTGGGCGCATCGGGATCGGGAAAATCCTCGCTGCTCAGGGCGGGCGTTTTGCCGCGGCTCAAACGCGACAAGCGAAATTGGATTGCGCTGCCGACCTTTCGTCCGCAGCTTTATCCGCTGGATGAACTCTCGCAGGCGGTGGCTGTGGCGCTGGGCCGCGGTGGGGATTGGCGCGAGTGGCGCAACGCCTTTGCGGGAGATGATCTGAAGCGAACTCTATCTGGACTGGCGCGTGATCTGCGCGCGGCTCATGGCGCGAATGAGGCGCAAATACTCGTCACGGTCGATCAATGCGAGGAACTCTTCGGCGCAGCGGAGAAGTCTGGAGCAGAGGAGTTTTTGCGCGTTGTGCAGGCGATGCAGGATGAGCATCTGCCCTTCATTGTGGCGCTGACTCTGCGTTCGGATTATCTCGGCGAGTTGCAGCAGGCGCCGGGGTTGACGGCCCCCTTCGAGGAGTTTTCCCTGAAGCCGATGCCGCTGGCGCGGGTGCGCGAGATTATTGAAGGCCCTGCGCGCGTGGCCGGATTGACCGTGGACGAAGCGCTGACGACTGCGGCGATGAAGGATGCCGCGACCGACGACGCACTGCCGCTGCTGGCCTTTGCGCTGCGCGAGCTATACGACCGTTTTGGCAGCAAGAAGCATCTGACGCTGGAGGCCTATCGCTCGCTGGGCGACGATGCGGGCGGGCTTTCGCCGCTTGAAAATGCGGTGCGGCGCAAAGCGGATGAAGTGTTGGCCGCGGCCAAGCCGAGCGCGGAAAATCTGCAGGCGCTGCGCGAGGCCTTTGTTCCCGCGATGGTGCGTGTGAACGCGGAGGGGGAATATGCGCGCCGTCCGGCCCGCTTTGATCTGTTGCCGCTGGATGCGAGGCCGTTGATCGAGCGGCTGGCGAGGGCGCGTCTGCTCATCATTCAAAAGGAGCAGGATGTAACGATGGTGGAGGTGGCGCACGAGGCGCTCTTGCGCAAGTGGCCGCTTCTGCGCGGCTGGCTGGACGGAGAACGCGAGTTTCTGATTGGCAAGGATCAACTGGAGCAGGATCTGCTCGACTGGGAGCGGGCGGCGGTCGAGGATAAAACGGATGCGCTGCTGACCGGGCTGAAGCTGACGCGGGCGCGCGGCTGGATGGTGGAGAAGCCGCTGCAATTGGCGGAGGGCGAGCGCAAATTCATTCAGGCCAGTATTGCGCATCAGGATGCGGAGACGGCGCGGACGGAGCGGCAGCGGAGGCGCATTCAGCAGGCGAGTGTGGCGGCGGCGCTCGTGCTCGCGGTGTGCTTTGCGGGAGCCGTGGGTGAGTGGTGGCTGGCGAAGTCGCGCGAGGCGACGGCTGAGTCGCGTGAGCTGGCAGCAATCGCCGAGCAGACAGTGGCGTCAGGCGGCGATCTGGGTTTGGCGTTGCGGACTGCGGTAGCGGCGGCGGAACGGTCGCCGACCGATCAGGCCGAGCACGCGCTGCGAACAGTTGTCGAGGGGCCAATCGAGCATCTGATTCTGCATCACGGCGGCACAGTTTATACGGCTGCCTACTCGCGCGATGGAAGGCTGATTGTCACTGCGAGCATGGACGGCACGGCGCGCGTGTGGGATGCGTCGAGCGGAAAATTGCAGGCTACGCTGAGCGGGCACAGCGGGCCGGTGAACGATGCGGCCTTCGCGCCCGATGGAAGGCTGGTTGTCACAGCCAGCGATGACGGCACTGCGCGCGTCTGGGAGGCGATGAGCGGGAAACTGCTGGCGACACTAAGCGGGCCGGGAGTGGAAATGCGCAAGGCTGTCTTCTCGCCCGATGGCAAGCGCATTGCGACAGCCAGCGCCGACGAGACGCCGCGCCTGTGGGATGCCGCAACCGGACAACTGCTGGCTACGCTGAGCGGGCATATCGGAGTGGTTTTCAATTTAGCTTTTTCGCCGGATGGAAAACGCATCGTCACGGCCAGCGACGACCACACGGCGCGTGTGTGGGATGCGGAGAGTGGGAAATCGCTGGCCACTCTGAGCGGACATGGACGCGTGGTTTATGCGGCGGCCTTCTCGCCCGACGGCAAGCGCATTGTCACTGCAAGCTGGGATCAGACCGCGCGCGTGTGGGATGCGGCGAGTGGAAAACTGCTGGCCACTCTGAGCGGGCACAGCGGCGCGCTCTATGATGCGGCCTTTTCGCCGGACGGGAAGCGCATTGTTACCGCCAGCGCCGACCACACCGCGCGGCTGTGGGATGCGGACTCCGGCCAATCGATTACGACGCTGAGCGGGCATACCGCGCCGGTGAACAGCGCTTCATTTTCGCCGGATGGAAGACGCATCGTGACCGCCAGCGAGGACGCTACGGCGCGCGTATGGGATGCGGATTCGGGCCTATCGCTGGCCACTCTGCACACCGGCTCTGCGGTCGTCAACGACGCGGCCTTTTCTCCCGACGGAGCGCGCATTGTCACGGCGGGCAATGACGGCGCGGCGCGTGTGTGGGATGCGGAGATCGGCCACCCGCTGGCAATTCTTACCGGGCACACGGGCAGAATCTTCGACGCCTCTTTCTCGCCCGATGGCAAGCGCATCATCACCGCAGGCGAGGACAACGCGACGCAAACAACGGCGCGTGTGTGGGATGCTGACTCCGGCACACTGCGGGCAACGCTGACCGGGCACACGCTGATGATCTACGCGGCCTCATCTTCGCCCGATGGCAAGCGCATCGTCACCGCCAGCGCCGACAAGACGGCGCGGGTGTGGGATGCGGAGACAGGCCGTCCGTTGGCAACTCTGACCGGACCAACCGCTCGCGTCAACTATGCCGCCTTCTCGCCCGATGGCAAGCGCGTCACCGCCGCCAGCGATGACGGCACGGCGCGCGTCTGGGATGCCGAGTCCGGCCAGTTGCAGTTGACTCTCACCGGCCACACTGCTCCGTTAAATGTTGCCGCGTTTTCCTCCGACGGCAAACGCATTGTGACCGCCAGCGCGGACGCGACAGCGCGACTGTGGGATGCGGAGACGGGCCGCTTGCTGGCTACTCTCACTCATGCCGCCGCAGTCAACGACGCCGCTTTTTCGCCCGATGGAAATCGCATTGTCACCGCCAGCTATGACCGCACGGCGCGCGTGTGGAACGGCAAGACCGGCGCGCTGTTGACGACTCTCACCGGACACAGCCTTTGGGTTTACACGGCTGCATTTTCGCGCGACGGCAAGCGCATTGTCACTGCTAGCGCCGACCATACGGCGAAGGTTTGGGATGCAAAGAGCGGCCGGCTGCTGGCAACCATGAGCGGCCATGCCGCCCGCGTAAATACGGCCGAGTTCTCCTCCGATGGAAGGCGCGTCGTCACTGCGAGCCAGGACAACACAGCGTGTTTGTGGGATGCTGATTCCGGCGTGCTGTTGGGAAGGCTCACAGGCCACTCCGATCAGGTCTATCGAGCAACCTTCTCGCCCGATGGAAGGCGCGTCGTGACCGCCAGCAGCGACAGAACGGCCAGAGTCTATATCGGCGATCTTCCCGGTCTTTTGCATTGGGCAAAGAAGCAGCTTCCTGCCAATGATGGATCGAAGTAAGTTTTAGAGGCGAATGCCATGGGATTTTCAAACCAGTTGCCGGCCACGCTGGCCATCGGATTCACCGGCCACCGCGCGCTCGGCGATGAAGCCAGATGCGGAAAGATGATCTTCGACTTTCTTGAGCGCAAGAAGGCTACGGCATCCGGGCTGGTCTATGGAGTCTCGTCCATCGCGGCGGGCGCGGACCTGCTCTTCGCCGAGAGTTGCATTCAACTGGAGCTGCCTCTCTGCGTGCTTTTGCCGCTGCAGGTGGAGGAGTTTCGCAAAGACTTCGACGAAGCAAGCTGGTCGCGAGCCGAACGCGTGTTGAGCCGAGCGGCCTCAGTTGAAGTGAGCAACGGCAATCCGTCGCGCGATGAGTGCTACTACGAGTGCGGCATCGAGACCGTGCAGCAGAGCCGCATGCTACTGGCGCTGTGGAATGGAGAACCGGCGCGTGGACTGGGCGGCAGCGAGGATGTGGTGGCCTTCGCAAAAGGGATAGGAAGGCCGGTCGTCTGGCTGCACAGCAAGACGGGCGAAGTGAGCGCCTTCAATGAAAAAGCGGACGCGGAGTTATGGGAGGATGCGGAGCTTGAATTCCTGAATCGCCTGCCCGATGCAAGCGCTCCGGCAGCAGCGGACCAGCCCGAGGCTCTGGCGCGCGCGTGGTTTCAAAAGGTGGATGAGTGCGCGACGCGGACCGCTCCGCAGTTCCGGCGGCTCGCGGCAATTCCCATCGTACTCACCGCGTCGGCGGCTCTCTTCAGCGGGGCAGGTACGTGGACGCATCAGGCCGCGAGCTGGCTGACGATTGGCGCGGCGCTGGGAATTATGGCCGGCGTAATGCCGATGGCGCTCGGGCTGAAGCGGCGGCAGGCGCGCTGGGCGCGGACGCGAACCGCTGCTGAAATCTGCCGCTCGGTGTTGGCTTTCTGGAACACTCCTGCTCCCTATGATGCAATCGGCGCGGAGGCGGTTCCCGAATTATCCGGAATGCTGCGGTCGCTGAATCTTTTGAAGATGCTTGATCGCGGGCGTGAAGAAGCATCGTTGACGGAGTTCAAGCTGAACTACCGCCGCGAGCGCGTGGCCGGTCAGATCGAATATCTTCGCAACCATGCGGCGCAATCGGCCTCTGAGGCGCGCCGCTATCGCGTAGCAACCTGGGCCTCGATTGCATTGGCTGTAGGCTTGAATGCGTGGCTGTTCTTCGGAGCGCGGCTGGGCTTCGCGCAGGGCGAGTGGAAGCAAACTCTGGCGCTCTGCGCCTCCATCGCATTCCAGATTGCCACCGTTGCCGGAGCGCTGCTTGCGGTCAACGACTGCGACCGACGCCGGGAGCGCTACCGGGAGTTGCATGAGCAGCTCATCAATTGGGACGCGCAGCTTGCCGCGCTCCGATCATGGCCCAGCATTCTGCGCGTTGCGGGACGAATTGAGAAGGCGCTCCTGACCGAGCTGATCGAGTGGCGATCGCTGATTCGAAATCATGAACGAGCAAGGAGAAAGGCATGAAACGCATTCTTGCATTGGACGGTGGAGGTATCCGCGGCGTCTTCAGCTTGGAGATATTGCTGCGAATTGAAGCTCTGCTGCGCGAGCACTTCAAAAATCCCAACCTTGTTCTGGCCGACAAATTCGATTTCTTCGCGGGCACCAGCACCGGCGCCATCATTGCCACGGGTCTGAGTTGGGGAATGCCTGTTGATGAACTGATGGAGTTTTATGTGCGCCATGGCGCGACCATGTTTCAGCCCGTGCCCTGGTACAACCCCTTCAAGCGCTTTCTGGTTTCGCGTTACGAAGCCAAGCCTCTCGGCGATATGCTGCGGCGCACTTTGTCCGAGGATGGTAAAGGAGAGCAGCCTGCACTGCTCGATTCCAAGCGGCTGCGGACGCTGCTGCTGGTGGTTTTGCGGAATCATACAACCGGCTCGGCGTGGCCTGTGACCAACAATCCGCTGGCCATGTATAACGATCCCAGCCTGCCCGACTGCAACATGAAAATTCCGCTCTGGAAGCTGGTCCGGGCCAGCACCGCCGCGCCCACTTACTTCGATCCCGAAGAGATTATGCTGGGCGGCAAGCGTCATGTCTTTGTCGATGGAGCGATTACTCCCTACAATAATCCCGCGCTTATCGCGGCATTGACGGCGATCCTGCCCTGCTACCGGCTCGCTTGGGAGACCGGGCCAGAAAAGATTCGCCTGATCTCGCTGGGCACGATGCGCTTTTCGTTGGCCGAGGCCGATGTGAATATACGCAAGATGTGGCTCGGCTACAACGCTCCGCGAATCCCCGCCGCGTTGATGCAGGGAATGGCGCTGGAGCAGGATTACCTCTGCCGCTGCCTCGGCCAATGCATTCACGGCGAAGAATTGGATTCAGAGATCGGCACGCTGGAAGGAGCCGCGCTCGCCGGAAGGAATTGGTTCAGCTATGTTCGCTACAACCAATCGTACATGGGCAAAGCAGCCGATGATCTGCTCCGCGAAAGGCCGCAACTGGCGCGTCTGGATGCAATCGAGGCAATCCCCGCCCTGCGCGAAATTGGCCGCGCCTACGCCGAGGAGCACGTGCGCATCGAGCATCTTGTGTAGCGGGGCTATTGCAGTATCTCCGTCAACGGAAACTTTGAAATATCCACGGTGACCTGCGACGAAAGTTGATTGATCAATCGAAAGACATCGCGATTCCAGTACTGGTTCTCCGTAACCTCGGCGCTCAACTTGTCTGCGATGCGATAATTCTTTCCCCGGTAATTTACCTGAATCACCGGCTGAGTCTCCTGTTCTCCCGGCGATCCGGTCATCGTCAACAGCGGCATCCGCTCAATCGCCGGAACCGCATCCATGAATCTGGGCGGAGTCATCGCCATATGCTCCGGCGCAAGATAGCGGCTATTCGGAACGACCGGATTGGCTTGCATCAGCGAGTCAAATGGAATCTGCTCCTGCGCGGCGGCTGCCATCAATCCAATCAAAGAACGCATCACCAGGTGAGCCGACAATCCCGGATACGCGGACCCCTCGTTGCACGATTCCTGATGATTGGAATCGCCCTCAATAGCAAAACCCTGAGCAAGGCTGGCAAGAATTGCCTTCAGCGCCGGTCCCTGCCGGAGTTCTCTCATCGCCGGATCATGTATGATCTCTTCTTCAATCTGGTCAATGTCGGGAACGAGTTTTGTTTTGTCCGAGTGCAGCGGATAAAGCGAGAAGGCAGGGCTGAAAACCTTTCTGCCTAAAATCCACTTCGTGCCAACGTGCTCCCATACTGCGTCTTTTTGCGCGGCGTTTACGATGTCCTGAGCCTTCGGAGCCTCATCCAATCCGGAGTTGTCGTCATAAGGAACGAACGTGTAGGAGCCGCGCAGCAGCAGATAGCCATGCTTCTGCAGCCAATAGACGACCGCATTGATCCTGAGAAATGTTGCGTAGCTGGAGAGTGCCTCTGGATCGCGAAGTTCATCGGAACCCGCGGCGTCATCCGATTTTGGATAAACCGCCGGAGGCGAATTGCGCAGCGTCTCTACCGTGCAATTCTGCGCCGAGACCCGGGTGAGTTCAATGCGATCCACCATCAGCCGAATCAGTTGATCGGCTCGCCAGCCCTGCTGATAAAGAATATAGAAAGTGTCGGCCGGAACCGGCTTCAACAAGAGCTGTGCATTGGTTTCATCATTGACCGGAATGAAGGTAAAGATCGGATCGTTCTCATAGCTCGCAATAGAATTACCACCGCCTGCAGGTCCGCCGATCAGCGGGTTGGAGGTTGAGGTTGCGTACGTGCCTGTTCCCGTAACAGAGGCCGCCATCCGATAGGCGCTGGTGATCTGACCGATTTTGAAGAAATAAGTCGGATCGCGATTCTCAAGCCGCGCTAGATTTAGCAGCACATCTCGATTCGAGGTCTCCGCATAAGCCTTTTCAAAGCCAGTGAAGTCCACCTTCAGGCGCTTCGCCGCGCATCCGGTGAGGCCGAGCAGCAGAGCTCCAATGAGCAGTAGCAGAGAGACCGCCATCCTGCTAATCGGCGAAGAGGATGCAAGGACAGGGCGCGCAATGCAGTTCGAGGCCATTTCAACTCCAGTCAATCAATTCACAGCACGAGGGATTGGAGCGATTCTAATACACCGCATCGGGCCATACAAGCGTCGAATGATGAATGCGCAGGACAATTGCATGAATCTTTTTTGCGGATTTTGCACATAATTTCCCCTCCAGCGCGCACAATAAGCGCATGACCACCAACCAAATCCCCGGGCTTTTTTTATTCCCTATTGCCTATTCCCTAGTCCCTGCTTTTGTACCCCCCCACCCCCCTATTTTCTGTGAAACTGTGAAACTGTGAAGGAATTGCATTCCATTCGTGCAATTGCCCTCGGTTTCTCAATATCGCCGTCCGCTTGACAGAGAGAAGCAGCGTCCACTATCAATGACCGGGAGGCGAAATGAGAACTGCCGGATGCATTGAGTTGCTTACAGTCATTCTTCTTACTGCTTTTGTACTGCCCGCCGAAGCATCAACGGCTGGAACACGGATTGAATTTTCATCACTAGACGCCAGTCACCCGCATCAATTGTCGGGAACGCTCTACCTGCCGGAGAACGCCACGGGACCATCGCCGGCAATCGTTCTCTGTCACGGTACCGTGGGAATTGATATGCGCAACGAGTTTTATCGCGAACCACTGCTGAAGGAGGGCATCGCTGTCTTCGATGTCGATTTCATGACCGGAATCTATACTTCTACAACGGACCGGCCGGGGATCGACACCTTCATGCCGATGGCCTTTGCCGCGCTGAAGGAGTTACGGAAGCTGCCTACGATCGATCCCAAACGAATCGGAATCATGGGCTTCTCGCTGGGTGGCGCCATCACGCTTAGAAGCTCGCTGGAAGACGCGCGCAAGCAATGGATGGGCGACGGGAAGGGATTCGCGGTTCACGTGGGATTTTATCCGGTATGCAAAGTTTTCATTCCGGTGGCCGAAAAATCCAGCGGGCTGACCGGCGCGCCGATGATCGTTCTTTTTGGAAGCAAAGATTCGTACGGAGATGGCAAAGCCGCCTTCGAACTCAAAGACCTTCTGCAAAATAAATTTAACTTCAAATTGCTTCTGGTCGAGTATCCCGGCGCATCACATGGATTCAACCGCAATGCGCCTTCGATGACTTACTTTGACCCAGCCGCCGACCATCACTTCGGCCATGTGGAGTGGAACGCCGAAGCGGCCAATGATTCAGTCATCAAAGTCGTTGCGTTTCTTCATCAGAATCTGACAGCCAGATAGACTCTGCCCGTTGCGGCTTTCGATGTTATTGCGGCGCGGGCAGATTGGCCGTCATCTCCGGCGGCGGCACGGCGGCCATCATCTCCGTCTCAACAGGAAGCGCGGTGGGCAGCGGGCCTTCCAGAGCCAGCTTGAGCACCTCGTCCATATTGTCCACGAAGTGCAGCTTGATGGAGTTCTTGATATTCTCCGGCAGCTCGGCGAAATCTTTTTCGTTGGCGCGGGGCAGGATCACCTCAAAAATGCCGGCGCGCAAAGCGGCCAGTAGTTTTTCCTTCAATCCGCCGATGGCCAGCACCTTGCCGCGCAGCGTGATCTCGCCGGTCATGGCGATGTCGCGTCGCACGGGAATCTTGGCGAGCGCCGAGGCCAGAGCCGTGGCCATGGTGATGCCGGCTGAAGGGCCGTCCTTTGGAATCGCGCCTTCCGGCACGTGCAGATGCAGGTCCATGTTGCGATAGAATTCGCGGCTGAGGCCGAGAGCCTGCGCGCGCCCGCGAATGTAACTGAGGGCGGCCTGCGCCGACTCCTGCATCACGTCACCGAGCTGGCCGGTGATGGTCATCTTGCCTTTGCCGTCCATCACCTGCACTTCAGTAGTGAGGATGCTGCCGCCAACCTCGGTCCATGCCAGACCGGTGACAAGGCCAACTTCGCTTTTCTCGTGAACTTCGGAGTCGCGGAACTTGGCCACGCCAAGGAACTCGTTGATGTTCGCAGCGGTGAGTTCTTCCTTGTGCTTCTTGCCGCTTTTGATGACCTTGCGGGCAACTTTGCGGCAGACGTTGCCGATCTCGCGCTCCAGATTTCTTACGCCCGCCTCGCGCGTGTAATTGCGAATGATCTCAGTAATTGCGTCGTCTTTGAAAACGATATTCTTATCGCTCAAACCGGTCTGCGCGCGTTGCTTTTTGACGAGATATTGCCGCGCGATCTCCAGCTTCTCCTGCTCGGTGTAGCCTTGCAGGCGCAGAACCTCCATGCGGTCTTGCAGCGCGGCGGGCACGGTGTGTAGCACATTGGCCGTAGCGACAAAGAGGACCTGGGATAGGTCGTAGTCCACGTCGAGATAGTGGTCTTGGAATGTTGTATTCTGCTCCGGGTCCAGCACCTCCAGCAGAGCCGAGGCCGGATCGCCCCGAAAGTCCGAGGCCATCTTGTCTACTTCGTCGAGCAGGAAGACGGGATTCTTTGTTCCCGCTCGCTTCATGTGCTGGATAACCTGGCCGGGCATCGCGCCGATGTAAGTGCGGCGATGGCCGCGAATCTCGGCCTCATCGCGAACGCCGCCCAGCGAGAGTCGCACGAACTTGCGGCCTGTGGCTTTGGCGATGGACATTCCCAGCGAAGTTTTGCCCACGCCCGGAGGCCCGACAAAACAGAGAATCGAGCCTTTGGGGTTTTTCACCAACTGGCGCACGGCGAGAAATTCGAGGATGCGCTCTTTGATTTTTTCCAGGCCGTAGTGGTCGGTGTTTAGAACTTTTTCCGCGTAGTCGATGGAGCGGGTTTCCTTGGAGCGTTTCTTCCACGGCACAGCCAGCAGCCAGTCAATGTAATTGCGGCTGACGGTGGACTCGGCCGACATGGGCGGCATCGCTTCCAGCTTTTTGAGTTCCTGAATGGCCTTGTCGAGCACATCCTTGGGCATTCCGGCTGCTTCAATCTTTTTGCGCAGTTCGTCGAACTCACTCTTTTCGCCGCGACCCAATTCCTTTTGAATTGCCTTGATTTTTTCGTTGAGGTAATACTCTTTTTGCGCGCGCTCCATCTGCCGCTTGACGCGCGACTGAATGTTGCGGTCGAGGTCGAGCTTTTCAATCTCGATGTCGAGCACATCGGCGATGCGCGCCAGACGAATCGCGGGATCGAAGAGCGCCAGCAGATCCTGCTTTTCTTCAATGCCCAGTTGCAGATTCGCGGCGATGATGTCGGAGAGCTTGGCCGGTTCGTCCATGCGCGCGCTGGCGATGATGGTCTCGTAGTTGAGCGATTGCTGTAGCTTGACGTATTGCTCGAAGAGCGTGGTGACGCGCGTCATCAACTGCTCGACGGCCGGCGTCATCTCGAAGCTGCTCTTGCCGACGCGCACCGTGGCCACGAAGAATCCATCGCTGTCGTTGACCTCGATGGATTTGGCGCGCTCCACGCCCTCGACCAAAACTTTAATGTTGCCGTCGGGCATTTTGACGCTTTGCACGATATTACAAATTGACCCGACTTGATAAATTTCTTTGGCCTTCGGTTCGTCGATGGAAGCGTCGTGCTGCGTAGCGAGGAAGATCTTCCGGTCGCCGAGCAACGCTTCTTCCAGCGCGCGCACACTGGACTCGCGGCCCACCACGAATGGCGTCATCATATAGGGAAAGATCACCATGTCCCGGATGGGCATCATGGGAAGCTTGCGCGCTTCGGTCTTCTCACGGGATGCGGTCATCGATCCACCTTGGAATTAGACGCTCGTGGTCCGCTTTCGATGCAAAGCTGGATCCACGGAGCCTATTGAGATTGTACAGCGGAATGGATTGTGGAAGAAATGCGGCGCAGCTTCCCATATCCGGAAACTATGGTGGGCAGTGAGGGATTCGAACCCCCGACATCCTGCGTGTAAAGCAGGCGCTCTAACCAGCTGAGCTAACCGCCCACGCGTGGTGGGAAGACGTTTCTTTTCTTATCATATCAGCGCGCGAGCTTTCGCGGTGAGCTGGGAAGGCTCGACGGGCGAAGGAGTCTCTATTGATACACTTGCCCGGTGGCCCGTCTTATCCTCAATGCCGATGATTTTGGGCTGACTGCCGGAGTCAATCGCGCCGTCATCGAACTGAACCGCGCCGGAGTGCTGACGAGCGCCTCGCTGATGGCGCGCGCGGCGGCAACCGATGAGGCAGTCGAATTGGCGCGCTCCACACCGACGCTGGGCGTGGGTTGCCATGTGGTGCTGGTGGATGGATTGCCGGTGCTTTCGCCGCGTCACGACATTCCCAACTTGGCTGATCCGATTCGCGGAGGCTTTCGCAAATCGCTTGCGGGATTTTTTCAGCGGCTATTCACTGGGCGCATCACTTCCGCAGAGATTGAAGCCGAGACCGCCGCGCAGATCGCGCTGCTGCAATCGAGAGGCGTTCGGCTCACGCACATCGACACGCACAAACACACGCATATCTTTCCCGCTGTGCTGAGGCCAGTGCTGCGGGCTGCGCGGGCGGCGGGGATTACTGTAGTACGCAATCCCTTCGAGCCGAAGTGGAGCCGGCGCGCAACGAATGGAGCATTGTGGCTTCGCCGCGCAGAGGTGGGCATACTACATGAGATGGAGCCTGCCTTCCGGCGCATTGTGGCCGAGGAGGGATTCACAACCACAGACGGCGCGCTCGGCGTACTGGCGACGGGAAGGCTCGACGCGACAACGATTGCTTCCTTGCTGCGGAATTTGCCGGAGGGCGCGTGGGAGCTGATGACGCATCCCGGCTATAACGACGCCGATCTGGCGCAGGCGCATACCCGGCTGCGATTTTCGCGTGAGAGGGAGCGGGAGGCGCTGGACGCGGTAAAGCAGTTTCCGGCAATTGAGTTGATCTCGTTCGCGGAGTTGCAGGCTGCATCTTCCCGGCAGAGTTAAACGTCCAACCAAAGACGTAGAAAGAATAATCATGCGCATTGGCATTACCTGTTATCCCACTTACGGCGGCTCGGGCGTGGTGGCCACGGAGTTGGGCATCGAGTTGGCCGCGCTGGGCCACGAGGTTCACTTCATCTCCTATTCGCAGCCCTTCCGGCTGAGCGGGCGAGACAGCGGCATCCTCTACCACGAGGTTCCCGTCTCCAGCTATCCGCTCTTCGAGTTTCCTCCGTACGATCTGGCGCTGGCCTCGCGAATGGCCGAAATCGCCGAGTTGTATTCGCTCGATCTGCTGCACGTGCATTACGCGATTCCTCACTCGGTGAGCGCGATGCTGGCGCGTCAGATGCTCGCTGCGCGCGGACGAAGGCTGCCTTTCGTCACAACGCTGCACGGCACCGATATTACGCTGGTAGGCCTGGATCGCGGCTATTTGCCCATCACCCGCTACGCGATTCAAGAGAGCGACGGCGTTACCAGCATCTCCAACTATCTCCGCGAGGAGACTGTGAAGCACTTTGGCATCGCGCGGCCCATCGAGGTTATCACGAACTTCGTCAACTGCGATGAGTACACGCCGATCAAGGATGAAGCTGCGCGAGCGGTTTCGCGCAAACGCATTGCCGCGCCCGGAGATGCGATTCTGATGCATCTGTCGAACTTCCGGCCGGTGAAGCGCGTGGTGGATGTGGTGAAGGTCTTTGCGCTGGTTGCGCGCGAGCTTCCGGCGCAATTAATTCTTGTGGGCGACGGGCCGGATCGCTCCCAGGCCGAGTGGCTCGCGCACGATCTGGGCATTCACAGCCGCATTCATTTCATGGGCAAGCAGGAGCGGGTCAACGAATTGCTGCCGCTGGCCGATCTGATGATAATGCCGAGCGAACTGGAGTCCTTTGGCCTGGCGGCGCTGGAGGCGATGGCCTGCAAGGTTCCGTCGATTGCCACGCGCGTGGGCGGTGTGCCGGAACTGATCGACGACGGCGTGACGGGACTGCTTTATCCCGTGGGCGCTGTGGAAGAGATGGCCGCCGGAGCGGTGAGCCTGCTCAAAGACCGAGACCGGCTGGAAGCGATGCGTGACGCTGGTCGCAAGACGGCGCAGAAGCGCTTCTGCTCGTCGCTGGTGGTGCCGCATTATGTGCGCTATTACGAGTCGGTGCTGGGGAATTCCGGGTAAAACTCGTACCATTCAAGTTCGAGATGTGAATCCGGCCCGCGAATACGTCCGCAGGCCGGGATTTGGTTGAGAGCCGGAATTTCAGTTGGGTTTACGGGGCTACGAACTCCCACATCTGCCAAGCGCTGCCTTGGTAGGTGTACTGGTCGATATCCGCGCCGGAGGTTTTCACGCCGCCAACGATATTGAGCGCCAAGCCGCTGTTGACGCTGGTCAGTTCGTATTCGCCGCTGCCCAGGGAGATGACTTGCCATTGCTGGTTCGTCGCGCCGTTGGCCGGATATTGATCGACCAGAGCTTTAATCGCCTTGGAGTCACCGGTCACGTCCAGCATCTGACCGCTCGCTCCGTTCTTCAGCGTGATCACATTGTTTCCCAGGTTGTTGACCGTCCATTGCTGGTTCGTGCCGTTGGTCACGGTCAACTGCTCCATGTCCGTACTATTGGCATCTGAGGAACCGGGATCGCTGAGCGCAAGGCCGCTGTAGACGTTCTTGATCACATAGGTGCCGTTCGCGATCAAGTAGGTGCTGCCAGCGCTTGTTGTGGCAGTCGCAGTTGCGTAATCCGAGATGGCGTTGGTCAAGATCGCGGCTACACGGTAGTAGTAGGTTGTGCTTGCATTGAGTTTGGTGTCCGAGTAAGTGGTTGCGCTGGCCGCTGTCGTGCCCGCCAGGGTCCAGGTCTTATTGTCCGTGGAATGGAAGACCTCGAAGCCGGTCTGGGTGGTGGAATTGATCGTCCAACTTAAATTGATCTGGGAGGAGGATGCCGCCGTTGCCGTTACAGCGGAGGGCGCGGGCAATGTTAGCAAGACCAGATCATTGTAGGTTGGGTTGGTCTCGACCAGGATGTCCTTGTATTCATCAGAGACTTTGGTCTGGTGGCATTGAATGGCGAATGGCGTCGGTATGTCCTGAACAGGGACGTTGGCGTTCTTGAAGTACATGATGTGATATGCCGTGGTGTTGCCGAGGATGGCACAGGCCGAGTCCGCGCTGCCATTCGCCGTATTGACCAGCATCTCGCAGCGATACCAGACGCCGGTTTCCTCGGTTCCCGGAGGTCCGCTGTTGTATGTTGTGACGGGAAGGGCCTTGTTCGCGTATTCGCCGGTGGTCTGGTAGTCCCAGCCGTAATCCTTGGGCAGTTGGAACTGAAGGGCATCCATGGCGTCGGCGGTGTCGCTCGTGCCGAAGAAGAGCACGGTCGGCCAGTGCAGCCATACATTCTGCCGGACTGTATAGAGAACGCGATATGTGGAGTAGGTAGCCGTGGTATACAGAAATCCCCGCGCGCTGCCTGTTGTCTCAATGGTGCCGTCGGTTGTATTCACTTCAAAAGAGCCGGCGGGATTCTGGTTCCAGCCGGTCAGGGTGGCGCCGTCAAAGATCGAATTGAGCACTGGCGTCTGTGCGATTGCTGCCGGAAAAGCCCAGGCAGCGCAAACAATGACTGCAAGAGCCATTGCAATTTTGCTACGGAGATTGTTCATTGGATTTCCCTTCTGGAGGTTTTCATTTGGGTTTTGACGCAAAGCCTAAGATGCAGGACATTGCGTGGGTGAGTTGCAGACAGTGACGCCTGCCAAATAAATCCCGGCCCGTGAATAGGTCCGCGAACCGGAATTCTGTTGATAGTTAAAATTCAGTTGGTCCTACGGGGCAACAAATTCCCACTGCTGCCATGCTTTGGCGTTGTAGGTGTACTGGTCGATGTCCGTGCCGGAGGTCTTGGTGCCGCCATCGACATCCAGCGCCTTGCCGCTATTGACGCTGGTCAGTTCGTATTCGCCGCCGCCGAGCGAGATGACTTGCCACTGCT
>Ga0181520_10000136_pt1 | contig 147186 bp, 117 predicted proteins | sample PEATcosm2014_Bin_29_FD_132451 | JGI IMG/M metagenome (GOLD analysis project Ga0181520, IMG submission 132451) | Peatland microbial communities from MTU Mesocosm Facility, Houghton, MI, USA - PEATcosm2014_Bin02_30_metaG | ecosystem: Environmental > Terrestrial > Soil > Wetlands > Peat | place... | reverse complement strand
TGGTTCGCCGTTCAAGCCGTACGTTTATACGACGGCGGTGGAGGCGGGGGCGAAGCCGACGGACATCATTGTGGACGGGCCGGTGAGCTTCCCGACGCCGAACGGGCCGTACACGCCGCACAACTACGAGGGCGACTACAAGGGCGCGATGACGCTGCTGAATGCGTTTGCCGAGTCGCGCAACATTCCCGCGTTGAAGCTGGCGGACCGGGTGGGCATCCGCAAGGTGATCGAGACGGCGCACCGGTTCGGGGTGACCAGCAACATTCCGGCGTTTCTGCCGATCGCGATCGGGGCGGCGGACCTGACGCTGTTTGAGCAGGTGCAGTCGTACAGCGTGTTTCCGAACGACGGGATCCGGATTGAACCGCACACCATCCGCAAGGTGACGCAGGCGGACGGGCTGCCGCTGGACGAGCCTCCGGCAACGGTGAGCGAGGCGATCTCGGTGGAGACGGCGCGGACGATGATGCAGTTTCTTGAGGCGGTGGTACAGCATGGCACGGCCGCGGCGGCGGCGCAGTTGAAGCACCCGCTGGGCGGCAAGACGGGCACGACCAACGACTTTACGGACGCATGGTTCATCGGGTTCTCGCCGTCGGTGACGTGCGGGACGTGGATCGGGTTCGACAACCGGCAGACGCTGGGCGACAAGGAGACGGGCGCGAAAGCCGCGCTGCCGATGTGGATGGACTTTATGAAGGCGGCGATTGCGAACAAGCCGGACGAGAAGTTTCCGGAGGGAAATGCCCCGAAGAAGCAACTGGACGTGCCGCTGACGCCGCCGGTGGTGGAGACGATTCCGAAGGCGGCGGAGGAGCCGGAGCCGGATGCGACGGAACCGGAAGGGCCGGGGCCGGAGACGCCGAAGGCTGCGCCAGAGGGCGCGAGCGGGGCTTCGCCGCCGCAGTTGTGACCCCCTCCCCCTGGGTAGGATCTTGGGGGGAAGTGGTTTGTTTGGTTCGGGTTACGGGGTGGTTGATATACCTAAGCGGTTGCATGGATTGGGGTTACGGCTAAGATCGTGATTCGGTTGAGGTTGTGGGGATGCGGGAGCTGGCGATCTGGAGGGCGTAGAGCATTTTGGTGGCTTTGCGGGGGTGGATGCGGTTGGCGGCGAGGCCGGAGAGCACCATGGCGGTGGCCTGGAGGATGGTTCCGGCGTTGCGCAGGGGGTGGAGGACGGCGGTGCTGTGGCCGGGGCCGGAGCCGGGGGTGCGGCGGCGGGCGCGGCGGGCTTTCTGATGGTGGTAGCAGAAGGCGCTGTCGATGAGGGCGGGCGACTGGCAGAGGAGGCCGTTGGTTTTGGTGTGGCGGCAGAGGGGATAGGCGGATTTGTGCATGGAGTTCCCTTCGGGAACCTTTGTTTCAGGCCCCTATTTTAAGGATAGTCGTTTGCACATAACTCATCTGCTATGGGCGGTGAGATTTGTTGGCGTGGAAGGGGTTTGGTTTGTGGGGGTTGCGGATTTGCACAGGGGGTAAGGTATTGACAGTTTTTCTTGGGAGAGGGAAACGGCGGTTAGGATCCTACACTAGCAGAGCTAGGACTGGATACCCGCTTTGGTGGCATCAGGTTATACGGGTAACATTCCGTATAACTTGAGTTCTTCGGTGAGATGGCAGTCTTTGTACCTGCCTCCCTTGCCACACCAACATTCTCCCTCATGATCGAGCTTGAGATGTTCTCTGCCGCTAGCGGCTGATCGCCCCGGCCAGAATCCTTCCCATCGCGCAATCGGATTGATTTGCCAAACGGAGTCCGGATGCACGTAGTCGGGGCTCAGGCCTATCCCGTCGTGGATGAGTTGTCCCGTTTCCCGATTGATCAGCCTCTGGGTCTTGAGCCAGACAATGTGCTTCGCCAAGAAAATTGCCGCCTGTCGGAGAGCCTGCGGCACTGACGGTTCGACTGGTTCGAGTTTGAACTCGGCCGCAGAATACATGCAAAACCCGTGAAGCGCCTTCGATCCCAGTCGGAGGATTCTGTCGCAACGCATGTGGGGGTGATCCGGAAACACATCGCGGGAGATGGGTGGCGAAAGTGAAAAGACCCACGGGTGCCATGGTGGCCGGAATTCTAGTGCGAGCAGGTCGAAAGAGAGGCCGCAATCCATCATCCTGGATTCTCCGGGATGGGGAGCGATCCGGGCGACCGCGGGGGGAGCGATCAATTGTCCTCCCCACACATCCACGGGTCTGTCGTGCGCCAGCAGGCGCAGGATTTTTTGCGAGTCAGCGTCGCTTTCGAACGGGCGCACTACGCCCTGCCAAGCGTGCACGGGGTGCACTGCTGTGATTACGGGCCGAGCGTCTATGAAGTTCACAAGAGTGACGTCGCCTGGAATGGGAACTGACGCGAACTGCGGGAAAGATGGGAAGGCAGGTTGGCCTGCCTCCCCGCAAGGGAGGTTCGTTGGGTTGTTCACGCCTACACCGAGTGGGAGTGCGCCGGAACGGTGCGGACGGGCGGAGTGCTCGGTTTGGTCTGCTCGACGCAGTGCGGCAGCGCGAGCAAATTGTCTGGGCGGAAACCATCGGCCTCAGTTTTCACGTACGGACGGCCATCGTGTTCGGCTTCGATCAGCTTGACGGTGCGCCCCCCGCGAGTCACATGAAATTCGTCGCCGGCGCGGAGCCGCTTTAGAACTTCGTCTTCGGAAAGGCGCTGGTAGAGTCCCGTGGTAGTCTTGCAGCCGAGGCTTGTGATGCGTTCGTACTTCGAGTCCTTCAGTGTGCAGCTCACTTCATAGTTCATAGCATTCCTCCGGATTGGTGGACGCCATGGCTATGAGCGCTTGCGAAGGGCCGACTACTGTTGGTAGTCTGCGATTGGGTTAGCTGCTTCGCTTTGCGAGGTAGCGGGCGATGCCTAGTCGCCACCTGGGTCGGCCAACGGATTGCGCCCGCGGCCGACCTTCTCCGTTAAGGTCGCTGTTTTCCTACGATTTAAGTATGCACATTGTGCGCCACGAGCGCAAGTTTACGATACCTAGTTTTGCACAGCAAACCATTACCGACTTTATGTTGGTAATGATTGACAAATGAACAAGCGATGGTGCACCATACTTGTGGAAATCAGGTGGCGCTGTGGATAAAGCATATGCTCAACTAGTGAACGTAAGGTTTGGACTTCGGCTGTCGGGAGTCCGGCGCCTTCGTCGGCTGTCCCAGGCTGAATTGGGGAAGAGGATCGGATTGTCCAGGGTCACAATCGCTAACCTCGAAGGGGGGGATCAAAATGTTCAACTTCATCAGGTTTATGCGATCGCCAGGGCGCTCGACGCGCCCGTCGAGGATTTACTGCCGCCGTCCGGTGAGTTACCAGATACATATGCACCAGCGAAAAACCCCGATGCCATGTTCCTCGAGTCTGTGAGGCGTCAGCTGTTAAATGTTCGCGGTGATGACAATGAGAACACGTAGAGAGATTGAAGAAAAAGTAGCCGACCTTTTATTGAAGCATGGCATCGGAGAAGCGCCGGTGAGGGTGGACTTACTCGCTCGCGCGGAGGGGCTGCAAATTGTCGAGGCGGCGTTTGACGGAGATGTCTCCGGCGCTCTTGTTCGAAGCGCGGGCGTGGCAGGCATAGCCGTTAACGCCAAGCAGCATCCAAACAGGAGGCGCTTCACGATAGCACATGAGTTGGCTCATTACCTGCTAGCCCACACCACTGAGGATCACCTCGACTGGCAATTCTCAATTCTTCGGAGGGATGAGAAGTCGTCGGAGGCTTCGGACGCAAAGGAGATCGAGGCGAACGCTTTCGCCGCAAACCTCCTAATGCCAAAGGAGTTCCTAAAGGCTGATTTGAAACGGTACATAAACTTTAGAGGCGAATTGGAATTGGATGATGCCGCGATTCAAGCACTCGCGCGCAAATACATGGTGAGTGAGATGGCGATGACTTTTCGGCTAGTGAATCTTGGTTTCGTAGCCCCGGCCTAGCCCGTGACAACCCTCATTAATATTCTTCGGGTTTCTGTTTGAACCAGATGGGAGAGCCGATGATAGCGGGGTCTTCGCGGATGTGGTTGGCGAGGAAGCGCCAAGAAGGCGAAGGGGCGTTTGGCGTCCTTGTCGGGGAAGAGGGTGAAGGTGGGTGGGGCGACGGCGGCCTGGGGGATGTAGTCGATCTTGGGGCGGCGGTGCATGGGGCGGCTGGGCGATTGGAGGGTGGATGGTGGAGCGTGGATGAAGCGAAGGCAAATACGGAGATTCTGACTCTGCGAGCCAGAATGACGCTTCCAAAAGAAGAAGTGGGATGGGATGGGCAACGACGGAGATTCTGACTCTGCGAGCCAGAATGACGAGCGAAGGATGATGCGAGGGTGATGGCCTGGGGGCACATCTGGATGAAAGCGGTCGGGCTTCACTCGAAGCCCACGGATCGCAAAGTGCGCGATGAATGAGGCAGCGTACAGGTGGGATTAGGCAAATACGGAGGGATGATTATCCGCTTAGCCAGGTCCGAGAGATTGTCCAATGGGGCGGAGGGACGCCGGGGAGTTTTATGTCGCGCCTTCAGCGCGCGGAAGCAGATTTCCCTTCGGGAATGACAAAGCAAAGAACGGGCAATGGCAAAGGCCAATGCGGGGATTCTTCGCTGCGCTCAGAATGACAAGCAGGAGAACAGGCAACGGCAAGGGCGAACTACGGAGATTCTGACTCTTCGAGTCGGAATGACGAGCGAAAGAGTGGACGAGCGCAGGGTCGCGTGACGACTCACGATTGGGGTGTGGGGGTGAGGAGGCGGCAGAGGGCGAAGTAGCGGCGGGCGCGTTTGATGTCGCGGGCGATCTGGTCGCGGAGGGCCTGGGTGGTGGGGAAGATGCGCTCGGCGCGGAGGCGGCGGAGGAAGGTGAGGCGGAGTGGGGTTTGGTCGGTCAGGTCGAGGGGGTGGAAGTTGAGGAGGTGGGATTCGACGGCGAAGGAGTCGATGCCGAAGGTGGGGCGGTTGCCGACGTTGGTGACGGCGTCGAAGGTCCTGGCGGAGGGGCCGAAGCCGACGGCGAGGGTGGTGATGTAGACGCCGTGGGCAGGGAGGAGGTCGTGGTAAGGGGCGAGATTGATGGTGGGGACGGCGTAGGTCTTGCCGTAGCCGCGGCCTTCGGCGGGGTGAGAGTCGATGGCGAAGGGGCGGCCGAGGAGGGCGCGGGCCTGGCCGATGTCTGCGGCGGCGATGAGCTTGCGGATGCGGCTGGAGGAGACGGGCGCGCCGCGGACGATGCGGGGAGCGTAGATGGTGACGCCGAAGCCAAGTTCGCGGCCGAGGGCTTCGAGTCCGGTGGGCCCGCTGACGCCGGCTTCGGCTTGATAGCCGAAGCGGAAGTTTTCGCCCTCGTGGACCTCGGTGACGCGGAGGGTTTCGAGGAGGACGCGGGTGACGAAGTCGCGGGGATGCATTTGGCGGAGATCTTCGGTGAAGGGAAGGACGAGGGTGGCGTCGAGGCCGGTGGCGGCGAGGAGGTCGAGGCGGCGGGGGAGCGGGGTGATGAGGGGGTGGGGATGGCCGGGACGGAGAACGCGCGCGGGGTGGGGGTCGAAGGTGATGGCGAGGGATTGGCCGCCGAGGAAGCGGGCGCGGGAGAGGACTTCGGCGATGACGGACTGATGGCCGAGGTGCACGCCGTCGAAGTTGCCGATGGTGGCGACGATGGGGGTGGTGGGAGGGGGGACGGCAGCGAGTTGGAGGTAGATGTTCAAGGCAGTTGGTAGTTGTTAGTGGCTAGTGGTTAGTTGAGTGGTGAGAGGGGAGGGCGGTTCCCCAAGGGGCTAAAGCCCTCTTCCTTTTCGGCGGTCGAGAGGGCCAAGGCTGAAGCCTTGGCTTACCTAGAAGCAAGAGGATAATGCACAGGCAGGCCGAGGTATGAGAAGTGAGTATTCCCACGATAACCTCGCCCGTGGGCTCGGTGATCATGGGGCACCCTCGGGTGAGATGTCAAAGTTGAGTTGGAGGCCGTCGTAGGCGAGGCGGATGTGGGCGGGGAGGATGGCGTTGGTGGCTTCGTGGTCGAGGTCGTGGGACATGTGGGTGAAGAAGGCGCGGCGGGGCTGGAGGCGCTCGACGAGTTGAATGGAGTTTTCGAGCGTGGAGTGGGTGGGGTGGGGCTGGCGGCGGAGGGCGTCGAGGATGAGGATGTCGAGGTTGGCGAGGAGAGGGAGGGATTCGGGGGGGATGTCGTTGAGGTCGGTGAGGTAGGCAGCCGAGCCGAAGCGGTATCCGGTGATGGTCTGGCGGCCGTGGGTGACGGGGACGCGAATGAAGCGCGCGCCGAAGAGGTCAACGGCTGTACCCGGTTGGGAGGAGAGGCGGTTGATGGCGACGCGGGCGCTGGTGGAGTAGCGGTCGTGGGTGCGGAAGGTGTAGTCGAAGACGCGCTCGATGGTGGCGGCGGTCGGTTCGTCGGCGTAGAGGGGCAGGGGGTGGGGCGAGTGGAAGGTGAGAGGGCGGAGATCGTCCATGCCGAGGATGTGGTCGGCGTGGCCGTGGGTGTAGAAGACGGCGTCGACTTGGCGGAGGTTCTCGCGGATGGCCTGGGCGTGGAAGTCGGGGCCGGTGTCGATGAGGACGTTATGGGAGCCGTAGGAGATGAGGACGGAGGGGCGGGTGCGGCGGTTGCGGGGGTCGCCGATGGGAGATACGGCAGAGGCGCAGACGTCGCAGGTGCAGCCCAGGGTGGGGATGCCCATGGAGGTGCCGGAGCCGAGGAAGGTGAGGGTTGCCTGCATTGAGTGGTTAGTGGTTAGTGGCTAGTGGTTCGTTGAGTGGTTAGAGGTTAGTTGGGGCGTGCGGGTTGAGGTGATTTGAGAGATGCGATGAGGGCGTTTAGCATTTTTGCGACTTCGGTAGCGAGGCCTTCGCAGAGGACAATGCTGTCGATGTTTCCGAAGTTGAGACGGCGTGCGAGTTCAAGCTGGCTTTGTACCTCAGCGTTGGAGCCTCTCGCGATGGAGAGGAAGTGTATGAATTCGGGCTTGCTGAGGCGGCTTTGGCCTTCGGCGATATTGCTCGAGACGGAGACCGATGCGCGTCGTACTTGGTTGGTGAGTCCGAATAGTTCGTCTTTCGGAAATGTGCGGGCGAGAGCGTAAATCTGAACCGACAGGTCAATGGCACGCTGCCAGACTGTGAGTTCGTGGAACGAGCGGATGGATTTCATGGAACCTCTTGCGGGGTCGATGCGCTACTAGCGGACGATGCTGGGGCGGCCGGGGGCGCCGGAACCGGGCGGCGGCTGGCGGCTAGCGGCGGAGCGGGCGAGGGCCTGAGTGACTTCGAGGAAGCCCATGCGGACTTCAAAGAGGGCATTGTCCATGAGCTGAGTTTCGGCGGGGGTGAGGTTGCCCTTGGTTTTTTCGGCGAGGATGGCGAGCATGTCGATGCTTTGGCGGGCGCCCATGAGGTCGACCTTGGGCTGTTCGCCGGGCGGGGTGGCGCCGCCGAGCTGCATCATGGTGGTCATGTAGATGGACTGGACGATCTGCTCGAAGGTCATGACGGGGGGATGATCCATGCCGGGGTTGGCGGCGCGGACGGCGGTGTCGAGGCGCTCGGATGTTTGCCGGTAGGCGGCGTTGGCCTGGGCCATTTCGTCGGTGGTGGGCGGCGGCGGGAGTTCAGGGCCAGCGGGGGGCCCGGCGGCAGCGGGTGCGGGAGGCACTGGCACGGCGGTGGGGGACTTGAATTCGAGCGGCGGCTCGGGTGCGGCGGTGGGCGCGGCGGCGGCTTCGCGTGGTTCACGCTCGGGGGAGGGGTCGGCGTCGGGGCGCGGGGTGCCGTCGAGGGTGAACTTACGGCGGTCAGTAACAACGAAGGGTTTGTTTTGTTCGGACATGGTCACACTCTCTCATAGTTTCAGTCGTCAGATTCGGTTGCGGGAGGCTGGCTTCAGGAGATCGCGTCAGGGGATGGTATAGGGCAACGCGATGGGCACGGCCGTGCCTCCGGAGTACGACAGGGGAAGATTGCGGTCGAGCGTCTCGCGGCGGATGTAGCCGAGGGCGAGCTGGATGGGCCCGGCGGAGAGCGGGATCGTGGCGACAGAGGTGAGTTCGCCGACGGGCTTGGCGTCGGATTCGGCGGTGAGGGCGGCGCCGGGGGCGGGGAGCGTGCCGGTGAGCTGGAAGCCGTGGAAGGTGCGGTGGACGTTGCCGCGGGAACGGATGCGCTCGACGATCTCCTGGCCGAGGTAGCAGCCTTTCGCGAAGTGCAGGGCGCGGTGCTGGACGCCAATGAGCGCGGTCTCCTGCGGGAGGTCGTGGGCGGTGGAGGTGTTGCGGATGTCGGCGCCGTAGCGGGGTGTGCCGGAGAGAATGCGGAGTGCCTCGAGGGCTGCGGGAGAGGCGGAGATGGCTCCCGGTGGGACCAAAGTGGCGATGGCGGCGGGATCGGCCCAGAGCTCATATCGCGGGACCAAGGGCGAGTAGGCGTGGACGACGTCCACGTTTGCGCCTTGCCAGCGAATCGACGCGAGATGCGGCTGCTGAACTTCGATGCCGTTTTCCTTCAGGCGTATCGGGGCCTGCGGGCCGGCGATGAGGAGGCCGTGGCGCGAGCCGGTGATGTCGGCGAGTTCGACGTCGTCCATGATGATGAAGCGGTCGAGATGGGCGAGCAGCGCCGGGATCTGGTCGCGGGAGGTTTCGAGGAGGATGGCGTCGGGGAGGGCGAAGGCGGTGAGGTCGCCCTGGATGCGGCCCTGGGCGTTGAGGACGAAGTTGTAGCAGCCTTCGCCGGGAGCGAGGGTCTGAACGGCGTTGGTGACCATGCCGTTGAGCCAGCGGAGGCGATCGGGGCCGGTGACGCGAATCCAGCCGGTGTCATCGAGCGGGGCGATGGCGACGCCGGTGAGGAGTGCAGACAACTGCGCGGCGGTATCCGGGTTGGAGGTGGGGATTGCGGCGGGTTGGAGGGCTGGGGGCATATCGGGCGCGGCGCGAAACTGCGTACACTATTGATTATAGCGACCGGAATACGAGGGTTGCGCGGAGGGCGTTTGTTGGGTTCAGTGCGGCATGAGGGCGGGTGGGACGAGCGCAATTCGGAAGCCATGAAAGCAGTCGCGGGGCTAAAGCCCCTGGGTTTGGGCTGCGGGTTACCGCGGGCTGAAGCCCGCTGCTACTCCGAACGAGGCGCGGTCGCGAGAGGACTGTGGGGACGACGGCTGCGCGGGGCGCTGGCTGGAGTTGTGCTGGCGGCGTCGGCAGGGTGTCAGGCGCGGACGCAGGCGGCCCTGCCGGCGGCTGCGAGCGCACCGGCGGCTGGACTGAGTGGACCTACGGTTGCGGTGGCGAGTGCGCCCGCGGTGGTGCCGGGTGCTGCGGCGGGGGCGCAGAGCGAGGTGACGCACGCTCCGCTGACCAAGTTGCAGGCGAAGGAGCTGTTCCGGTCGGTAGACGACATTTTGTCGTTCGCGAGCTCGGACACCAAGCTGCCGATTGTGCACAGCGTGAAGCGCAAGCTGATTACGCGCGACGAGGTGAACAAGTACCTGGTGGAGAAGTTCGACGAGGACGAGGGAGCGAAGCGGCTGGCGCGGTCGGAGATTGTGCTGAAGAAGTTTGGGCTGCTGGACCGCGACTTCCGGCTGCGGGACTTTATGATCTCGCTGCTGACGGAGCAGGTGGCGGGCTTCTACGACAACAAGACCAAGACGGTGAACCTGCTGGACTGGATCGACCCGGACGAGCAGAAGCCGGTGCTGGCACATGAGCTGACCCATGCGCTGCAAGACCAGCGGGTGGACCTGACGAAGTGGTCGGAGGTGGGTTCCGAGGCGATTGCGAAGAACGTCGAGGAGGACAACCAGCACATCCAGACCGACGAGGCGGACACGGCGCGCGACGCGGTGGCGGAGGGCCAGGCGATGGTGGTGTTTCTGGACTACACGATCCGGCCGACGGGAAAGACGCTGGAGAACTCGCCCGATATGATGGCGCGGTTGAAGGAGACGGTGACGGACACCGGGGGGTCGCCGATCCTGGCGCGCGCGCCGCTGCTGCTGCAGCGGTCGCTGCTGTTCCCGTACAGCGAGGGGTTGAGCTTTGAGGACGCGATCCTGGTGAAGGCCGGCAAGGACGCGGCATTCGGGAACGTGCTGGCGGCCCCGCCGGCTTCGACCTTTGAGATCATGCATCCGGCGGCGTATATGGCGCACGTGCCGGTGCCGGTGCTGCGGCTGCCGGACATTCATCCGCTGATCGACGCGGAGTATACGCCGTACGACGTGGGGGTGATGGGCGAGTTCGATGTGCGGATTCTGACCGAGCTCTTCGGCGGGGAACAGATTGCGGACGCGCTGACTGCGGAGTGGAAGGGCGGGATTTATTATGCGGCGCAGCGGAAGTCGGCGGTGACGGATGCGGAGAAGGCGTCGACCGCGTCGATTGGGCTGATTTATTACTCGAAGTGGAAGAATGAGGATTCGGCGCGGAGCTTTGTGCGGGTTTATGCGGGGCAACTGCCGCGGAAGTATTCGGGGCTGGTGCGGCGGACGAAGGATGAGGCCGACGAGAACGAGCAGGTGTATACGACGAGCGAAGGCGATGTGCTGCTGTCGCTCGGGGGCGCAGGCGTATTCGTGAGCGAAGGGTTTCCGCTGGAGCTGGCGCGCAAGCTGCGGAACAGCATTGCGAGTGTGCAGTCGGATGCGCCGCTGCAGGTGGCGGGTGCGGCGCAGGGCTGGGGAGTGCGGACGGGGAACGATCCGGGATTGGATCTGGTGCGGACGATGTCGTCGATGGGCGTGATGAAGGCGGCGATGAGCGACATGCACGCGCGGTAATTGGCGAGTTTGGAACGGGCCGACATTGGACGGGACGAGGCATGTCCCAGGGGCTAAAGCCCCTTGTTTTTTGAGGGAGGGGTAGTGTCCGGACTAAAGTCCGGGCCTATCTCAGAAGCAAGAGCGCGCACGGCAACGGCGCCGGGGGACGGTATACTTTGGGTGGTCCATAGCGACGACGGACGCGATTGGAAGGGGAGCAAGAGACTTGCAGACAGCAGAGATTGGGATTATCGGGGGCAGCGGCCTGTATGCCATGCCTGGACTGACGGGCGTGCGCGAGCACAAGGTGGAGACGCCGTTCGGCGAGCCTTCGGACGCGTTTATTGTGGGCGAGCTGGAAGGGCGCAAGGTGGCGTTTCTGGCGCGGCATGGGCGGGGGCATAAGCTGCTGCCGAGCGAGTTGAATTTCCGGGCGAACATTTACGCGATGAAGGCGCTGGGGGTGGAGCGGATCCTTTCCGTGTCGGCGGTGGGGTCGCTGAAGGAAGAACACAAGCCGACGGATTTTGTGATTCCGGACCAGTTTATCGACCGGACGTTTGCGCGGGTGGGGACGTTTTTTGGCGAAGGGGTGGTGGCGCATGTGGGGTTTGGCGATCCGGTGTGCGCGACGGTGAGCGAGGCGATCGAGAAGGCCTGCGCGGAGGTTGGCGTGGTGGGCAAGCGCGGCGGCACGTATGTGTGCATGGAAGGGCCGCAGTTCTCGACGCGGGCGGAATCGAATTTGTACCGGAGCTGGGGCGCGGACGTAATCGGGATGACGAACCTGCAGGAGGCGAAGCTGGCGCGCGAGGCGGAGATTTGCTACGCGACGATGGCGATGGTGACCGACTACGACTGCTGGCGCGCGGGGCACGACGATGTGACCGTCGAGCAGATTGTCGCGGTGCTCAACAAGAATGCGGAGAACGCGGCGAAGGTGGTGAAGGCGGCGGTGAAGTCGATGCCGGCGGAGCGAGGATGCGCGTGTGCGAGCGCGCTGAAGTACGCGATTTTGACGGACCGGAAGGCGATTCCGGAGGCGGCCAAGGAGAAGTTGGGGCTGCTGATTGGGAAGTATTTGTAGGTGAGTTTGTCCGAATTTGAATGTTGAAAAGACTTAAACCATCGCGACTAGAAGAGGGCCAGGGCTAAAAGCCCGGCTCAGGTATGCAAACTTTGCCGCGGGCCAAAGCCCGCTGCTACTCCGGTTTTGAGAAAGTGGGAACATGGCAATTCTGGTGGTTGGATCGGTGGCGTTCGACAGCATTGAGACGCCGCATGGCAAGCGGGCGAAGATTCTGGGCGGCGCGGCGACGCACTTTGCGCTGGCGGCGAGCTACTTTACCGATGTGCGCGTGATTGCGGTGGTGGGCGAGGATTTCCTGCCGGAGCATGAGGAGGTGTTCACGAAGCGCGGCATCGATACGCGAGGGATTGAGCGCGCGCCGGGGCTGACCTTTCACTGGACGGGCGCGTACGCGGGGACGCTGGCGGAGGCGCAGACGCTGGGGACCGATCTGAATGTGTTCGAGCGGTTCGAGCCGAAGATTCCCGCGGAGTTCGAGGACAGCGAGTACCTGTTTCTGGCGAACATCGATCCGGTGCTGCAGGCGCGGGTGCGCAGCCAGATGAAGAATGTGCGCATGGTGTGCGGAGACACGATGAACTACTGGATCAAGGACCACACCGCGAACCTGCTGGAGGTGCTGCGCGAGCTGGATGTGCTGCTGATCAACGATGGCGAAGCGCGGATGCTGTCGGGCGAGACGAATGCGGTGCGCGCGGCGGAGAAGGTTCTGGCGCTGGGGCCGAAGTCGCTGGTGGTGAAGCATGGCGAGTATGGGGCGACGGCGTTCTTTGGCGAGGACTCGTTTCCGGAAAGCCTGACGGTGCCGCGGCCGTTCCGGGCGCCGGGGCTGCCGCTGGCTGAGGTGGTGGACCCGACCGGCGCGGGCGACTCGTTTGCGGGCGGGTTCTATGGGTATATTGCGTCGCAGGCAGTGCTAACGCCGGCGGTGTTTCGCAGAGCGATGTTTTATGGCGGCGTGATGGGCTCGTTTGCGTGCGAGCGGTTCGGCACAGAGCGCTTGCAGGCGGTGACGCGCGAGGAGATTGACGCGCGGTTTGAACTGTTCCGGGAGATCTCGCATCTTGACTTTGCCGCCGTCTAAGCCAGGTCGCACGGTGACGGCCCCGCGGGGAGCGCGGACCTTGAAGCTGGGGCCCATGGCGCGGGCGGTCGCTGGGCCTCCGTCCGATCCGGATGCGGTACGGCCGCCGACCCGAGAAGAGAGCGCGCCGGTGCTGATGGGCGCGGTGCTGGCGGGATTCCTGGCGCTGGTGATTTGCTTCACGCAAGGCTATGTGCTGCTGTATGGCGACGCGGTGGCGCACCTGGGGATTGCGCGGCGGATTCTGGATTCGCGGAACCCAGGGCTGGGACAGTTGGGCGGCGTGTGGCTGCCCCTGCCGCATCTGCTGATGCTGCCGTTTGTGTGGAAGATGGACTGGTGGCAGAGCGGGCTGGCGGGGGCGTGGCCGTCCTTGATTTGTTACATATTCGGGGTCACGGGATTCTACCGGCTGTGCCGGCGGATGCTGGCGCCGCGGTGGGCGCTGGCGGCGACGGCGTTCTACGGGTTGAATCCGAACCTGCTGTATCTGTCGACGACGGCGATGACCGAGCCGCTGTTTCTGGTGCTGACGATCTGGATGACGGTGCTGACGGTGGAGTGCGGCGACGCGATCCGCGCGGCCGAGCAGGTGGGCGTGGCGCGGCGGCTGATCGGACTGGGGCTGCTGATCTTCGCGGCGGTGTTTACGCGCTACGACGGGTGGGTGCTGGGCGCGGCGGTGTGGTGTGTGGTGGCGTGGCAGCTTTGGCGAGCGGGCGGAATGTGGCGGAAGGTGGCTCCGGCGTTCGCGGTGTTTACGGTGCTGGCGGTGAGCGGGCCGCTGCTGTGGCTCTGGTACAACCAGCACTTCTACCACGATGCGCTGGACTTTATGCGGGGGCCGTATTCGGCGCCGGCGATCGAGAAGAGGACGTCGCCGCCGGGGTCGAAGCACTATCGCGGATGGCACAGCGTGGGGTGGGCGCTGCTTTTCTACACGCGCACGGCACAGGTGGACGCGGCGGCATGGGAGACGGGCTTTGCGGTGATGGCGGCAGCGGCGGCGGGGGTGTGGATCGCGGTGCGGCGGCGGATGGCAAGGACGGCGGTTCTGCTATGGGTGCCGCTGGCGTTTTATGTTTACTCGGTGGCGTATGGGTCGGTGCCGATTTTTATTCCGCAGCTTTATCCGCACTCGTATTACAACGCGAGGTACGGGATGGAGCTGCTGCCGGCGCTGGCGCTGTTTGCGTGCGTGGCGGCGGCGGAGGTGGAGCGGCGGTTTGCGATGGCGAAGAAAGGGACGGCAGCAAGGGAAAGCCTGTCCCAGGGGCTAAAGCCCGATGTTGATTTGGCTACCGAAATACCGGGACTGAAGTCCCGGCCCATCCGAGTGCGATGGTTTTACCTGGCGGTCCTGGCGCTGGTGCTGGTGAATCCGGTGGCGATGATTTATGGGACGACGGCGGTGGAGTGGTGCGTCGCACTTGTGCGGCACCGGGCATCGACGGCGCTCAAGATTTACAGTCCGCCGCTGGTGCTGAAGGAGGCGCTGGTGAATGCGTCGACGCGGGTGCCGTTCGAACGGAATCTGGCGTTGGTGCTGGAGGAGCTGCCGCCGGGTGTACCGATCCTGATGGCTGAGTCGGACCATATAGGGGCGCTGGAGGATGCGGGGATTCCGCTGAAACAGACGATCAACGAGACGGACTACGATAGCTGGCATGCGGCGCTCGAAGACCCGGCGGGCAAGGCGGCGTACGCGATTGCGATGGATGGCGACGCGGTGGCGAAGGCGGTGTCGGCGCATCCGGAGGGATTAGTGGAGTTGTCGATTACGTGCACGACGGGCCAGCCTTGCGCGCGAATTTATCAGTCGGAGCGATATATGACGCAGGGGGTTCCGGTGCAGAAGTGAGCGGTGGTGCTACCATCGCTCGGAAGCAAAATAATCCCATGATTGCGACTCTACCGTTGCACTTCAGCACGATTGAACAGGTGGCGTTCTCGCAAGGGACGACCACGCGCCTGCTGATGGCGTGCGCGATGGGCGCGGCGGTGGGGATTGAACGCGAGTGGCGGCACAAGGCGTCGGGGCTGCGGACGAACATTTTGATCTGCATGGGCGCGGCGCTGTACACGATCATGTCGGAGGTGCTGGCGGGGGACGGCGGGAACAAGGGGCAGGTGGCGTCGAACATTGTGCAGGGGATCGGGTTCCTGGGCGCAGGGCTGATTCTGCACGGGCGCAACCGGGTGCTGGGACTGACGAGTGCGGCGACGGTGTGGGTGGTGGCGGCGATTGGGATGACGTGTGGAGCGGGGCTGTATGTGGAGGCGGCGATCTCGACGGCGATCGTGTTTGTTTCGCTGCGGTTCATCGGGTTGCTGGAGGCGCGCTCGAGATGGAAGGCGTACGTGATGCTGTATGAGGTGCGCGGGGCCGATGAGAAGACGATGTTCGCGGACATTTTCAAGGTGCTGGACCGCGAGCAGTTGCGGCTGAATGTGGTGGACCGGGACAAGGTGGGTGAGATGGAGCGGGTGACGTTTGCTATCTCCGCAACCAGCGCGCGGCATAAGCAGTTGCTGGCCGAACTGGTGGCGTGCGCTGCCACTGACCATGTGGTTGCGTTCCGCGACGAAGAGGAGGATTAGGGCGGCGATGATCCCTTTCGTCAAGGCGCATGCGTGCGGGAACGACTTTTTGATTCTGGAGGAGACGGTTGCTCAGCGGCAACATGCGGCGCTGGCGCGGAAGTTGTGCGCGCGGCATACGAGCATTGGGGCGGATGGGATTGAGTTTCTGGAGCGGAGGCCGGGCGGGGAGTTTTTTCTGCGGCTGTTCAATGCGGACGGGAGCGAGGCCGAATTGAGCGGCAACGGGACGCGCTGCGTGGCGGCGTGGCTGGCGCAGAGCGAGGGGCTGCGCGAGGTTGCGCTGGGGACGCATGGCGGAGTGCGGATTTGCAGGGTGATTGAGGCGGAGGGCGCGCGGTATTTGATTGAGAGCGAGATGGGCGTGCCGAGGGTGATGCCGCGGACGATCGAGATTGCGGGTGTGGCGAGTGCGATCGAGGGTGCGATGGTGAACGTGGGGAATCCACACTACGTGATCTTTGTGGAGAGCGAGGACTTCAGCTCGCGTGGGATGAGCTGGCAGGAGCTGGGCGCGAAGATTGCGGTCGATCCGCTGTTCAAGTTCGGAACGAATGTGGAGTTTGTGCGGGTGCTGTCGGCGGATGAGATTGCGTTCCGGATTTATGAGCGCGGATGCGGGCCGACGACCTCAAGCGGGACCGGCACGTGTGCTTCGAGCGCTGCGGCGATGGCGCTGAGGGGGACGGCGCGGGAGTTGACGGCGGTTGCAGAGGGAGGGGCGCAGCGGACGGTGTGGCCGGAGAACGATGCGGTGATGCTGCTGACGGGGCCGGCGGAGATTGTGTGTAGGGGTGAGGCGTTTTGAGCGGTCTGATGAAGGCCGCGCCGCTGCGGGCGGGGGCGACGCTGGCGGTGGTGTCGCCGGCGAGTGCGGCGAAGGCGGAACTGGTGCGGGCGGGGATGGATCGGCTGGAGGGGTTGGGGTACCGGGTGAAGCTGATGGCGCACGCGCTGGATCGGGGGCCGTTGTATTATGCGGGGACGGCGGAGCAGCGGGCGGAGGACCTGATGGCGGCGTTTGCCGATCCCGCGGTGGATGGGATTGTGTGCACGCGGGGCGGGTGGGGCTCGGCGGAGCTGCTGCCGCTGCTGGACGCAGGCGTGGTGCGGGCGAATGCGAAGGCGTTTGTGGGATACAGCGATCACACTTCGTTACACATTTGGTTGCAGCGGGAGTGTGGGCTGGTTACGTTTTACGGGCCGATGGTGGCGGCGGATTTTGCGCGGGCGGATGGGTTCGATGAATTTAGCTGGGGGAGCGCGTTAGGCGGTGATGCGGCGTGGTCGGTGGGCGCGGGGGAGGGCTTGCGCGTGCTGCGGGCGGGCGTGGCGGAAGGGACGCTGGCGGGTGGGTGTTTGTCGATTCTTGTGGAGACGCTCGGGACCCCGTATGCGATGCTGCCGGCGACGGCGGATGCGCCGCGTGTGCTGTATCTCGAGGACATTGGGACGAAGCCGTATCAGTGGGACCGGATGCTGCTGCATCTGCGTTATGCGGGGATGCTGGAGCAGGTGAGCGGGATTGTGTTCGGGGATATGAGGCAGTGCGTCGAGGCGGAGCAGGACGCGCTGCTGGAGGGCGCGATTCTTCATGCGCTGCGGGATTTTGCAGGGCCGATTGCTATCGGGTTGCGGTCGGGGCATGTGGATGCGGCGAATGTGACGGTGCCGCTGGGGGTAAGGGTGAGGTTGGATTTGAGGGAGGGGGCTAGGCTGGAGTTTCTGGAAAGGGCAGTGGTCAGTGGTTAGTGGCTAGTTGAGTGGGAAGTGCAGAGGAAAGGCTGTAATTTTGTCAGCTATCAGCTATCAGCTATCAGCTATCAGCTATCAGCTATCAGCTATCGGCTATCGGCTATCGGCTTTCAGCGTACAGCGATGAGCAATGAGCGGTGAGGGAGCGGGGTTGGGGAAGCATATACATCTGATTGGGATTTGCGGGACGGCGATGGCGTCGCTGGCGGGGATGTTGCAGGCGCGCGGGCACAGGATTACGGGGTCGGATGCAGCGGCGTATCCGCCGATGAGCGATGTGCTGGCGGGGCTGGGGATTCCGCTGCTACAGCCGTATGCGGAGGCAAACCTGGAGCCGCGGCCGGAGCTGGTAATTGTGGGGAACGCGATCTCGCGCGGGAATGTCGAACTGGAACAGGTGCTGGACACACGGATTCCCTTTACGTCGATGGCGGCGGTGCTGCACGATGAATTTCTGCCGGGGCGCGAGTCGCTGGTGGTGGCGGGGACGCATGGCAAGACGACCACGACGTCCATGCTGGCGTGGATTTACGAAGTGGCCGCGAGAGGCAGGGAACAGGGGCAAGGGAACAGGGAGCAGGGAGCGGCGGCGCGATTTGCTCCTTCTTTTTTGATTGGCGGTGTGGCGGAGAATTTTGGCACGAGCTTTATGGTGCGGGCCCCGATCGAGGGAGTGAAACAGCCCTTCATTCTGGAGGGCGATGAGTACGATACGGCATTTTTCGATAAGGGGCCGAAGTTTCTGCACTACTTTCCGGACGCGGCGATCTTGACGCATGTGGAGTTCGACCATGCGGACATTTATCCGGACCTCGCGGCGGTGAAGACGGCGTTCAAGCGGCTGGTGAACCTGGTGCCAAGGCGCGGGCGCGTGGTCGCGTTCGACGGAAGCGAGAATGTGACGGAGTGCGTGGGGCGAGCGTTTTGCGCGGTGGAGCGGTATGGCTTCGGGCTGGAATCGCACTGGCGGATCACGGAGATGCGGCATGAGGGCGGGGTGACGCATTGGAAGGTGCTGCGCGGCGGCGAAACGTTTGCGGAGCTCCGGCTGCCGATGGCGGGCGAGCACAACGCGCTGAATGCGACGGCGGCGGCGGCGCTGGCGGGGGGGCAGGGCGTTCCGGCGGAGGCCATTGTGGAGGCGCTGGCGACGTTCCGGTCGGTAAAGAGAAGACTCGAGGTGCGGGCGGAGGTGAACGGGGTGACTATCATCGACGACTTCGCGCACCATCCGACGGCGATACGGGAGACGCTGCGGGCACTGCGGACGGCGTATGCGGGGCGACGGCTGTGGGCGGTGCTGGAGCCAAGGTCGAATACGCTGCGGAGGAATGTGTTTGAGGAGGCGCTGGTGGAGAGTTTGGCGCTGGCGGACCGGAGCGTGCTGGCGGCGGTGTTCAAGTCGGAGGCGATTCCGGCAGCGGAGCGGCTGCACCCGGAGAACGTGGTGGCAGCGCTGCGGGCGTGGGGATTCGATTCGGCGATGTACGCGGATGCGGACGCGATTGTGGCGGCGATGGTGCCGGCGTTGAGGAGTGGCGATGTGGTGGCGATTCTTTCGAACGGGGGGTTCGGGGGGATTTATGAGAAGCTGCCGAAGGCGATTGCGGAAGCTGAGTAAGGTTCGAGAGCAACGACCGAGATTCTGACCCTTGCAGGATCAGAATGACGACTCCAGACGACGTGAAAGAAGAGCTTGCAGGATTGCCGGCTAGCAGGAGATGGCGAGGGCGGACTCGATGGTGTTGGCGACGCCGTCGGCGGTGTTGGAGGGGGCGATACGCCAGTTGCGGGCGCGGGCGAGGGTCTTAAGGTCCTCGGGGGCGTTCGCCATGAGGACGGCGGCGCCGGCGATTTCGAGCATGGAGACGTCGTTCCAGTTGTCGCCGATGGCGAGGATCTGGGTGGGGTCGATGTTGTGCACGGCGGCGAGCGAGAGAATGGCGGCGCCTTTGGAGCAGCCGGCGGGGAGGATGTCGAGGATGGAGAGGTCGCGGGCGGGGTATTCGGTGCGGTTGAGGGTGAGGATTTGATCGGAGCCGATCGGTCCGGCGGATTCTGTCCCGACCCGTGACGGTGAAGCCGTCACGAATGGGGCACCCGACCCCACCCGTGACGGTGAAGCTGTCACGAATGGGGCACCCGTAGTTTTGCGGCTGGGATCCCACATCTCAGAAACGAGATGTGGGGCACCCAAGGTTTTGCCGGAGCGGCCGGAGGGGTGGCCGGAGGCGGAGACGCCGGGGTGTTCGAGCAGGCGCGCTTCGGCGCGGGCCATGCGGGCGACGGTGCCGCAGAGCATGGCCTGGATGGGGAGGTCATGATTCGAGTTGTCGTCGTAGAGAGCGCGTTCGATGGGGACGACCTGGGCGATGTAGGGCTCGTTGGCGGCCATCCAGCGGCCGATGGAGGCGGTGAGCTCCTCGAGGTGCTCGACGACCAGTGCGCCGCGGGTGTCGTCGCCGTCGGGGCCAACGCGGTCGAAGGTGAGGACGAGGGCGTTGCGGAACTCGCCGACATGGCCGCAAAGCCAGAGGGCGGTGGCGTGGGGGAGGTGGGTGCGGGCGATGAGCTGGGAGGGGATGGGGTCCGCGCCGAAGGAACCTAGCGTGCGGGTGACGGTGCCGTTGGAACTGACCAGGACGCTGGAGTGGTCGAGGCCGAGCGGACGCAGGACATGCATGGCGTAGGAGTGGCGGCGGCCGGTGGCGACGACGACCAGAATGCCGGCGGCCTGGGCGGAGAGGAGGGCGGCGAGGTTGCGGGGGCTGACACGGCCGTCGTCGCCAAGCAGAGTGCCGTCCATGTCCAGTGCAATGAGACGTGGGGCGATCGTGGGTATGGCGCTCCGCAAGACTCCCCCGGGGTGGTCAGGACCATTCTAAATGGCTTATGGATCGGGCACGGTTCCGCGCCGGCTTCCGCACTTTGTACCGGCGCGCGGGTAAAGATTTCCTGTCGCAAGGTGAATGGCGAATGGGCATGTTTTCATGGACGGAATAAGGCTCGAAGATGGAGCAAGATGCCAGAATCTCACTGGGGCGGGTTTGGCATTGCACATGCACCTTGTATGCGATGTGAGGTTCTTCTATGCAATGCACTGTGCACATTCGGAAATCGCTCGACTACCCGGGGATGCATTTTGTGTTGAGACTGCTCCCACACCATCCTTCGACTGAGAATGTGCGGAAGGTGGAGACATTTACCAGCGAAGGAACGCTGCTGCGAAGGCTGATCGGGATGGGGCTGCCGGAGATCTATATGGGGCGGAGCTTCGCCAATCTGCGCGCGGGGCTGGATGCGGCCTGGCACGACGTCGAGATCGGGCAGGAGATCTTCGATCTATTTGGCAGGGTGAGAGACCGGCGGACGGTTGCAGCGTAGGGCGGCGCGAAGCAAGATTTCGAGGATCGGGAATGGTTTGGCATTATGCAACCTCTGGGTTGCATAATGCTTTTGCTTCAGCTAATATGCAACCTGGAGGTTGCGTATGGCGAACGATCGAATCGAGAAGCAGATTGAGCTGAAGGCCCCGGTGGCGCGGGTGTGGCGGGCGCTGACGGACTATCGCGAGTTTGGCGAGTGGTTCCGGGTGAAGCTGGAAGGGCCCTTTGTGCCGGGGCAGACGGCCCGCGGAAACATTACATGGCCGGGATACGAGCATGTGGTATGGGAGGCGGTAGTTCAGAAGATGGAGCCGGAGCGGTTGTTCTCGTTCACGTGGCATCCGTACTCGGTGGATCCGAAGGCGGATTATTCGAAGGAGACGCCGACGCTGGTGGAGTTCCGGCTGGAGGCGACGGCGAATGGGACGCTGTTGACGCTGACGGAGTCGGGGTTCGACAAGGTCCCGGCGGCACGGCGCGAGGAAGCGTTCCTGCGGAACGATGGCGGGTGGGCGCAGCAGATGGAGAACATCGAGGCGCATGTTGCAAAGGCCTAGCGGCGGAGCGGGCAGGCGGCGGGGCGGGTCTCTACGAGACGGGGCGCAGGTGTTTGCGGCCCTGGGCGATGAGACGCGGCTCGCGCTGGTGGCGAAGTTGTGCCGCGGAGAGCCGCTGTCGATCTCGGAACTTACGCAGTCGACGGCCAGCGGCAGGATGACGCGGCAGGCGGTGACGAAGCATCTGCGGGTGCTGGAACGGGTGGGGATGGTTCGCTGCGTGAGGGCTGGGCGGGAGCGGCGGTTTGAGTTCAATCCCGCGCCGGTGGAGGAGATGAGAGAGTATCTGGAGTTTGTGTCGGCGAAGTGGGATGAGGCGCTGGGACGGTTGCAGGCGTTTGTGGAGGAGTGAGGGGGGAACCCGGACCGCCGCGGCCGGCCTGAAGGCGGAGTCTGCGAGACGGCAGGCGCGGAGTCTGCGAGACTCTAGAGGTGGTTCGACTTTCCATTTTCAAATCGATACGCCGGGAGGTTGGGCCGATGCTGCGCCTGGCGCTGCCGTTGGTGCTGGCGGAGCTCGGCTGGATGTCGATGACCGTGGTCGACACGATCATGGTGGGGCACCTGCCGCGTCCGGCGATCACGATCTCAGTGGTGGCACTGGGGCAGATCCTATACAACACGCTGGCAATGGGAGTGGGCGGCGTGCTGCTGGGTCTGGATACCTATATCTCGCAGGCGCACGGCGCAGGCGACTGGGCTGACGCGAACAAATGGCTGCTGAGCGGCGTGGTGCTGGCCGCAATGCTGAGCGCGGTACTGATGGGGATGGTGTGGCTGGGGCCGCTGGCGATGATGTACATACCGGTCGGAGGCGGAGAGGCGGGCCAGGAGGTGATCCGGCAAGCGGTGAGGTTTGTGGGTGCGCTGAACTGGGGGACGCTGCCGCTGTTTCTGTACATGACGTTCCGGCGATACCTGCAGGCGTTCAACCACGTGCGGCCGATTGCAGCGGCGGTGGTGACGGCGAATGCGGCGAATGCGGGGCTGGACTGGCTGCTGCTGTTCGGGCACCGGTTTCACCTGGGCGGATGGAGCGTGGGGATTCCGGCGTACGGGGTGGTGGGCGCGGCGGTGTCGACGGCCCTGGCGCGGGTGTACCTGGCGGCGTTTACGGGCGCGGCCGTGTGGTGGGTGGACCGGCGTCATGGATACGGATTGCGGCGGGCGGAGAGGGTGCTGGATTGGTCGCGTCTGCGCAGGCTGGTGCGGCTGGGCGCGCCGGTGGGCGGACAGATATTTGTGGAGATCGCGATCTTTGCGGCAGTGACGGCGCTGATTGGAGTGATGGGGCCGGTGCAACTGGCGGGACACGAGATCGCGCTGAACTGCGTGAGCTTTACGTGGATGGTGCCGTTTGCGATCTCGACGGCGGCGGCGGTAAGGGTGGGTCAGGCAGTGGGGCGCGGGAGCACGAGCGAGGCCGCGGCGGCGGGGTGGACGGCGATCGGGCTGGGCGCGGGGTTTATGCTGTCGATGTCGGCGGTGCTGGTGAGCATGCCGGGACGGATTGCGGGAGGGTTTACCCGTGGGCCAGAGGTAATCGCGGCAGCGGTCCCGCTGCTGCTGGTGGGTGCGGCGTTCCAGTTCTTCGACGGCGTGCAGACGACGGCGACCGGCGCGCTGCGCGGGCTGGGGAATACGCACGCGGGACTGGTGGTGCAGTTAGTGGGGTACTGGGTGGTGGGACTGCCGCTGGGACTGTGGCTGGGGTTCGGGCGGAAGATGGGCGCGGTGGGATTGTGGATCGGACTGGCAGCGGGGTTGCTGATTGCGGGGGTGAGTTTGATTACGGTGTGGGGCAGGGCGGTGCGGCGGGGAGTGGGGAGGGTCTGAGGCGAATGGTCTATCTGCGCAGGAATTGTCTTGTCTTTGCGTTGCTGGCGGCGGTTGCGTGCGGCGACTGCGCGGCGGCAACGCCGGTGGACGGCTATGCGGTGGTGGCGAAGTATCCGCACTCGACGGAGAGCTACACGGAGGGGTTCTTCTACCTGGATGGAATGTTCTATGAAGGGACGGGGCTGGTGGGGCGGTCGGCGGTGATGGCGATCGATCCGGCGACGGGCGCGGTGCGGCAGCGGCACGATCTGCCGCCACCGTACTTCGGCGAGGGGATTGTCGACTGGGGGCCGGATATTTATGAATGGACGTGGCAGTCGCACGTCTGCTTTGTGTACGACCGGTTTTCGATGCGGGTGGTGAAGCAGTTCGCTTATGCGGGCGAGGGTTGGGGCATGACGCGCACGCGGACGGAACTGATTACGAGCGACGGGACAGCGACGCTGCGCTTTCGCAATCCGGCAACGTTCAAGGAGACGCGCGAGATTGTGGTGATGGACGAGGGGAAGCGGATCGATCTGCTGAATGAGCTGGAGTTCATTCATGGCGAGATCTATGCGAACGTCTGGCATTCGGACCGGATCGCACGCATCTCGCCCAAGGATGGACATGTGATTGCATGGATCGACCTGACGGGGCTGCTGCCGGCGGATGAGAGGGTGGACGCGGAGTCGGTGCTGAATGGGATTGCGTATGACGCTCGGCGCGACCGGATTTTTGTGACCGGGAAGCAGTGGCCGACGATCTTCGAGATCAAGGTTGTGAGGCGGCAGTGAGGTCAGGTTGAGGGGAGCTGCTCGCGGATGCGGGTGCGGGAGCGGGTGGTGATGACGAGGGCGGCGGCGAGGATCAGAAAGCCGCCGAGGCGGGCGCTGGGGCCGAGGGTTTCGTGCAGCAGGAAGACGCCGAGGATGGAGCCGATGAGGGGCTCCATGTTGAGCAGGACGCCGGCCTGCGAGGCGGGGACCTGGGTGAGGCCCCAGTTCCAGAGCAGCGTGGTGGCGGCGGTGCAGAGGAAGCCGCTGGCGGCGAGGGCGAGCCAGGCGCGAAGCGAGATGTGGTGTATGGGAGGCAGGCCATACATGAGCGGGACGCAGACGAGGAGCATGGCGGTCCCGGAGACGATGCCGTAGGCGCTGACCACAATGGCGCTGTGGCGCTCCATCAGGTGCTTGTTGAGCAGGACCCAGCCGAGGGCGACGACGAGGGAGAGGACGACGAGGAGGTCGCCGGCGAGGGTGGGGCCGTTGGAGCCAGTGGCGTGGCGGGCGCCGAGGGCGATGAGGGCCGCGCCCAGGGTAGAGACAGCGAGGGCGAACCAGCCGGTTGCGTCCATGCGCTCGTGGGCGAAGAGAGTGGCGGCGACGGCGAGCAGAACAGGCATGGTGCCGACCATCAGCGAAGCGTGCGAGACGGTGGTGCGGTCGAGGCCGGAGAACTGGATGAGGAACTGGAGCGGGATTCCGAGGAAGGCGCAGAGGAGGAGGGTGCGCCACTCGCGGGGATTGAAGCTGGGCCGGTGGGTGAGGAGCAGCGGGATGAGAGCGAGCGTGGCGAAGAGGAAGCGGTAGAGCACCATGGCGCCGACGCCCATCTCGGCGAGGGCGATCTTGCCGAAGAAGAAGCCGCAGCCCCAGAGGGAGCTGGCGAGGGTGCAGGAGGCGAAGCCGAGGGTTTTCTGCTGTTGGGGAACGGACATCTATCTCCATTTTCGCTCAAGACGTTTGTATGCGCAGCGTGGCCCCGCGTGGCGACGGTCATGGTGGCAACCTTCATTTCATTCTAGACATATATATGTATAATAGGATAAGAGTGAACGAAGAGCTAAAGCCGGTGTTGTGGATAGGGTCGTCGCTGAAAAGATACGCGGTCCTTTCCAGAGCGGGTGCGCCGGGAGATTGGCCACGCGCTTTATGCAGCGCAACAAGGGGAGACAGATCCGGCCGCAAAGCCGCTGAAGGGATTTGGCGGCGCCGCGGTGATGGAGATTGTTGCTCCTTTCGATGGCAATACCTGGCGGGCGATTTATACGGTGCGTTTTCTTGATGCGGTGTATGTGCTCCATGTGTTTCAGAAGAAGTCAAAGTCGGGAATCGCCACGCCGGCGGCGGAGGTTGCGCTGATTCGCCAGCGGCTTGCTGCTGCGCAACAAGACTACGCAACAAGACTACGAGAGGAGTAAAAGCTGATGGCCACAAAAAAGAAGGTGCCGCTTGAGGTTGTGCGAGGCAGCGGGAATGTCTTTGCGGATTTGGGGCTTCCGAACCCAGAGCAGGAACTGATGAAGGCGAGGCTGACGCTGGAGATTGCGCGCATTATCAGGGACCGTGGCCTTACGCAGTCCGAGGCTGCAAAGATACTTGGAGTACAGCAGCCGCATGTGTCCGCGTTGGCGCGCAATCGCGCCGGGAACTTCTCGGTCGGGCGGCTGATGGAGTTTCTGACCGCGCTTGGCCAGGACGTTGAGGTTGTGGTTAAGCCGACGCGCAAGCAGCAGGGAGCGATGTCGGTCGTTTTTGCGTAACGTGTTTCTCTCAGCGTGAACTGACGTCGTCATGTTGTCACCAGACGCGGCAACTGTTGGCGGGGACCATGGGGCTGGGCTTCTTGCAGCCGAAGGCGGCGGCGAAGCCGGGCTGGTTGACGATGGTGCCGTTGGCGCGGATGGGGTCGGGCGAGTGAGGATCGTCGAGGACCTGGGAGCGAACGGCTTCGGGGCGGTCATTGGAACAGTAGTTCTGCGCGAAGGCGATGTAGAAGCGCTGGGGGCCGGTGAAGCCGTCGACCTTGGCGTCGATGTCGAGATGGTCGTCCTTGGCGCGCTGCATGTAAGCCATAAAGGCGAGTAGAAGGCCGCCGTTGTCGGCGGTGTTTTCGCCGAGGGTGAGCTTGCCGTTGACCTTGACATCGTCGACGGCGGTGAAGGAGCCGTATTCGTTGACAAGGCAATCGGTGCGGGCGGTGAATTTCTTGAGGTCTTCAGGCGTCCACCAGTCGTCGAGGTTGCCTTTGGCGTCGAACTTGCGGCCTTCGTCGTCGAAGCCGTGGGTGAGTTCGTGGCCGATGATGGCTCCGATGTGGCCGTAGTTGACGGCGTCGTCCTGGGTGCGGTCGTAGAAGGGCGGTTGCAGGATTCCGGCGGGGAAGTTGATGTCATTCATGCTGGTGTCGTAGTAGGCGTTAACGGTGGGCGGAGACATCTGCCACTCGCCCTTGTCTACCGGCTTGCCGATTTTGTTGAGCTCGCGGTCGTTCTCGAAGGCGTTGGCGCGAAGCTCGTTGCCCAGGGGGTCGTCGGGCTTGACGATGAGTTTGGTGTAGTCGCGCCACTTGTCGGGATAGCCGATCTTGTTGGCGATGGCGGCGAGCTTTTCCTTGGCGCGGACCTTGGTGGCGGGCGACATCCAGTCGATCTGGTCGAGGTCACGGCCCATGGCGGCTTCGATATCGTGGACCATCTGCAGCATCTTGGCTTTGCTGTCGCCGGCGAAGTACCGGTCCACGTAGACCTTGCCGATGGCCTCGCCGAGCGCGCCGTCGACCGCGCTGGAGCAACGTTTCCAGCGGGCGCGCTGCTCGGGCTGGCCTTGGAGAATGCGACCTTCGAAGTCGAAGTTCTCGTCGTCCAGATCGCGCGGAAGGTCGCGCGGGACGGCGCTGAGGAGCTGGTAGCGCAGATAGGCCTTGATGGTGGCGATGGGCGTTGTATCGATTTGCTTGATCATCGCGGGCCAATAGCCGGGAGTGGCGTTGTTGATCTCGGCGACGCGGGGCGAGTGGATGGCATCTTCGTAATCGTTGAAATGGAAGCCGGGCAGGCTGGCGGCGAATGTGGCGACTGGTTGCAGGTGATAAGTCTTCTCGGGCTCGCGCATGTCGACTACGCCGAGCGATGCCTGGGCCAGCGCGGTTTCCATGGTAAGGATGTTCTGCGCGTCCTTCTGCGCCTGCTCGGGCGTGCTGCCGGCGAGAGTGAGCATTTTGGCGACGTGGGCGACGTACTGGGTGCGGATCTTGACGTCCTTGTCGCCGGTGCGAAGGTAGTAGTCCTTCTCCGGCAGGCCGAGTCCGCCCTGCTGGATGAAGGCGATCTGCTTGGTGGCGTCCTTGAAGTCCTGCTGCTCTCCATAGCCGAAGAAGGCGTTGACGCCGTAGCGCTGCAGTTCTCCGATGAGGCCGGCGAGCTGGGCGCGGGAGCCGGGGGTGAGGGCGTCGATCTTGTCGAGCAGAGGCTGGAGCGGGGTGAGGCCCTCGGACTGGATAAGGGAGGTGTCCATGCAGGCCTTGAAGTAGTCGCCGATCTTCTGCTCGTCGGGCGAGCGGGTGGCGCCTCCGGCTTCAGCCTTCTCAAGGATGGTGTTGAGCTGCTGGGTGTCGACGTTGAAGAGGACGTAGAAGGGGTCGACCTCGGGCTGGTCCGCCGGTATGGGGTGGTTGGCGGTGAACTTGCCGCAGGCGAACTGGTACATGTCGGTGCAGGGGTCGGCGGTGAGATCGAGAGACGAGAGATCGAGTCCGGGGAGGGGCTTCTCGGCCGCGGATGGCGCGGCGGGGGGTTGGGCGAGGCAGGCCGCGGCGGCGCACGCGAGCGCCAGGGTTGCGGCGATGGAGAGGACGCGGTTGGTGCGGGGCGCGGTGGTTCGGGGTGTTTCGCTCATGCCTGGGTCTCCATGCGGGGAAGAGTGCACTGCCGGAAAGCGGGAAACTGCGAGGGGCGCTTCCAAAGTTAGTTGCGACAAAGTCTCTTGTATCAGTACGGAGGGCCGTGCGGTTAGGTTCCGATGCGTTGCGGGGAGCGTGGCGAGGCAGCGATTGGCGGTGCTCCCGCGTCTGTGAAAGAGTAGGTTCACAATACCAATGGAAGCAATGCTACAGCCATGATGGTACGCGGTACAGCGCAGGCGGTCGATGCGAGAGTCCGGTCTCGCGCCGGGAAGTGGCGGCGCGCGGCCCTGGCGCTGGCGGTGTGGGCTGCGCTTACCGGGGGCACGGCGATGGCGCGCGCTGCGGATGCGCCGCTGAGGATTCCGCTGGAAGCGATGGGCTACCAGCCGGCGCTGCCCGATTTTCTGCTCGCGGGCGACTCGGTGCTGACGGTCGATTTCGTGGATAACGACCATCTGCTGATTACCTTTGGCGTGCGGAGGCTGATGAAGCGCCAGGCGGATTCGCTGCCAAATGACGATGACCGTACGATCGGGGCATCGCTGGTAGAGCTTCCGTCGGGCAAGGTGCTGGCACGGACGGAGTGGCGGGTCCACGACCGGCTGCAATACCTGTGGAGCCTGGGGCACGGGCGGTTTCTGCTGCGGGTGCGCGATCGGCTGACCGAGATTGCGCCGATGGCAGAGGCGGCCAGGGAAGACGCCTTTCGGCAGATTCCGCTGCTGCGCTTCGACCGGCACATTGTCGCGATGCTGGTTTCGTCCGACGGCGACCTGTTGACGGTGTATACGGTTAAGCGCCCAGCGGGTGCGGGGGACACGGTCGATGTTTCGTTGGGAGAGCAGCCGGCCGGCGATCCGGCGCCGGTGCAGATTAATTTTTTCCGGCTGGCCAATACCAGCGAGTCCGCGGACGGCCTGCGGGTCAGCCCGGCGGGAGGAATCCGCACGCGCGAGGCGGCTTCGCTGCCAATGACGACCGGCGGGTTTCTGGATGTACTGAATGGAGAGCGCGGGACCTGGCTGTTCAACTTCGACGAGCATGCGGGCAAGGTGAATGAGCTGCTGGCATTCGCCACGTCCTGCTTCCCGCGTTCCACTTTTGTGGACCGCGGCGAGTTTGTGGTGTTCGGATGCCGGGGCAGCGACGATAAGCAGGACTTCGCCGGATTCAACCTGAAGGGCGACGAGATATGGCAGCAGAACTTCACCGACACGCACGTGAACCCGACGTTTTCGTTCGCGCCGGCGGCGGGAAGGTTTGCGCTGGGGCGGACCATTGTGAGCCGCGCGATCGATCTCGATTCGCCTTTGCCCTCAAGCCTGGTGACTGGGCAGGAGGTGCGTGTGTACCAGACCTACAACGGCAAGCAACTGTTCAAGATCGATTTATCGCCGGTGGAGCGGGCGGGGCAGAACTTTGCCTTGTCCGGCGATGGAATGCGCGTGGCCGTGGTGCGCGAGACGGTGGTGCATCACGCGGCCACCCAGGATTACGAGGCATACACGCAGCGCGAGACCGGCGTGGAGGTGTACGCGCTGCCTCCGCTAAGCAAGGAAGACCAGGCGGCGGTGAAGGCGGCTGAGGCACAGGCTCCGGCGGACACGGGGGTGAGGATCGACGATGCGCTGCGGCGGGTGTCCGCGGCGGATGCGAAGGCGGCGAGCCGGGGGAGCGGTGCGGCGGAAGGAAATGCCACCGCGGCCCCGGCGGCGGTGGTGGTGGATGGGGCGCAACAGGAAACGGCGGCGAAGACAGAAAGTGAGACGGCCACCGGGGATAGTCCAGGGACGGAAACCGGGACCGTGATGGAGGGTGACGCTCCACCGGACACTCCGCGGAAGCCGCCAACGCTGTATGGGCCCGGCGAGAAGCCGGAGGAGAAGCCGCCGCAGTAGGACGCGTGGACCCAAGAAAAGCCAGCCGCGGCAGACCGGGCTGGCTTGTGCCGAGAGGATTTCTTAGGCGGCTTTGGCCGGGACGACGAGCGCCTTGACACGGGCGTTCAGGCGGGCCTTGTAGCGGCTGGCGGTGTTCTTGTGCAGGACACCCTTCTGGACGCTCTTGTCGAGGATGGAGACGGTCTCGGAGTAGTTGGCGGCGATGGTCTTCTTGTCGCCGGCGGCGATGGCCTCGCGCAGGCCGCGCAGGCTGGTGCGGAGCTTGGTCTTGTTGGCGCGGTTGCCCGCGGTCTTGGTTTCGGTCTGACGTGCGCGCTTCAGCGAGGAGACATGATTTGCCATGGAATTCGGAACTCTTTTCTGGGCCCGGCCACTGCAGAGGCGGGGCGGGAAGATGGGTGCAGGTGGAGGGCAACACACCGCATCCCTGCAATTATCTAGTCTATGCGAGCGGGCGGGTTGGGTCAACCGCAATGCGCAAGGGTTGTCGCAATGCGAAAGGGCATGCCGATCAGTTGTCGGTGGGTTTTTCTTCGATGTGGTCGATGACGAGGACGGGGGAGGGACGTTTTTCCTTGATGAGCTTGACCCCGAGCTGGCGGGCCATGGCGTCGGGCAGGGAAAGGCCGCCGTTGGGGTCGGCTGTTGGGGGCGCGTTGGGGTCGCTGCTGGAGGTTGATGACGGCGGCGGGGGGCTGTGGAGTTGGCCGGCGGTGGAGAAGCTGAGGGTGAAGTCGTAGGCGTCCTTGAGGCCGGTGGCGTCGAGGACGGGAGTGAAGATATATCCGCCGGCGAGAAGGGGAAGTTGTTCAGCGAACTGCGCCATGGTCATATTGCGGCAGGTGAGCAGGCGGCCGAGGATGGGGTTGGCAATGCGCGGGTCTTTGCCGTCGTCGCCCGGGCCTTCCTTGCAGCCGGTGCGGTTGAGCGGGTCGGCCTTCTTCATTTTGGGGTTGAGGGCGACGAGGTTGAATGCCTCGATGGTGCGGTCTTCGAAGTGGTACTTCATGGCGAAGCGCTCGGCCAGCATGGTCTGAATCATGTGGGGGAGGAGGTCGAAGTCCAACTGAGGTTTGCCGTCGGGACCGATGGCCTCGGCATCGGGCGCGGCCTTGGCGAGAACGTCCCAGCGGTCCTCGTTGATGAACTTGGGAGCATTGGCGATCAGCTCGTCGTCGTTGGAGTTGAGGTTCCACGCGAAGGCGATGAGGAACTTCAGGGTCATGCCGGTTGCATTGACCTGACTGCCGGAGATGCGGCCCTGGAAGGGCGAGTCGGGCTTGCTGGGGGTGAGGACGGCGACGTCGAACTCGGCGGGCGGGGGAGGCGGGAGTATCTTGTCCAGACCGGGCGCGTTGGGTGTAGGTGTTTCGTCAACCTTGTCGACAACGACGACGGGGGTGGGGTACTGCTCCAGCGCGAGCCTGAGGCCAAGCTGCTTCTGGACGGCTTCGAAGATGGTGAGGCCGTCGGGCTTGGGCTGCCAGGTCCAGTGCAGGTCGAAGTCGTAGCCGCCTTCGAGTCCGGTGGCGTCGACCACGGGCTTGGGCAGGTACTGCGAGGCGAAGTTCGCCAGGACCTGGCGGAACTGCGACATAGGCATATTGCGGACGGTAATGGAGTAATAGGCCGGCACTCCGGGAGGATTGTTGGTAGGAGTGTGATGCTCATCCAGACCGGGGGTCTCGGCGGCATCGGCCTGCTTCATCTTCAGTCCGCCTTTGTCGACGCGCAAGACGTAGGAGGGGAGGGGATGGGTGTCGTTGTGGGTGACGAGGTGGAATCGGCCGGCGAGGAGGGCCTGGAGCATGAGCTTGACGTCGTCCGGCGAGGCGCCGCGCGGGGCCTGGGCGGAGACGTCGAAGCGGTCGAGGTCGAGCCAGGCGGGGCCGGACAGAACGTCGTCGTGATCGATGCCGTAGGCGAGGGACACCATGTCGACCATGGTGGCGTTGTGCAGCAGGTAGCGGTCGCCATGCAGCCGGCCGCCGGTGAAGTATGGCGTTGTGGTCTTGGCGCTGACGTGGATGTCGGCGAGCTCAAAGGCGGCCGCGGGCGAGGCGGTTGGGGTGGCAGGCGCCCGGGTGGTGGTCGACAGACCGGTGGGCGATTGGGCAAAGACGGGGTTGGAGAGGAAGGCGAGGAGGGCAATGCCTGAGAGTGCTCGCTGAACCGTTGGAATCCTCATTTGAACCGCCTTGGAGAGACAATTTTGATGGGAAGCGGGGACTGGACGTATCGCTCAAGACTTAGCTACGGGTTTTTCGGTCATCCAGTTCCAATCAATCTTCTAATCCGCGGGTATGCGATCGGCCCGGTTCAGACTGGCACCTTACTATGTAGTAAACTACTTATACATGTCAAGAGAAGACGTATCCAAAAGCGGTCAGTTTTCGGTGGGCTTGGGATCGATGTGGTCGATGACGAGCATGGGCACGGAGACCTTGCTCTTCTCCAGCTTCAGGCCGAGAGTTTTGTTGATGGCGTCGAAGAGGCTGATACCGCCGGGTGGCGCGGACGCGGCGTCTGCGGATGCTGAATTGTCGCCCGCGGCTTGCTGGGAGGGCGTGCGGAGCTGGCCGGAGGTGCTGAAGCTGAGAGTGAAGTCGTAGGCGCCTTCGATCCCCGTGGCGTTGACGACCGGACTCTTGATGTAGCCGGATGCCATGGTTTGCAGCTGCGCCGCGAACTGGGCCATGGTGATGTTGAGGCAGGTGACCAGCCGGCCGAGTTCGGGATGGTCGATTCTGGGATCTTTGCCGTCGGGCCCAGGCCCATCCTTGCAGCCGGTGCGGTTCGCGGGGTCGGCCTTCTTCATGTGCGGGCCGGCGGCGGCGAGGGTGTATCCATCCACGGGACGGTCTTCCATATGGCTCTTCATCTCGAAGCGGTCGGCGAGCAGGGTCTTCAACATCTGCTGCAGGTCGTCCTGATTGATCTGCGGGGCGCTGCCGGGGCCGGTTGGAGTGGTGTCCACGTTGACCTTGCCCAGGATGTCCCAATGGTCCTTGCCGAGGAAGTCGGGAGGATTTGCAATCCGATTGTCGGCGATGTCCCACGACCACGTGATGAGGAAGTTGAGCGGGGCGTTGTTGATCATGATCTGGCTGCCCTTGACCTGAAGATTGAGGCCCTTTTCGTCGGGCGATGCAGGCTTGATGACGGCTACGTCGAAGGCAGCGGGCGGAGGCGGTGGGAGGGCCTTGTCGATGTCCGGTGGATTGGGGGTGGGGGTTTCGTTGACGCTGTCGACGTAGACGACGGGAAGCGGCGCGGTCCCGGCTTCGAGCTTGAGGCCAAGCTGCTTTTCTACGGCGTCGAAGATGGTGGTTCCGGCGGCGTCACCCTTGGGCGGCTGATAGGACCAGTGGATGTCGAAGTCCCACTCGCCTTTGAGGCCGGTCTGGTCGGCCACGGGCTGTTTGAGGTAGGGCGAGGCGACGTTGTGCAGGAACTCGGCGAAGGACTGCATGGTGACGGCATGGCAGGCGAACTTGATCTCCATGGTGGGCGAGGGAGGCGTGTTGGGCGGCGGCGGCTGGTACGCACAGCCGTTCACGGTGGGGCCGGATTCGGCCGGAGCGGAAGAGTCGCCGGAGGTGTCGGATTGCTTGAGTTTGGGAGCGCCTTTGCCGACGGTGAGGACGAAGGCGGGCAGCGGCTTGGTGTCGGTGTGGACGACGAGCTTGAAGCGGTCGACGAGCATGGAGCGGAGCATCAGGCGGATGTCGCTGGGCGAGGTGGTGCGCGGGGCCTGGGCAACGACGTCGAAGCGGTCGAGGTCGAGCCAGGGAGGACCGCCGAAGACGAAGCGGCTATCGACGTTGTAGGAACGCGCGATGAGGTTGGTCATGGTCGCCTGACTGGTGGTGTAACGGTCGCCATGCAGCTGGCCGCCACGGATGGAAGGCGTGTTGCTGTGCGGGCTGACGTGAACGTCGACCACGGTGAAGGCGGGCGCGGGCGCGGCGGGTGGGGGCTGCGGCGTTGGGGACGGCTGGGAGAACACTGGGCCGGCGAAGGCTAGCAGAGCAATGCTGGTTGCTCTCCGGATAATCATCATTCGAACCACCTTGGGGTACGGGATGGACAAGTGATACGGGCCGCGTTCAGCAGACGATTTACGGCAGGCGGCGGGCGATGGGCCGTCGTGCACGCATCTCAGGCCTCCCTCCGATACGGGAAGTGTAACGCGGCAGCGAGGGCCGGTGGGGCAGTGTCGTTGGGGGTGCACCTTTTGTGGAGCGAAAATCAACCAAAAATTGGCTTGACTGTGTGCGGGCGACGTTCTAGTCTGTGCGCATTATCGGCAAATTATTGGCAATCCTCGCCAATCCGATCGCGGGCCCACAGATGACACGTGGTGCTGCGCGGATTTCGTTGTTCTGCCGAGACTACCCGAGAAACTCCACTTTATCCCCAGTGTTGCACCCAACCCCTGCATGTCCTGACGGAGGTCAGAAAACCGCTTGGTAAAAAAATCCCTCGAGATCACGCCTGGTATTGAGCCCCTGTACGGGACCCGCGACGAGAACCTTCGGCTGATGGAAGACGGTCTTCAGGTGACCATCGATCTGCGATCGGATGCGATCGAGATCACCGGCGCGTTGGACGATGTGGAGCAGGTGGAACGCATCTTCGCCGACTACGAGAGTCTGCGCAGGAGCGGCGTGACCCTGCAAAACGGCGAGTTGAAGGGGATGCTGCGGCTGGTGATCGCGGACCCTGCGGTGACGCTGAAGTCGCTGGTCGACTCGGGCAAGCAGAGGTCGGCGGGGGTGAAGCGGATGGTGCAGCCGCGCTCGCCCAACCAGCGCAAATATGTGGAGGCGATCGAGCAGGGCGACATGACCTTTGGGCTGGGACCGGCGGGCACGGGCAAGACGTACCTGGCGGTGGCGATGGCGGTGTCCGCGCTGATGGCGAAGCGCGTAAGCCGGATTATTCTCGTCCGGCCGGCAGTGGAGGCGGGCGAGCGGCTGGGGTTTCTGCCGGGCAGCCTGCAGGAGAAGGTCGATCCGTACCTGCGGCCGCTCTATGACGCGCTGTACGACCTGCTGGACCAGGAGAAGGTGGACAAACTGCTGGAGCGGAACGTGATCGAGGTGGCGCCGCTGGCGTTTATGCGCGGGCGCACGCTGAACGATGCGTTCATCATCATGGACGAGGCGCAGAACACGACCACAGAGCAGATGAAGATGTTCGTGACCCGCATGGGCAATGGGTCGAAGGCGGTGATTACCGGCGACATGACGCAGATCGACCTGCCCAATCCGAAGAGGTCGGGGCTGTTCGAGGCGCTGCGCGTGCTGGATGGCGTGGAAGGGATCGCCTTCTGCCACTTCGAGGAAGTGGACGTGGTGCGGCACAGCCTGGTGCAGCGGATTGTGCGGGCGTACGACAGCTACAGCCGGGCGCAGCAGTTGCCGCTGGAACTGGGCGACGCGGGGATTCCGGCGGCAGGGATGGACGTTGCTGAGGTTGCGGGATCGGCGTCGAAGGCGGTCTCGAAGCCGCAGTAAGGCAGGGAATAGGGGCTAGGGAACAGGAAGACAGAGATGCCGTGGTATTTTTATGTGCTCGAAGTTCTGGGCGGGATGTTTCTCGCCAATGCGGTGCCGCATTTTGTGCAGGGGATCAGCGGGAATCCGTTTCCGTCGCCGTTTGCGACGCCGCCGGGACAGGGTGACTCGTCGCCGCTGGTGAATGTGGTTTGGGGATTTGGGAATTTTGTGGCCGGAGCGCTGCTGCTGCACTTCTTCTGGCCGCGGGGCGATGCCGTCTGGGCGGGGTGGATCGCGGTGGGAGCGGGTGCGCTGTTCCTGGCGGTTCAGATGTCAATCCACTTCGGCACGGTGCGGGCGGGGAAGCAGTAGTAGCATCGAAGAACGCATGATTACCTTGGAACCTCCGCGAGGGATGGACGGCAAGGGAAGCCCGTGGCAGAGTGTGGGCCTGTCGGCAGCGGGGCTGGGGCAGTTTCTGCGCGCGGCGCAGCGGGCGGTGGGATTGGAGGGCGAGGTCCATGTGCTGCTGGCGGACGATGCAACGCTGCGCCGGCTGAACCGGACCTTTCGCGGCAAGGACAAAGCGACGGACGTGCTGTCGTTTCCGGCGGGGCCGACAACGGTGTTCTTCGGCGATCCGGAGGGGCCGGGGCTGGCGGGGGATGTGGCGATCTCGCTCGAGACGGCGGCACGGCAGGCGGCGCAATGCGGGCACTCGTTGCGCGACGAAGTGAGGGTGCTGCTGCTGCACGGTGTGCTGCACCTGGCGGGGTTCGATCACGAGACGGACGCGGGCGAGATGGCGGCGCGCGAGGCGGAGTTGCGGAAGAAGCTGGGACTGACGGCGGGGCTGATCGCGAGGGCGGGTGGAGCGAGCAAGAACAAGCAGCGGCGAAATACAGAGATTCTGAGCGTTGCTCAGAATGACGCTTCCAAAAAGATCGCCGGTACCTCCAAAAAGGTTCCTGGTGCTTCCACGCGGATGGTTGGCGTGCGAAAACGCCCCGCGAGCAAGCGGGTGACGGCATGAGCGCGGCATATGGGTTGGCGCTCACTGGGCTGCTGGTTGTGCTGGCGCTGGCGGCATACGTGGACCGCGTGTACAGCGAGATGGGCAAGTTCCTGGCGCGCGAGTATCAGGACAACATCGATGCGTGGACGCGGGCAGTCGAGCCGAGGCTGCGGCTGGGACGCGAATCGATTGCGCTGTCGGCGTCGGTGCTGCGCCAGCTTACGCTGGCGGCGATTGCGCTGATCGCGGGGCTGCGGCTGTACGTGCATGTGAAGGAGAAGCCGCTGCTGGCGCGCGTGCCGACCTTTGAAGAGATCGCGTTCACGGCATTTCTGCTGGTGCTGCTGATTCTGTTCTTCGACCGGCTGCTGCCGCAGTTGCTGTTTGCGCGCACGAAGGGTTTGTGGATCGCGCATATTCGGCTGCTGCTGGAGGCGCTGTTCTACCTGATCCTGCCGGTGACGCTGACGCTGGGGTTGCTGCTGTCGATCGTGGCGCTGGCGGAGCCTGAAGATGCGGAGGAAGAGGAGCATCCGTCGGAGGCGATGGACGCGCTGCTGGAGGCGGGAGAGGAAGAAGGCATTCTGGAGGAGAGCGACCGCGAACTGGTGCGGTCGGCGGTGGAGTTTGGCGACAAGGTGGTGCGCGAGGTGATGACCCCGCGGCCGGAGATCTTCGCTGTGGCGGATACGCTGACACTGGAAGAGTTCCTGGCGCAACTGAAGGAGAATGCGTTCTCGCGGGTGCCGGTGTTTGCGGCAACGCTGGACCACGTGACCGGGATCGCGTTTGCGCGCGACCTGCTGCAGGTGCTGGACACGGACGCGAAGCATAAGACAGTGGCGGAACTGCAACGGCCCGCGGAGTTCGTGCCCGAGACCAAGAAAGTGGCCGAGCTGCTGCGGGAGATGCAGCGGGAGAAGCAGCACATGCGGATCGTCATCGACGAGTACGGCGGCGTGGCCGGGCTGGTGACGATCGAGGACCTGATCGAGGCGATCGTGGGCAGCATCGCGGACGAGCACGACGAGGCGGAAGAGGTGAACGAGCCGGTGCAGGAATCGGAGGGCGTGTTCGCGGTGCCGGGAAGCTTTGAGGTGTCGCGGCTGCGCGAGCTGTTTGCGGAGCAACTGGAGCCGGGACAGCGTGCGCCGGAGGAAGGTGAGGCGGCCGAGGCGTTCGAAGAAGGCAGGAACGGCGCGCCGCGGTTCTCGCTGCACCTGCCGCAGCATTACGAGGCGACAACGCTGGGCGGGCTGGTGTCGGAGATTGCGGGACACATTCCGCAGGCGGGCGAGGTGGTGGCTGAAGACGGCCTGCGGATGGAGGTGCTGGCGTCGACCGACCGCAAGGTGGAACGGGTGCGGGTGGAACTGGTGGAGACAACGGAGTAGAGCGGTGAGTCAGCGAGTCAGCAAGCAAAACGCAGGTGAAGGTTGAAGTTCAGTGGGAGACGACGGTGCATTTGCCTTTGCATTTGATGGCGAAGGTTGCTGCATCTACCGGCTGGTTGAGGCGGATGTTGGAGTAGTAGACGGTGCGGGTGTCTCCGGTCGGTGAGCCGTTGGATGCGTTGAACGAGACTTGTTTGAGAGAAACATCGCGTACGGGGTCGATCCAGATGGTGATGTGGGTGTAGTTGTTGCGAATGGTTGGGTCGTTGGAGACGAGGTCGAGCTTTTCCGTCTTCACGGTCTGGTTGCCATCCGCGATCGACTCGGAACCCAGGTCCGTGACGGTCCACGCCTTGGCGAGATCGGTGCCGCTGGCACCGAAAGCGAGGGCCATAATCGTCTGAGCAAGCGCCTGGTTCTTTCCCGCGGCGGAAAACTCATCGATCTGGTTGGTGCCGGGATTGAAGCTCTGCGCCAGGTTGTTCCTGAGCACGACAATCTGCGCGGGCGCGGCCCCTGGCTTCGCGTCCGGAGGCATGAGCCTGATGCCCATCTGGGTGGAGCCGCCTTTGCGCTGGACGTAGATCTGGCCGGTCTGGGTTTCGGTGTCGCGGACCAATTTGGTGAAGAGTTCCTGCTTCATGTCGGCCTGGGCGGAGGTGAATTTGGCGCTGGCGGCGTCCATTTGCTCGCGGATGGCGGGCGGCAGCCCGGAGGGTTTGGCCTGGGCCGTCGCGATGGCGGGGCCAGAGAGGAGAGCCGCGGCGGCAAGGGTCGCGGTCAGGCAGGCGGTTGCGATGCGAAATTTGGGTAAGTGCATGGGGCTCCGGCGGCTTCGGGTGCGAAGCTGCTGGCTTGGACACAGGAAGGGCGTTGCGAGTCGCATCAGCGGACGACCCAGGCGTTGTAGGCGATGACCTTCTTGCCGCTGGCGTCGTAGACGGGGTCGGCGTGCTCGAAGGTGACGGCGCCGGAGATGGGTTCGACGACACGGAGGATGGCTTCGCGGCGGTCGTCCTCGGTCTGGCTGGGCTGGGGGCCACCGGGCATGTCGGCGCGGATCTGATAGATGAACTGGGCGTCGCCGTTGACCTGGCCGGCGTCGCGAACGAGCACCTCGGTGGACTGGAGGGCGACGGTTTCGACGGGGCGGTCCTTAAAGTCGATGAAACGGGGCGAGACGAAGAGGAAGAGAAGGATGAGCGTCACCATGATGTCGTAGTGAAAGCTGCCGCGCTCGTAGGTCCACCAGAAGTAGCTTTTGAGAAGGTTGGGCACTGGGTTTTGTTCCTCTTCCTACTCTATCGCACCCCCCCTCCCCCCAGGTAGGATCTTGGGGGGAAGTGGTTTGTTTTGTTTGGCTTCGACACCCCTTGGTACAGCCAGGTGTAAGAATCCAAAGGGTTTGCGGCTAAGATCGTCTCTCCATTGGGTTTATTGGCGGGCAAGAACGGGAAAACCCCGGGCGTGGCCCGAGGCTTTTCTGTCTCTTGCATTACTAACAGTATAGCACAACTTGTCAAGGGTTTGCGGGGTAAGTTGTTGATTAAAGGCGGAGAAAGGGTGGATGCGCTGAAGTCTGGCAACCGCGTTGTCTGGCAACCGCGTTTTAGAATTCAACTCTACCCTGGAACGCGATCATGCGCGGCGAACTGTCGCCGCCCAGCCCGACCCCGAGCAGGCCGGTGGGCGGAGAGACGGTGCTGGTCAGCGCGCCAAAACCGGTCTGGGTTGCGGGTTCGCCGGGCGTGCCTGCCTGGTTGCTGGGGAGGGCGAAGTTGGCATGGTTGAACACGTTGAAGAACTGGGTGTCGAAGCGGACGGTGACGTGTTCCGCGATCGGGATCTTCTTCGTCACGTATAGCTCCGAGTAGGTGAAGTGCGGTCCGCGGACGCTGTTGCGGCCGGAGTCGCCGAACTGGCAATTGGCGGGAGAATCGCCTCCAGCGCAAGCACCGGTACCGGGGTCGACGACGGACTGAAACGCGTCGGGATTGAGCCACTGCAAACTGCCGGGCTGGGTGACGCCGGAGACGGCCGACTTGCGGTAGAGCGGGACGCCGGGGACGCGGTTGGCGAACTGCGGACCGCTGCCCTGGAAGATGCCGTTGTTGTTCGCGGTGTATGGCGCACTGAGAACGCTGAACGGCAGTCCGGAATGGAGGAAGACGGTGTCCGAGAGTTGCCATCCGCCGAGCGCCCGGGCGAGGAGGGCGTGGCTTGAATGGAAAGGGATTTCGTAGATTCCGAAGGCGGAGAAGTTATGGCGGACGTCATAGTCGCAGTTGCCGTACTCGGGGCGCAGACTGCCCGGAAGCGGCGCGAGGATGCCGAGTGAGGAGAAGGGAAGCAGGCCGCCGTTGGAGATCTCGTCGATGCAATGGCTGAAGGTGTAGTTGGCGCGCAGGGTGAGCCCGGCGAATTGTTTGGCGGCACTGGTTTGCAGGCCGGCGTAGTGGCTGCCCGCGCCGGTGCGGAATTCGTTGACGCTGCCGAAGCGCCGGTCGAGCGGCTGGTTGTAAGCAAAGGGCGCGAAGCATCCGCTGCAGACAGTCTGGTAGCCGTTCAACTGGACCTGGTACGGCTCCTGGACGGCGCGGGTGCCGACGTAGTCGACGCGGAGCGAGCCGCGAGCACCTAGTTCGCGCTCCAGCCCAAGACTCCACTCCAGGAAGTAAGGGGTCTTCAGCGTGCCGCTCGGGAAGGTGTTGAGATTGACCGCGAGAGGCGAGATTGCATTGGCGCGGAACGCTGCCTGAAACGCCTGGTTGGCCTGAGCGGTTGCATCCACCGCACTGTTTGGAACTCCAGGCGCGATGCCGACGCCGCCGACTTGTCCGTTGATGCCGCCGACGAAGACGGGTGCGTAGGGCGGGTTGGTTGCGCCGAGGTCGGCGATCTGCGCGGGGACGATGTCGTTGAAGACGCCGCCGCCGGCATGGAGAGCCGTGGTGTTGGAGAGCTTGTAAGCCACGGACGCGCGCGGTTGCCAACTGAAGAGCGGCGTGGCCGGGAAGAGCTTGCGCACATTGGTCTGAATCGCCAGGCTCAAGGGCTGAGTCAGGTCGTGGGTCATATCCAGGAACGAGCCCGCCGGCCGTGCAAAGAGGTTGTGCTGATTGACGGGGTCGGTGTTCCAGGTGGCGCGCAGGCCGGCGATGAGGGTCCATCGCTGGTTGAGCTTGTACGTATCCATCGCGTAGAGGTCGAGGTTGCCGGCGGCGATGCTTTCCTTCTGCGTGACGGGGAAGGCAGTGGTAACGGTGGACGCGGCGCCGTAGGTGAACTGGGCAAGGTCGTTGTAGACCACGGTGGGGACGACGCCTTCGCCGAGGTCGTAGTCGCTGACATCGAGGCGGCGCGAGTTCTCCCCGAACTTGAAGCTGTGGCGTCCGCGCGTCCAGATCAGGTTGTCGTTGATCTGCCACTGTGTCACCTTGCGGCCCTGGGTGTAGGTCTGGTCGTTGCCGCCGATGGTGCTGAATGGCGCGTTGGAACTGCCTTCGGTGAGGACGATGGGGAAGGCCGCGAGCACCTGGGCATAGTTGTTGGGCAGGAAGAGGCTGGAGTACCAGCTTGCGCCGGGATTGAATTGATTGACCAGGTTCGGCGTGAACAGGTGGGTGTAGCCCACCACCAGCGTGCGCTGCGGCTGCGGCGAGTAGGAGTTGAAGATGGGATTGATGGGGTCGGTGTACGCGGCCTGGAGACCGGTGTCCTGCTGGAAGCGGTACCAGACGGTGTTGGCCGCGTCGATGGTGTGGTCGATCTTGAGGACGATGAGGTTTTCGCTGTCGGAGTTGTTCAGCGACTGGGTGCGCTTGTTGGCGCAGCCTGCGCCGTTGAAGAGATTGAGCGAGGTCTGCGTGCCCGCCAGCAGCGAACCGTTTGCATCCAGCGGACAGGAGAGAACAGGCGTGGGAGTGCCCATGGTGTTGCCATAGAGCGCAAACATATTTTGCAAAAAGCCGGCTTCCTGCGGCTGCGCGGGCAGGGTTGTGGCGTTGATGGGGTCCGTGCCGCCCAGCGGCAACTGCTCGAGCACGTACTGCCGATATGCGGGCGATGGAACGATGGTCCGCGTAACGATGGGGAGGGCCATGCGGATGCCTTCGTAGTGGGCGAAGAAGAAGAGCTTGTTGGCGCGGACCGGCCCGCCAATGCTGACGCCGAATTCATTCACGGTCGAGCGCGGCTTCTTTGCGATGTTGCCGGGCGTGTCGTTGGCATGGAGGAAGAAGTCGGTGGCGTTGAGCAAGGAGCCGTTCCATATCTCATAGATATCGCCGTGGAACTGGTTCGTCCCCGATTTGGTGAAGTAGTTGACTTGCGAGGCGCCGTAGCGGCCCTGGTCGACGGCATAGGAGCCGGTGTTCACGGTGGCTTCCTGCAAGGCGTCCAAGCCGATGACGAGGTTGGTGGAGAGGCCGATGTTGAGGCCGAGAAAGGGATCGTTGGAGTCGTAGCCATCGAGAATATAGCCGTTCGAGGTCGCGGGCAGCCCGTTGAACTCGACATTGCCGTAGCCGCCCGCTGCCTTGGCGTCGTTTGAAGAGCCTGCGGTATTCATCAACGCGCCCTCGGCGAACTGCGCGACGTAGGTAAGGTCCTGGCCGGGATTGGGCAGGTTCCCGATGGTCTTGGCTTCGAGCGTTGTAGAGGTGTTCGCGTTCTCCAGGCTCATCAGCCCGGACTCCGCGACAACCTCGACGGCCTGCGTGGTGGATGCGAGAGAGAGTGCGAAGTTGACGACCACCGTCTGGCCAACGGACACGCTGGCCGGTTGCGACACGGCGAGGCCGAATCCCGCGGCGCGGACTTCAATCCGATAGGTTCCGGGATTGACCTGGGAGAAGAGGAAGCGGCCATCTGCGTTCGTCTGCACTTCGCGCAGCGCACCGGTATTCACTTCGGTCGCCTTAACCTGCGCGGCGGGAAGCATCGCACCACTCTGGTCCGCCACGGTGCCGGAAAGCGCGCTGCTGGTCCCGCTCTGCGCGCCCAGCGGCAGCCCCGGCATTGCAGCCAGAATGGCAAGCAGGGCGACGGCTCGTATGGCGGTTCGGAGGAGACGACACATTTAGGTATACCTAACTATTAGGTAACCCTAATTTTGTGCGTCTGTCAAACGCGAAACGCGCTTCCGATCCGGCAAGGCGGGGTTGTGGCACGCATGAGAATGACTGCCAGGCAGAGGGACCGTATACTGGGGCATCAAAGCCGCCACACGCCACATAATCCAAGGGTGTTCTTGTGCAGAGCATGAGCGAGCAGTACGAACGCTTTGTCACGGATGCGGGGTATCGTCGCAAGTTCCTGCTGTTGTGCCTATTGTGGCTTGCCCTGTTCGCAGAGGTGTTTTTGCTGTGGTACGACCTGCCGCGCCATCGGCAGATTCTGCTGCATACGGCCGTGTCGGTTGCGGTGGTCCTGCTCCCGTTCACGATTATGGCGGTGCTGGCCCGTTTACCGCTTGGCCGCCGATGGGTGAAGTCGCGGTTTATTATCCGGCCGTTTGGGACGAGCACGTCCAAGTCAGACTACGACGGCAGCGCAATCGCGTCGTTGCTGAGTCGCGAAATCGTTGCCTGGCGATCGGCTTCCGATGGCCGCGTCGAAACTCGCGGGGGCGAATACTCCCTGCCGGCTGCGAGCGTCAATCTGGGAGTGACGACGCTCCCACTGGAATGGCTGTGGCGCCAATTCCTTTTTCTGGTCACAGGAAAGAAGGACATCATCATTGAAGGGGTGCTGCTCGATTCCGACCGGCCGTTTCAATTGAAGATATGGACGAGCGACAACGCCGTCACACGGGTGGCGGCTCTGGACGGCGTCTCGTTTTCGGAGTCTCTTGCGGGAGCGATCTCGAAGTTGACTCCCGAAATCCTGGAGAGCATCGATCCGGCGAAGCTGGCGGCGATCCGGCGCTATCGATGGAACTACGACGAGGCGATCCGGTTGATGTCGATCCAGGACGGCTCGCGCGAAAACGAATTGCTGATCGTAGAGACGAACCTGGAAGCGGCCTGCCTGGCTGAGGCCGAACGACAGCTAAAGCCATTGCAGAGGCGGAGAAGATCGAGCGACGATGTGGAACTGTTGCGGCTTCGAGGCCTGATCGAAATGGGCCGCGGCAAATATGGGGAAGCGCATGCCATTCTGAAGGCGGCGGCAGAGCATAGGAAATGCAAGCCGAACCGGGTGCATGAGCTGCGACGGCTGCTGGCCGATTCGCTGGCGTGCAAGCACAACTACACGGACGCCATCGAGGTCTATGCAAGCGCGCAGCGGCAAGCCATTGCGGAGCTCTGCCGATTGACGGGCGAGAAATCGCTGAACCATCTCGACGACATCCTGGGCCGGCCGTTTTTCGGCGTTACCAGGGATGAGATCATAAACGCTCTCTGGGAGTTGCGGGAGATCGCGATCAATCGGTCCAGGTGCAAGAGATTTGTGGGTCAGGACGGCCTTGAAGATTTGCTCCAGGCACAAAAGGCGGACAAGATCATACTGTCGCTGGGCGCAGTGGAGTTCGATCGCAGTGCCGCAGCGACTTTGGCAGAGATCGCCCGTCAGCATCTGGAGAGGCAGAACATGGACGCTTTCCAGGAATCGATCGACGATGCGATTCGGCACTACGAGATCGCGATTGAGTCGCTGCAACGGACGCTGAGAGAGGCGGAGGACGACTTTCGATGCCTCAACGAGCTGGCGTGGGCCCATTTTGGAAAAGCGTCGTGCCTGCGCCAGAAGCTGGTTGCCGCGACCGCGAGTGAGAATGCCTCCGACAACCCGCTGAAATCTCCGGTGGAGAAGCTGATGAGGATTTTTCGGGCCATGTCGAGCGATCGAAGCAAATCGTTTGCAGACCAGTTCCGGCGGGCTCGAGATCTGGCAGCAACCGGCGGCAGCAAGTACTACGAGCATCTGCAGCAGGCTGCGACCAAGTTTCTGGAGGGATTGCTCCTGGAGTTCGACCTGGCCAGCCTGATGAATATCCTTCGAGACCTGGAAGCGCTGCAGCTCGGCGATTCCGAGCCGAGCGCAACGGAGCTGAAGGCGAAGGCGCCTTTCCCGAAGCTTTCGCCCGAAGCCGAGGCGAGATTCCAGGAGATCGAGATGGACTCCGACGATTCGGTCCAGTTGTACCAGCTGATCTACAGGCTGCTGGCGATACTGACGGCCCATACGAATCAGCAAGAGATGGACCGGTGGCTGGATACCGCGGATTGGATTGTTGCGGCGGAGCGGTCGATCGACCAGTGTTATCAGATGCTGAGCGACCTGCAGCGCGGTCCGTCGAGGCGGCATAAGGCGGAAGGGCTTTACGGAATCGCGTGTCTCTATGCTCTGGACAGCAACGGGGCAATGGCGGCAAATTATTTGCGGGCAGCGGGCGAAGCCGCCGGAGAGAATACGGCCGATTACAGGAATCGCGCCTCCCTCGACGCAGACCTGGACCCGGTGCGTGGAGACAAAGAGTTTCAGAGTGCGGCGGCAGCCTAAGGCGAAGCCAAATTGTTTAGCTGCGTTTGGCGATGTGGGTGGCGTGGTTCATGTAGGGGACGAGGGCGGCGGGGATGCGGACGGAGCCGTCGGGCTGCTGGTAGTTTTCCAGGATGGCGAGGTAGGTGCGTCCGACGGCGAGGCCGCTGCCGTTGAGGGTGTGGACGAACTCAGATTTCTTCTGGCCGGCCGGGCGGTAGCGGATGTTGGCGCGGCGGGCCTGGAAGGCCTCGAAGTTGGAGCAGGAAGAGATTTCGCGGTAGAGTCCCTGGCCGGGGAGCCAGACCTCGAGGTCGTAGGTTTTGGCGGAGGAGAAGCCCATGTCCGCGGTGCAGAGCAACATGCGGCGGTAGGGCAGGCCGAGGGCTTCGAGGACGCGCTCGGCGTCGCGGGTGAGGCGCTCGTGCTCGGCGTCGGAGTCTTCCGGCTTGGTGAATTTGACCAGCTCGACCTTTTGGAACTGGTGCTGGCGGATCATGCCGCGGACATCTTTGCCGTAGCTGCCGGCCTCGGAGCGAAAACAAGGAGTGTAGGCGCAGAAGCTGGTGGGGAGCTGCGACTCGTCCAGGGTCTCGTCGCGGAAGAGGTTGGTGACGGGGACTTCGGCGGTGGGGATCAAGTAGAGTTTGCGCAAGTAGAGGAGCGCGCTCTTTGGCACGGTTAACTGGTATCTAGATTCCTCAGTCACGAAGAGTTCTACTTCCACGTCCGAACCGTTCAGGCGTTTAACCTCGAAAAAGCCTTCATGACCTGGCACAAAGACAAGCTCACCGATTTGAGGTGTACGATTTGGGTCCTGCTCAAGCCCAGAGCTTTCGACCTTGAACAGATCGTCCTCGAACTTCGGCAGTTGCCCCGTCCCAAACATTGATTTGGAGTTCACTAGGAAAGGCGGGAGAACTTCGGTATAGCCGTGCTGGGAGGTGTGGAGGTCGAGCATGAAGTTGGCCAGGGCGCGCTCGAGGCGTGCCCCCTGCCCATAATGCACGACGAAGCGAGCGCCGGAGATTTTGGCGGCGCGCCCGAAGTCGAGGATGCCGAGGCGCTCGCCGATCTCCCAGTGGGGGAGCGGGGTGAAGTCGAAGGTGGGGGGCGTTCCCCAGACTTTTTCGACGGTGTTGTCGTGCTCGGAGCGACCGATGGGAACGGAGTCCTGGGGAAGGTTGGGGACGGATTGCATCAGCTCGCGGAGCTTGTCGTCGGCGGTGGTGGCGGCAGCTTCGAGGGCCTCGCCTTGGGACTTGAGGTCGGCGAGTTGGGCGGTGAGGGCGGAGGTGTCGCTGCCCTGGCGCTTGAGCTTGCCGAAGTCGGCGGAGAGAGCGTTGCGCTGGGCCTTGAGGGTTTCAGCCTGGGTGATGGCCTCGCGGCGACGCGTGTCGACGGCGGTGAAGTCACCGAGGACGGCGGCAGGGTCCATGTTGCGGTCGCGGAGTTTTTGTTCGACGAGGGGCAGGTTGGCGCGGACGAAGGCGAGGTCTAGCATCCCCACAATTCTAACGTCTTCCATGGCGCGCCTTAAGTAGGCGCGGTCAAATGCCGATAGTTGTCGGATGGGCGGCCACGCCAGCCTGGTCAGGAGGAAGCGCTATGAAGACGGATCGGTATTACACTCTGGCGGCGGCACTGTTTATGGTGCTTACATCGGCAGCCTACTTGATGCTGGTGGGGCACTGAGCGGCGGCGAAATGCCTTCAGTTGGGCGTGATGTCGGTGGCCCAGTTGACGGTAGTCAGGCCGCCCTTCAATTACCGGATGGCCCGATCGCTGGTGACCAGGGTGGCGTTCTCAGCCATCGCGTGGGCGGAGATCAGCAGATCGATGTCGCCCGCGGCGAGGCCGAGACGGCGGTTCTGGGCGCGAAGTGCAGCATAGGCTCTTGCTGCGTCCGAGGTCCAGGGCAAAATGTAGAGGCCGGCAAGAACAAACTCGACGCCGTGGGCGATCCGTCGTGCGCCTGGCGTTACAGCGAGTCCGTAGAGCAGCTCTGCTTCAGTGATGACCGAAATGCAGAGACTGTTGCCAGTTGAAAGCCCATCGATACGGCGCTGGAGTTGTGCTGACCGCTTGCGAACAAGGTAAGAGACGGTATTGGTGTCGAGCATGTAGAGCATCAGAAGAGGTCACGCTCGCGGGGTGGCTGCTGGTTACGCTGTCGAGGGCTAAGAAACTCTTCGGGGACGTCGATGGAATCGAGCACGGCGAATATCTCTTTCCAGGTTGGCCGGCGCGAGAGGATGATGTCGCCGGTCTTCTCGTCGCGGCGGATGAAGACTTCCTTGCTGTCGAATCGGAACTCGGCTGGGATGCGGACGGCCTGGCTGCGTCCGGTCATAAAGACTTTTGCGGTTTGTCTCATTTCGCGGCCCTCCTTCTGGTACATATCAGAGTATATATCGTCCCAGCGCCGCCTACTTGAGGGTGTCGAGGGCGAGGAGTTCTTCGCGGTCGATTTCGGGGGGGAGGGGTGTGTAGCCGAGGGAGGCGCATTGCTTCTGGCCGGTGGTGAGCATCCAGTGGAGGAAGGCTGCGATGGCGGCGCGTTTGGCGGGGTCGGGGATGGACCGGGGGACGAGAAGCCAGGTGAAGGTGGCGATGGGGTAGGCGTCGCGGGCAGAGGTGTTGAGGACGGAGTAGCGCAGATCGTCTTCGCCGGTGTGGGTGTGGGTGGCGACGGCGGCGGCGAGCGAGGCGAGATCGGCGCGGACGAAGCGGCCGGCGGGATTGCGGACGGCGGCGTAGGTCATGTGGTGCTGGATGGCGTAGGTGAGTTCGATGTAGGCGATGGAGTTGGGGGTCTTTTCGACCTGCTGGGCGACGCCCTCGTTGCCGCTGGCTCCGGCGCCGACGGGCCAATCGATGGTGGCGCCGGTGCGGGCCTTCCAGTCGGGGCTGGCTGCGGCGAGGAAGCTGGTGAAGACGAAGGTGGTGCCGCTGCCGTCGGAGCGGTGGACGACGGCGATGGGGGCGTCGGGCAGGTAGGCGCTCTTGTTGCATAGGCGGATGCGCGGGTCGTCCCACCGGAGGATCTTGCCGGAGAAGATGTCGGCGAGGAGCTGCGGGGTGAGGTTCAGGTCGCCGGCATTGCCTGGGATGTTGTAGACGGGGACGACTCCGCCAACCACGGTGGGGATGTGGAGGACGTCGATTTGGGGCAGGGCGGCGTTGCGCTGGGCAGGGATGTCGGAGGCGGCCATGTCGATCTTGCCCGCGGCGAGTTCGGCGACGCCGGCCAAGGAACCGATGGCGTCGTAGGTGATGGGAACTCCGCCGGGGTCCTGCTGGAAGGAGCGGAACCAGAGTTGGTAGAGAGGCGCGGGGAAGGTGGCGCCGGCGGCGTGCAGTGTGACCGTGGAGGTGGGGCTGGCGGAGGGTTGGGGGACGTTGCCGGGGATGCCGCCGGCGATGGCCGCGAGCAGACGGGTGCTGAGCTGGTCGACGAGGTCGTCGACGATGCTGGCGGTGCGGAAGCGGCTGGGGGTGACCAGATAGGACCAGAGCGGGCGGTCGGAGGCGTCGGAGAGTTCGGCGGAGAGATAGCCTTGATAGTTGCGCAGGGCCACGCTGTTGGAGCGGGGATTCATGGAGATGGTTCCGGTGGGCCAGATGACGGCGTCGCTGTGGAGGACAGCATCGGCAGACTTGGCATCGTCGACGATGCGAAGGCTGGGGGACTTTTTGAGGCGGGCGATAAGCCTTGCGCGAACGGCGTCGGCGGCCTCACTGTCGGCGACGGGGGCGATGTAGATGGAGCGGACAGTGCCGAGGGTCTGGGTTGGGGCCGATTGAGCGAATGCGGGCGAATGGGGCAGGCTGAGGCAAGCGAGCAGGAGCGGTAGCCGGCAACGGAGGCCCGTCTGCCATGCAGCTACCAGATGCTTGGGTAAGGGGTGCGTTTTCACGGTCTCCGGCGGTACTCCTGTGCAGACAGCATACCTCTTTAGGATTTGCGAATTGTGAATAGCGACGGCCATTACACTGGGAAGGATGGGAACGGCGGTGTGGTGGTGAGCAAGCCCGATATGCGCGTGAGTGTGGCCGGGGTGGAGTTGCGGTCGCCGGTGATTGCGGCCAGCGGGACCTTTGGCTATGGGGTGGAGTTCGAGGAGATTGTGTCGCTGGACCGCATTGGGGCGTTCGTGACCAAGGGCTTGTCGCGGGAGCCGATGGCGGGGAATGCCAGTCCGCGGATTATCGAGACGCCGGCGGGGATGATGAACGCGATCGGACTGCAGAATATTGGCGTGCGGGCGTTTGTGGCGGAGAAGCTGCCGAAGCTGCGGGCGATGAAGGGCGCGGTCGTGATTGCCAACGTGTTTGGGTACTCGATTGAGGACTGCGTTGAGGTGATCGAGGTGTTGAACGACGCCGAGGGCGTCGCGATGTATGAGCTGAATGCGAGCTGCCCGAACACGAGCCACGGGGGAATGGTGTTTGGGACGGACCCAGATGCGCTATACCGGTTGTCGGTGCGGTGCCGGGAGGCGGCGGACCGGGCGGGACGGCCGCTGATGGTGAAGCTGTCGCCGAATGTGACCGACATCAAGCTGATGGCGAAGGTGGCGGCGGACGCGGGGGTGGGGGCGATCTCGCTGGTGAACACGTTTGTGGCGCTGGCGATCGATGTGGAGACGCGCAAGGCGCGGATTGCGAACTTTACCGGTGGTTTGTCGGGGCCGGCGATAAGGCCGATTGCGGTTCGCATGGTGTATGAGGCGGCGCAGGCGGTAAAGATTCCCGTGGTGGGGATGGGCGGAATTGTGCGGGCGGAGGATGCGGTGGAGTTTATGCTGGCCGGGGCGGCGGCGGTAGAGGTGGGTACCGCAAGCTTTGCCGATCCGCGGGCAGTGGAGAATATTGCGAATGGGCTGCGGCGGTGGTGCTCGGCGCACGATGTGGCAAAGGTGAGCGAGCTGACGGGGGCGATGCAAAGGTGAGGCTTTTTCAAACGCCCTCGCGGAATTGGAGCGGATCATGATCACTGCGTTACCGGATCAACCGGAACAGACGGAAAAGTTTCGGTCTGCTCCTTGGGCTTGGCAGGCGACGTTTGAGACTCCCCTTAAGGATCTGGACAGCTTCGTGGCGGGCATTCTCTCTCCATTCCCACTCGACAGTGGTGCTCTCAGTACGGATCTTGTCGTGTTCGAGCCCGACAACCTTCTCAAACTAATGTCGGATGCCTCTATCCATGTCGAGAACCAATGGAAGTTCATCATTAGGGCAGATGGACCCCAGAGCATTTCAATGCTCCTAGAATCTGCGTTTGGGGATTGGGTCGATTTCCTTTTTGTTCCAAGTCCCGAATCGTTTGCGATCTATGCGGATCACGATGAATACGCTACCTTCTACACTCGTGATAGCGAGAGCCTTTTATTGCTTGTATCGACACTGGAGCAAGCCGGTTTCGTATCCGTACCTCAATATACGCGCGGTGGGGCAGTAGACCGTTGGCGTTAGAACTGTCCAGTTGTTCGTGCGAGGTTTCAACAGGCGGGTGACGGCATAGAATTGGGGTGTGAGCATTGATACGACTTCGGGAACGTTGGTTGAGGGTGTGGGCGGATTGAAGACGGTACGGCGGGCGCTGCTGTCGGTGACGGACAAGACGGGGCTGGTGGAGTTTGCGCGGGCGCTGGCGGGGCATGGGGTGGAGCTGGTGTCGACCGGCGGGACGGCGCGGGCGCTGCGCGAGGCGGGGCTGGAGGTGCGCGACATCAGCGACCTGACGGGATTTCCCGAGATGCTGGATGGGCGGGTGAAGACGCTGCATCCGAAGGTGCATGGCGGCATCCTGCATGTGCGCGGGAACGCGGAGCATGTGGCGTCGGTGGAGGAACATGCGATCGAGCCGATCGACATGGTGGTGGTGAACCTGTACGCGTTTGAGAAGACGGCGAACCGACCGGGCGCGGCGTTCAGCGATGTGATTGAGAACATCGACATTGGCGGACCGTCGATGGTGCGGTCGGCGGCGAAGAACTTTGAGGATGTGGCGATTGTGACATCGGTCGCCGATTACGCGGCGATTGCGGAGGAGCTGAGTGCGAATGCGGGTAGCCTGGGGCGCGCGACGCGCTGGCGGCTGGCACGGGCGGCCTTCGCGGTGACGGCGGCGTATGACGCGGGGATCGCGACGACGCTGGAGAGCATTGTGGAGCCGGTTCCGGAGGGAGCGGCGGCGATCTTCGACGATGAGGAGATGCCTCCGGTGCTGCGGGTAATCGAGCAGCGGAAGACGGTGCTGCGGTATGGCGAGAACCCGCACCAGAACGCGGCGCTGTATGTGGATGGGAGCGGGCGGGGTGTGGCCGCGGCGAAGCAGTTGCAGGGCAAGGAGCTGAGCTACAACAACATCGTCGACCTGGATGCGTGCTGGGAGCTGGTGAGCGAGTTCAGTGGAGCGCCGGATGCGGCGGTGGCGATCATCAAGCACACGAATCCGTGCGGCGCGGCGACGGGCGAGACGGTGGTGGAGGCGTACCGGCGGGCGCTGGAGGCGGACCCGGTGTCGGCGTTCGGCGGGGTGATTGGGATCAACCGCGAGGTGGACGCGGAGGCAGCGGAGGAGATTGCGAAGCTGTTTGTGGAGGCGATTGTGGCGCCGTCGTTTACCTCCGAGGCGCTGGCGCGGTTTGCGGCGAAGAAGAACCTGCGGCTGCTGGAGATCGCGGCGGGCGGCGTGGACAAGGGCAAGGCTGGCGCTGGACATACGGCGCGGGTGTTGAAGCAGGTCTCGGGCGGGTTTCTGATGCAGGATGCAGACCGGCACCGGATTGCGGAGGCCGATTTGAGGGTGGTGACCAAGCGGACGCCTGCGGCCGAGGAGATGCGGGCGCTGAAGTTTGCGTGGAGCGTGTGCAAGCACGTGAAGTCGAATGCGATTGTGTATGCGCGCTTTGACAAAGGGCACGGCCAGACGGTGGGGATTGGCGCGGGGCAGATGAGCCGGGTGGACGCGGCGAAGTTCGGCGCGATGAAGGCGGTGCTGCCGCTGGCCGGAAGCGTGGCTGCGTCGGATGCGTTCTTTCCGTTTGCGGACGGGTTGGAGGCGGTGGCGGCGGCGGGCGCGACGGCGGTGATTCAGCCGGGAGGGTCGGTGCGCGACGCGGAAGTGATTGAAGCGGCGGACCGGTTAGGCGTGGCGATGGTGTTCACCGGGATACGGCATTTTCGCCATGGCTGAGGCGCGATCGGCGCTGTTCTGGCCGGCGCGGAAATGGCTATAATGGTTGGATTGGGTGGTTGGCGGCAGGTACGCAGCATCCAATGGAACCGCTGCATCGTCTAAGCAACAACAAGTGTTTGCGTCCTTCATCCCGCCGGATAGGAACCTCTGCCCCATGACCATGCTCTTCCGTGCTTCGCCGATTCGTCCGTTCCGGCTGATTCCCGTCGCCGCGCTATTGCTGGCAACGCCGGTCGTGCTGGCTGCCCCCGCGGGGCCTCCGAAGGCTGCCGCAACGAATTCAACGAGCGGGCAAAGCCAGGCGGATGCGAGCCGCTCCAGCGCCTACTACCACTACGGACTGGCGCATCTGTATGAGGAGATGGCGATCAACGCGGGGCGTCCAGACTATGCGAACCAGGCAGTGGAAGAGTACAAGTATGCGCTGGACGCCGACCCCAACTCGACGTTTCTACAGGATGGGCTGGCGGACCTGTACTTCAAGATCGGACGCATCAAGGATGCGGTGACGGCGGCGCAGGACCAGATCAAGCGCAATCCGAACGATGTGGCGGCGCACACGTTGCTGGGGCAGGTTTATCTGCGCTCGCTGAGCGATACGCAAGGCGGGCAGTCGAGTCAGGTGCTGCAGCTTGCGATTACCGAGTATGAGACGATTGCGCGGCTGAAGCCGGGCGATGTCGAGACGGTGCTGCTGCTGGGGCAACTGTATGCGCTGAACCATGACAGCGCCAAGGCGGAGGCAGCGTTCAAGGACGCGCAGAAGCTGGATGGCGACTCCGAAGACGTGGTGCTGAACATGGCGCGGCTGTACAGCGAGAACAACGACACGCAGCGCGCGGTGGACACGCTGGCGGCGGTCCCGGAGAGCGATCGGACGGCGCGCATCGAATACTACCTGGGCGCCAGCTACGATCAGTTGAAGAAGCCGAAAGAGGCTGTGGCGGCGTATCGGCGTTCGCTCGAGCTCGACCCGGACAACCCGGATGCGCAGCGTGCGCTGGCCAAGGCGCTGCTGGAGGACGACCAACTGGACGCGGCACTGGCCGCGTTTCAGGCGCTGGTTGCCGCGGACCCCACCGACGGCGAGTCGCAGATACACATCTCCGAGATCCAGCGCCGGCAGGGCCACTATGAAGAGGCGCTGGCTACGCTGGAAAAAGCGAAGTCGCAAGTGCAGGACTCAGCCGAACTGAGCGTGAATGAAGCCCTGATCTACGACGCGCTGGGCAAGTACGATCAGGCGACGGGAATTTTGACCGGGCTGGTGGACTCGTCGGCGCATGCGGACGGAAAGTACAGCGACGGGGAGAAGCAGAACCGCGCGTACTTCCTTGGGCGCCTGGGCATTGTCTACGGAGAAGAGAACAAGACGGCCGAAGCGGTGGCGGTGTACAAGCAGATGGTCGAGCTGGGAGGAGACTGCGGAGGCGGACCGGCCAGCGACGAGGCCCATCCCTGCTATGCGCGGGACGGATACCAGGGCGAGATCGACGCGTATCGCGAGGCGCACCAGTGGAAGGACGCGACGGCGGTGGCATCCGAGGCGGCCAAGGCGCTTCCGAAAGACCATGACATTCAGCTGGTCTATGCACAGCAGCTTGCCGATATGGGGCAGGTGGACCAGGCGCTGACGCTGGCCAAGGCGCAGTTGACCGGGACCCGGGACGATATGGATGTGCGGGAGAGACTTGCCGAGCTGTATATTCGGCTGAAGCGATTCAAAGAGGCGGGCGAGCAGCTCGACAAAGCGGAGCCGCTGGCCACCAAGCCGGACGAGAAGCTGGAATTCTTCTACCGGCGCGGAGAGTTTTACGAGCGCCAGAAGATGTACGACCAGGCCGAGGCCGAGTTCCGCAAGGCGCTGGCGATCGATTCGCACAATCCCGGAGTGCTGAACTATCTGGGATACATGCTGGCCGACCAGGGCGAGAAGCTGCCGGAGGCGCTGAAGATGATCCAGGAGGCGGTCGACCTGGAGCCGCAGAACTATGCTTACCTGGACTCGCTGGGCTGGGCCTACTTCAAGACGGGCCAGTATCCGCAGGCGGAGGAGAACCTGCGCAAGGCGATTGCGCGCATGGACACCGATCCCACCGTGCTGGACCATCTGGGCGAGGTTTACGAGAAGACCGGCAACCTGAAGATGGCCGTGGCGCAGTGGGAGCGTTCGATGACGGAGTATGCGCACTCGCTGCCGGCCGACGCGGACCCCGAGGACGTGCAGAAGGTGCAGCACAAACTGGAGAACGCCCGCGTGAAGCTGGCCAAGCTGAATACCGCTGCGGAAAAGGATGCCCATTAGGAGCGGGTCGGTCCGAAAACAGCGGCTGGAGCCGCGGCAATTTTGTGGCGCCAACCGCACGGATGAATCCGTAAAGCAAAGCGGGATTTGACGACCGGATTGCGGCGCGGCAGTTACACTTAATTGTGACCTCAAACGGAAATCTGAATTACGATCTGCGTCTATGCGCGGTTTCCGCCGACGCGGACGATGTGCTGGGAAAGCGTGTGTATGCAGCACCGGAGCGGACCTCGCGCACCGCGTTTCAGCGCGACCGCGAGCGCATCGTGCAGGCGCGCGCGTTCCGGCGGCTGGCGGGCAAGACACAGGTGTTTACCAGCCGCGCTTCGGACCACTTCCGCAGCCGCTTGACGCACACCATTGAGGTGATGCAGATTGCGCGCAGCGTCGCGGAGACGCTGGGGCTGAACCAGGACCTGGCCGAGACGCTGGCATTGGTGCACGATATCGGCCACCCGCCGTTCGGCCACGCCGGCGAACGGGCGCTGGATGAATGCCTGAAGCGCCATGGGCTTCGTTTCGACCACAACCTGCACGCGCTGCGCATTGTGGAGCACTTTGAGCTGCGCTATGCCGCGCATCGCGGGCTGAACCTTACGCTGGGTGTGCGCGAAGGCATCATCAAGCACTCCCGCGACTACAACGCCGACGAGTACCCGGACCTGGCCGATTACCTGCTCGGGCTGCGGCCGCCGCTGGAGGCGCAGATCATCGACCTGGCCGACGAGATTGCGTATCTGACGGCGGACCTCGACGACGGGGTTGAATCGGGGCTGCTGGAGATCGACCACATCCGCGGCCACGTGGACATTCTGGCGCATTGCTATGCTCAGGTGGAGCGCGAGCACATCGGCGTGGAGGCGAAGTTCCTCTTCAACGAGGCGCTGCAACTGATGCAGAACGTGCTGACCGACGACCTGATTGCGACAACGTTCGCGAACACGCACGCGATCGGGGCGACGACGCTGGAACAGGTGCGCGACCATCCCGCGCGGTTGGCCACGTTTTCCGCGCTGGCCGAGGCGCACCGGCTGCAGGAGAAGCGGTACCTCTACGACGCGCTGTATACCTGCGACGTGCTGTCGCGGGAGCACAACAAGGCAGAGGAAGTGGTGACCGAGCTGTTCAATTTCTGGATCGACGAGCCGCAGGAGCTGCCTTCCGGCTATGTGGAGCAGATTGAGACCGAGGGCCTGGCGCGCGTGGTGGCCGACTACATCGCGGGCATGACCGACAGCTTCATCCTGATGCAATATGCGCAAGTCAAGCGGACGGTGCGGCGCAGGAGGTAAGATTCCGTTCGCCGTCGAGTTGCTCTTGTGCATCCAACAGCAAGGCACAAGGAGCAACATTATGGACGGCTTATTCTTACGATCATTCGTCAGATTGGCGGCGGTTGTAACCGTGGCGGTTACGTTCGCGGCGGCCGGAGCGCAGACGCCGCAACCGGCTGGGACGCTGACGATTGCGGGACAGCCCGACCAGGCCGCGTTGGTCCGCATCAACGGCAAATCTTACGTGGACATCGAGTCGCTGGCGCGGATCACGCATGGGTCGATCCGGTTCAATGGGAGCCAGACCGTCCTGACGCTGCCGCAGCCGGGGGGTGGGACGGCCGCGCCGGAGACCAAGCCGCCGCAGCTCTCGGAGGGATTTCTGAGCGCAGAGATTGAGGCGCTGACCCAGATTCGCGAATGGCGCGCGGCGCTGGTGAACGCGATTCAGAACAACTATCCGGTGACGGAAGGCTGGGTGGGGAAGCTGCGCCGATCGGCCGACAGCAAGCTGCAACTCGCGATTGCCGCGGCCACGACCGGGCCGGACCTGCAGGCGCTGGAATTGCTGAAGAGCGAGTTCGCCGCCATGCAGCAGATGAGCGATCAGTTTCTGGCGATGCAGGCGAAGGCGAACTACATTTCGCCGGACTCGTTCGACAACAACGCGCAGGACCAGAAGATTCTGAGCTGCGGGCGCGCCCTGGTTTCCATGGCAGCGACCAAGCAGTTCCAGGATGAGGCGTCGTGCCACTGAGGGCTGGAGCGGTGCCGCGGCAACTGCGCTAAGGCGTGCGCGGGGTGGGAAGGATTGTTGGCGTCCCCAAAAGGATTCGAACCTATGTTGCCGCCGGGAACAGGCGGAGTCCTGGGCCGCTAGACGATAGGGACGCGGGAATCTGCGGGCCGGGCAGCGGGTTTGCCATTTCGGCCAGATTCAGACCAATCTTACATCAGGAAAATGAAGGCGTGCAGCGTTGGAGCGGGCCGCGCTTGGGGCCGTTGCGCGGGTGTTGGCTGGAGGGCTGCTTTGCAGTATGGTCGGAAGGGACTTCGACTGACAGGGCGAACGTGGAAGATCTGAAGGAACTCGCGCGCGGCATCTTCGATCGGGCGCTGGCCGATTGCAGCATCGAACGGGCGTTCGAACGCATGATGCACACGGCGGGCGAGGGCACGCGTTTGCTCTTGGGCGGCGAGGAAGCGGTTGCGCTCGATCGCCTGAAGCGAGTGCGAGTGGTGGCGATGGGCAAGGCGAGCGCGGCCATGCTGCACGCGCTGCTGACGCGAATGCCGCTTCCGGCGCGCTGCGACCTGCGAGGTGTGTTGATTGCGGGCGAGCGGCCAAGCGACTTGCCGGCGTCGATCCAGTTTTTCTCGGGCGGGCATCCGGTGCCGAACGAGGCATCGTTCGCGGGAGCGGCGGCGGCGCTCTCGATGCTGCGCGCGTTGGGAGACGTTTCGCCGGACGAGACGCTGTGCGTTTTTCTGATCAGCGGCGGAGCGTCCGCGATGATGGAGCTTCCGCTAGACAGGTCGATTTCGCTGGAAGATGCGGTTGCATTTCATCGGGCGCTGGTGCATAGCGGCGCATCGATTGTCGAGATCAACTGCGTGCGCAAACACTTCTCCGCGGTGAAAGGAGGGCGGCTCGCGCTGGCGGCGGGAGGAGCGCAGAAGATTTCGTTGCTGGTCTCCGATGTTCCGCCTGCGCACCTGGACGCGCTTGCGTCCGGCCCGACCGTCGCCGATCCGACGACGGTTGCGGAGTGCCGCGAGATTCTCGCGCGCTATAGGTTGATGGAGCGGTTTCCGCCGTCGGTGCGGCGGTTCTTCGCGTCGCCGGAGTTGCCTGAAACGCCTAAGCCAGGCGAGTTCGCGTCGCGTAGCTGGAAGCTGCTGGACAGCGAAGAGCTGGCCGAGCTTGCGCGCAGACACGCGGAGCGGCTGGGTTTCCATGCGGTCATCGATAACGCGTGTGACGATTGGAGCTACGCTGCGGCGGCCGAGTATCTGCTCGACCGCTTGCGCGGACTCCGCCGCGAGCATCCGCGCGCCTGCCTGATCTCGGCGGGCGAGGTGACGGTGCGCGTGCCCGGTTCGTTCGCGGAGAGCGGCGGTCGCGTTTCCGGGCGAGCGGCACACGTGGGAGGGCGGAATCAGCACTTCGCGCTTTATGCAGCGACGCAGCTCCGCCCCGGCGACGGGCCGATAGCGGCGCTGTCCGCTGGGTCGGACGGCATCGACGGCAACAGCAATGCGGCAGGCGCTGTCGTCGACGAACGCACTCTGGATGGAGAGTACCCGGCGACGATTGCCGGTTCGAGCCGCACCGGGGCGATCTCGCGGCGAGTGAGTGCGGCGCGGGCACTGGAGGAGTTCGATTCGTCCACATGGCTGGAAGGCGTCGGGGCCACCGTCGTCACCGGGCCGACCGGGCATAACCTGCGCGATCTTCGCCTACTGCTTTCGGGTTAGCGAAGTGGTTGCAGGTTCAACTAAGCGATTGATAAATAACGGCGGAGGAGTCCGTCATTGCTGGGCACCTGGCCGGAATTGCGGATAGAGCGGATAGAGTTGAGATAATAGGGCTAGTGGCCGCGACATTTTCCATGAAGATCGCGTCAGTATCTATGAGCGCTGGAATGTTGGATAAGGTGGGTTACGGGGCTGTGCCAAGGGCTTGCAGAGTGGCAATTATCGGAGGCGGGCCCGGTGGCTTGATGACCTTGTACCGGCTGCAACAGCGATGCCCCGTGCCGTTTGCGGCTACGATCTACGAGGCCAGCGCGCGGCTGGGCGGCAAGATTCTGACGAACAATTTTGCGTCTGCTCCGGTGGCATATGAGGCGGGAGCAGCGGAACTCTACGACTATTCGCACGTGGGCGAAGACCCGCTGCGCGAGCTTGTGGAGAAGCTGGGGCTGACGGTGAAGCCCATGAGCGGCAATGCGGTGGTGATCGACGACCATCTGCTGCGCGATTTCGACGACGTGGGCCGCGTGTACGGAGAACCGGCCAGGCTGGCGCTCCAGGAGTTCGACAGCCGGGCCAGGCAATGGATGAGCCCGCAGGAGTACTACGAGTCCGACTGGAGAGAGTCAAACGCCGACGCAACGGCGGGCAGCACTTTCTATGAAGAACTGGGCCAGGTTCCGGACGAGGCCGCGCGAAAGTATTTGCGCACGCTGGTGCACAGCGATCTGGCCACGGAGCCGCATCGCACCAGTGCCGCGTATGGTTTGCAGAACTACCTGATGAACGACGCCAGCTACATGCGGCTCTACACGATCGAAGGCGGGATTGAGCGATTGGTGCAGGAGTTGGCGAAGCAAGTTGAGGCGAGGATTCGGTTGCGCGAGCCGGTGGCGCGGGTGGAACGCGGCGAGGGAGAGACGTTGCGCGTGCTTTCGCGCCGCGGGGGAACGGTCGCATCCGAAGAGTACGACTTCGTTGTGGCGGCACTGCCGAACGCCTGCATCCCACTGATCGAATGGGGAGGCGAGGCGTTGGGTGCGGCCATGCATCGCCATTGCGTACACTACGATTATCCGGCCCACTACCTGCGGGTAAGTGTGCTGTTTCGCGAGATATTCTGGGAGTCCACACTGAAGGACTCCTACCTGATGCTGGACGCGTTCGGCGGATGCTGCCTCTACGACGAGTCGTCGCGCAACGGCTGTAGGTCCGCCGGCGTGCTGGGCTGGCTGCTGGCCGGAGACGCGGCGATGATCGCGAGCAATCATACCGATGAGCAGCTGATTCGAAGGGTGCTCGATTCGCTGCCTTCGTTTCTGCAATGCGGGCGGGAGCTGTTCGTCGAGGGGAAGGTCCATCGCTGGATTGGCTCAGTCAATGGGCTTCCGGGCGGTTCGCCGGCGTTGGATATGGAATCGCGCCACATTCCGGATGCAGCGGCGCCGAACCTTTTCGTAGTCGGTGACTACCTGTTCGATTCGACCATCAACGGCGTGCTCGACTCCGCGGACTATGTGGCGGAGTGCCTGACCGAAGCCGTCGAGGGCCGCTGCGCTTCCCAGACTCCCGACACCTTATACAGCGCGGCGCTATGAGCGAAGCAGGCATGGCTCCGAATGCCGGCGCGGGTGAACGCCGCATCCGCTTCGTCGAGCAGATCGCGGGCGGCGATATTGTTCTGATGACGTTCACGGACCCGGCGCCGTGCTATGCCGTCCTGGCCCGCACCGGCGAGGCGGACGGAGATGAGGGCGGCGAGATTCTGGATGTACTTCTCTTGCCGCTGCCGGGTGCGCCGCCAGGAGTGCCGTCCGAGACGGCGACTGACGCGGAGCAATGGTGGGAAGAAAAAAACGATGCGCGCGCGCAGCCGGTCCTGGTCAAGTATCGCGGCGTCGAGCTGATGTGGCGGCCCGGCCGTGCCGTGCTGCAATGCGATCCGGGACAAACTGAGCCGCTGCTCCTCGCGGTCGTCGAGTTCGCTCATTATGAGTGCGAGCTGCGGCGGATCGAGCGCGAGATTGCGGAATCGTGGGGCGAACTGGAGCAGGACAAAGCACTGGCCTTCGAGGTAACGCCGGCCGATCTTGAACGCGGCGAAGCGGTTGGCGCACGCATGGGCCGGGCCCTGGGGCGGCGCATACGCCATGCCCGGATCGAGCCGCATCTCTACGAGCCGGAAGCAACGCAGCCGGCGGCGAGCCGGAGGTTGGGCGCGGAGTTGCGCGAGAAGGCGCGGATCGAGACGAGGCTGGAGACCGTGGACGGGCAGATCGAGGTCTTCGAAGATGTTTACGAGATGAGCGGTCAACGCATGGGGGAGTTCCGGGCCGCGCGCGAGGAGCACGTCCTCGAATGGGTGATTGTCCTGCTGCTGGCCGCGGAACTGGTGTTGCTGCTGGTGCAGACGGTGTGGAAACGCGGGTTTTAGATCCGTGTAGGCGAGCCGGCACTTCAGCCGTTCGGCCAACCATCGCGAGAGGTTCGATGGTTGGCTCGATCGGCTTCATCGGACGTCTACTTGCTCGGACTGCTCGACGTGATGTGGGCGTAGTTCCAAATAGTGGAAGCGACGGATTTTTCCGCGCCTGCGAGGCCATAGACTTTGCCCGCGCCTTCGATGACGTAGTACTCGTTGGCCGCGTGCGCGCGTCCTCCCATGCCGGCTCCACCGGCCGCGATCGGCATTTCCACTGGAACGACGCGCTCTCCGACATCCTGGTTGGAAAAGAGGTAAGCGGGCCAGTATCCGCCGAGAATCGTCTCCGAACCGGAGGGAGTGGCGTAGGGAATACCGAAGTTGTCGAAGGTTTGTTCGATGGCCCTGGCGATGTCGGTGTCGTAGGACATCTTCGCCCAGGGGACATCGCCGATGAGTTTCATCTGGACATCCTTGTAGCCGTTCTTGTCCAATTGCGCGCGCAGCCTCTTCACGATCTCGGTCCCTTTCATGTTGGGAATGTAACGGAAGTTGTGCTTTGAAGTGATCTTGTTCGGCATGATCGCTCCGGCGCCGCCGGCATACATGTTTCCACCCCAGATGCCGTCGAGGTTGAAGCTGGTTCCGTAGCGCGACATTTTAAGCATAGTGAAGGGATCGTCGGCAATGAAGCGGGCAACCCCCAGGTTTTGTGCGGCCTGCTGCATGTTGATCTTGGCTGCCGCGGCTTTGAGCTGAGCGGTCTCAGTGGGGTTGAGCGGTTCCATGTCGTCGAAGAAGCCTTCAATCTTCGGTGTATTGCCGTCGTCGGACACAAGCGAACTGAGCATCTTGATGTGCCGCCAGGCGACGCTATCGACCGAGCGCTTCCACGAGCCGTGAATGTCCGAGACCGTCGGCCCTTTGCCCCACGCGGTGCCGCTGGTGGTGAGCTCGACATAGACGCAGCCTTCCGAGCCGCCGGAGATGCTGGCTCCGCCGCCGGGGGTTTGTCCGGCAAAACGCAACATGGCGTCAGCGCCCTTGAGCAGGTCGTAGTGGTCGCGCATGAACTTGCGCAAGCCAATATCCATGCGCTCCTCGTCGCCTTCGGCGACAAAGATCAGGTTGACGGGGAGCTTGCCCATCACCGCACGCATCGACATGAACGCTTCCAACTGCGCGAGCTCGGGCCCTTTCGAGTTGGTGGCGCCACGGCCGATCAATACCTTCTTGAAGGCGGGATCGATGCCGGCGGTCTTGCCGTCGACGATCTTCGCGGCGAAGGGAGGAGCCACCCACAGGTCGGGCTGAGTGACCGGCATGGTGTCGTACATCCAGTAGATGAGCAGGGTCTTGGGCGCGCCTTCGTCGCACTTGGCGTAGACCACTGGATTGCCGGGCGACCCGTACTCGGTTATACCGACGTCGTACACGCGGGTGGTCTGGCAGCCAAGCTTGTCGAAGAAGCCCTTGACCATCTCGGCCGACTCGGGGATCCCTTCGCCGCTGTTGGAGATGCTGGGCTGCTGGATCCAATGTTGAAAGTCTTCGACGTGGTCGTCGATGTGCGTGTCGATGTAGTCATAGACCTTTTTCAGTTGAGGATCGGTCTTGGTGAGGTCGGGGTGGATGGTCTCGTCGGCTACAGCGCGGATGTCAAGCTTATCAGGCTGGGCAACTGGCGTAGTGGGCTCGTTGCCTTTGCATCCGGCGATCAGGATGAGGAGAGGCAAAAGACACTTCGGCGTCTGCTTAAGGGTCATTGGATTGTCCTCGTATCTGGAGTGTTTGTTGACAGCGGTAGTTTCAGGTCGAGCCGAAAATCGTCAGTTGCCGGGGGCCGGCAAGGATAGAACAGGGTTGGTCATCAGGTTCCGGTAGCGCCGCCAGCGTTCAGCATCGGTCGGGTGGTCCGCTTCCACAAGCGCCTTTACGGTGTCGGCCCCCAAAGTGTAACTCAACATGTAGCTGCGATATTCATTCAGGTACAGCAATATTGTTTCTCCATGCTGCATCATGGTTTCCCGCTCCAGGGCAGCGGCGGCGCGGGCAAACTCCAGTCGTCCGTCGAGGTATTCGCGCGCAATGGACGGCTGGGCGGTGTGGAGCGAGTCGATAAGCCTTTGCACTTCGAGATAACGGGCCGCGTCGAGATTCTTCAGTCCGGCGATGGGGAAGAGCAGGTCCCGCTCAAGGTGAAGCCGCTCGGCATCGGACAACACCAGGCTGGGGGCGTAACTGGCTGCGGCTTCGGAGACGTACGATTGCGGGCTGAAGGTGAGTTGGACGCGAAATTCATCGAGATGCTCCCCGCGGACCAGGGCCAGGTCGCGCATGGTGTTGAAGACATGATGGCCAGGGTAGCCCTCGTGACAGGCGAGATTCACGATCCGATCTACCGTCAACGGATAATCCATGTTGACTTCGATCACGCTGTGCGCGTCTCCCATGTAATGGCTGAATGCACTCCACGGCTTGAGGTAGACATACTTGACGTCGACGTGCTCTCCCTGTGGCAGCGGCATATGCTGCAAGGTGAGTGCTCTGCATTGCTGCAAGGCAGCAGCCATCACGGTGGGCACGCGCTCCGGGCGCACGACAAATTGAGCGTCGTATCGCGAGTAGGCCGCGGCGGGATCTTTGTCATTCCCCAATAGGCGGGCCAGTTGCGCGCGCACTTTGGCGCGGGCCGCGGCATCGCTGTCGGGCGGCGCGACGACGCCGAACAGGATCCGGCTCTCTTCGTCGAAGGGGCGATTGACGCCCCGCAATTCTTCGGTCCGCAGCACCAGAGCATCGATCTGCGCTAGCAGCGCGGCCTTTCGCCTGGCATCGAACGAGGGACCGGCGGGAGTATTGCGCACCTGGGCGCTGAGTGCAAGCCCATCCGCGTGGAGGCTGCCGAGCGGCCCGGGATTGGCGCGGAGCTTATCCAGCTCGGGATCGGAGCCGAAATAAAAGTCCAGTGAGTCGGGATCGCGTTCGCCCAACTGGAGGGCGAGGCCAAGGTATTTATGCACAGGATCGCCGGGAGCGGCCGTTGCCGTGCCACTCCGCTGGCAAGCCGACAGCGCGAGCAGACCGCCGAGCAGAAGTCCGCCGCCGACCGCGCGCAGTAAACAATAGATTCCCGGATAATTACCCGATTTGGTCTGCATTCCTTCCTTCAGTGTTCGGGGTGAGAGTCACCGTATTGCACTCGGGGAATCTGCGCGAGCGAATAAATCGATGGGAAATTGCTTTACGCAGACATCTAAATTTGCTATAAATTGATTCAACCACGCAACAACCTGTTTCTATTCGACATCGATAGCCCACCCGCCTGTCAGTGGATCTTTCGGGGAAACGAACACCCTTTCCAGCTAAGGGATTTGTAACATCTTTCTTGACCGAAGTAACGGCAACCAAGACCCCACGACGTGTCTCACGAACGCATTAACCCACGTATCGTCCGCACATTCGTTTTAGATTCTTCCGATGGACGCCACACACAATCTGTAAGCCACTCTTCGAGCAACCCACGTAGCTTGCTCCAGTTGAGATAAATCTCACTCGACCGGGAGGAGCTGTATCTGTTGCCGGGCAGGAACCATGCCGCGGCGCAGGTCGGCACAGTCACTCGACATCTCCGCATGGATTGGGAGCAGTGTCTGCAACGGCCCCAGCTTTTCCGTAAATGAGCAAAATACATTTGCAATCGGAGGCAATAAATGGCTTCATTGTTTCGGCGCATCGGTACATCCAATCTGCTCTTGCTCTGTGTTCTCCCATTGTGTCTTCTGCAAGCGGCCCACGCGCAGACGACGGCTACGATTGAGGGCGTGGTGACAGACGTTCAGGGCGGGGTGATCCAGGGAGCGACCGTGGTGGTGACCAACACCGCTACCACCATCGCGCGCACAGTCTCCACCGATGCCGGCGGGCGCTACCAGGTCGGGCAACTGATTCCTGGCCCGTATACGATCTCCGCGGAGTCGACCGGATTCAAGAAGACCGTGCTCTCCGGCATCACGCTGGCGATCGCGCAGACGCTGGAAGAGAACCTCACCGAGCAGATTGCCGATGCGGCGGGCGAGGTGATCAACGTTACCGCCGAACCGCTGACCACCGACACCGAGACCTCCTCCGTCGGCGAAGTCATCGACAATGCCAAGGTCGAAGAACTGCCGCTCGCGAACCGGCAGTTTTATGAACTCGCGCAGATTGCTCCCGGCGTGCTGCCTCCGGCGCAGGCTTCCACTCTCGGTTTCCGCGGCGGTTTCAACGTGAACGGCGCGCCCGAAACCGACAACCAGTTCCTGGTCAACGGCACCTTCAACAACGACATGGGCACCAACCAGCCCTCCTTCCGGCCTTCCGTCGAGACCATCGCGGAGTTCAAGGTCCTCTCCGGCGTCTACTCGGCGGACTACGGGCGCTTCGCCGGCGGCCAGATCGTCATGGTCACCAAGCAGGGCACCAACCAGTTCCATGGAAATGTCTACGAGTTTATCCGCAACGGCGCCATCGAGGCCAAGCCCTGGAGCCCCACTCCGCAGACATTGACCCCGGCGTTCAAGCAGAATACGTTCGGGGCAACCATCGGCGGCCCCATGATCCGCGACAAGGCCTTCTTCTTCTTCGGATATGAAGGCCAGCGCATCCGCCAGCAGATTGTGGCGGCATCTTCAGTCCCCACCCCGGACATTCTGGCCGGCTGCCTGCCCAGCACCTCACAGCTGTATAACCCGTTCACCGGCGTCGAACTGACTCAGCTAACGACCGCGCCAACGACCGGAGGTTGTGCCGGCATTGCCCCGGGCTTGACGTCCTCAGGCGCGACTATCCCGGAGTACGACGTCACCCAGATTACGGATGCCGCGGGTGTCAACCTATGGACGACACCGGCTGCCCAGCTCGGCCGGTCGCTCACGAGTCTCGTCTATCCCCTGCCCAACACCCTGCTGTCGAACTCCAACATCATTCCGGGTAACAACTATAACTTCAGCGAGACTCGCCAGGAGACCATGGACGAGTACAACACCCGCGGCGACTTCAAGTACTCCGAGAAGGACTCGTTCTCCGGCACATTCAATTACTTCCACGATCCCTCGTTCGAGCCTGAGAACAGCTTGTGCTCGTCGCGTACCCTTCCCAACTTCGGCTGTTTTACTAACCAGCTCTCCACCCTGGCCAACGTCGGCGAGGTTCATATCTTCAAGCCGACCCTGCTGAACGACGTTCGCTTCGGCTTCAGCCGCCTGGTGCAGCCGCGCGTCCAGCAGGACAACACCACCATCGGTTCCAAATGGGCGCCACTTCAGGGACAGCTCGGACAAACTGCCGTCCCCAACAACTTCGGCACGCCCAGCATCTCCGTCAGCCCCTTCACCGCGACCGGCGGCCAGACCAACCTGCCCCAGGACCGCTGGACCAACCACTTCCAGTTTACCGACGCCATCACCTGGATTCGCGGGCCGCACACCTTCAAATTCGGTTTCGATATGACCGACGTCAAGTCCACGGAATACGAAGTATCCAATGGACGTGGCACCCTTACCTTCAGCAACTCCACCGCCAATACCAACAACGGCAATTGCACCACTACTACTGCGGCCTGCATTGCCTCAAATCACTACGGGACTACCGAATACTCGATGGGCGACATGTTGCTTGGTCTCCCTGCGTCGACTTCGGTCGATGCCATTGCGTTGCCCTATACCTACAACCGGTTCTCCTCCTTCGACCTGTATGCGATGGACGACTGGAAGGTGACCCCGTCCCTCACCCTCAACCTCGGCGTCCGGTATGAGATCGACAACCCCGTCACCGAAAAGTACGGAAACATTGTCAGCTTCAATATCAATGCTCCGAACCCCTTCTATGTCGCCGGCACCTCCACCATCACAACCAAAGGGGTTACCGTCACCTCACCCCTCAGCAGCCCGACCGGGGCCTTCATCACCGCGAAACAGGCTGGCGTGAAGAGCCTCTACCAGACCGATCGTCACAGCTTTGCACCGCGCATCGGGTTCGCCTGGCAGCCGCTCCACAACGATAAGACGGTGGTCAAGGGGGCCTTCGGCACCTTCTTCCAGGAACCCATCCTTTACAACGAGTTCCTCGGCTACTCCATCGAATACCCCATCCGCACGCCCTACAGCTTCATCTCAGGTCCGGTCAGCCAGACGACCAAGACCATCGCCGGCAGTCCCACCGTGCTCGCCCTGAACAACCCCTTCAACTCGGCTGACCTCCCCAGCGTCAACGGCGGGGCGTTCTGTCCGACCGGCTCGACGACAACTGACGGCGCTTGCACCGGCATCAGCGCGTCGGGCTGTCCCGGGGCATCCGGCGTTTGCAATCTCACGCCGGTCATATCGGGCACCTATATCAATCCAAAGTATGGCAACCCGTACTGGGATGAGTGGTCGTTCAGCATCCAGCGCCAGATCAACCGGACCACGTTGGTCGAGGTAGGCTACTACGGCTCCAAGGGCACTCAGATCAGCGGCACCAGCGTCCTTAATTACACATCCACGGGACCGAACCTGGCGGGTGTGGCAACCTCAGTGCTTCAAGGCGAGCGCGTGTATCCCAACTGGAGCACCATCAGCGATCACAAGACCGGCTTCAACTCAGAGTATGAGTCGTTGCCTGCCAGGCTGGAGGAGCGCACCAAGAGCGGGGCCAGCATCCTTGTCTCTTACACCTACGGCAAGTCCCTGGACGAGACCACCAGCGCCCAGAACCCGGATATGGCGTACATCGACCCGCAAACCGGTCGTCCCGGCAGCCAGAAGGGCGACCGCGGGCTGTCCACCTTCAACGTGAAGCATCGTATCGTCATCAGCCCGGTGTACCCGCTTCCCTTTGGCAAGGGCCAGATGTGGCTGCACAGTGGCGGCGTCACCTCGGCGATCGCCAGCGGGTGGAAGATCTCCGGCGTCTTCCAGTACTTCACCGGCAGGCCCTTCGCCATTAGCGACTCCAGTGCGTCCAGCGGCATCAACGGCGGTGGCGACCGGCCGGACTTTACCTCCAACCCGAACGCGAGCGTCGATCCGGTCACTGGCGCAAAGACCCATAATGCGAACGAGTGGTTCAACATCCACGCCTTCGATTACTCCACAGTGACAACTCCTTACATCAATGGCTGCACTCCTCCAGCGGGCTCCACCGTCTGCACCGGCGGAACTCGCGTCACCGGTACCTTCGGCAACGCCTCTCCCTATATGGCCATCGGGCCGGGCTGGGACGAACTCGACCTGACCATTGGCCGCACGTTCGCCGTAAAGGAGTGGGCGAAACTGGAGTTCAAGGTAGACGGCTTCAACATCGCCAACCATCCCAACTACCAGAACCCTTCGGGCTCATTCGGCGCCAGTTCCGGTTCGTACGGCAGCGGCTTCGGCAACATCACCGCAGCCAACAATATGCGCGAGCTGCAAGCCAGCATCCACATCACTTACTAACTCCAACCCAATGGGAGTGGCCCGGGTGCTTAATTGCTCCCGGGCCATTCTCTTCTCTGCGTGTGTATTTTGGAGTAGCAGCGAGCGTTAAAAGGCTCCTGAAAAACTCCGCGGGACCCTTCGGAGTGGTAGCGAACTATCAGAGGTTGCTGAAAATGCGGGTGTCATTCTGACGCGAAGAGTCAGAATCTAGGAAGAAACAAAACTGTAGAATCAACAAAGTAAAGGCCTTGTCATTCTGAGCGGAGCGGAGAATCCCCGCATTTGTTTCGTCTCGCCAGGGTCGGCAACGCCGGTTATAGACTCCATAGTGTCGTTTGGATTGGCAGCAGGCTTCCAGCCCGCGGGAACAAGACCAACCAAATCAGAGAGGCTTTAGCCTTGGGCCGTCGTCGGTTCCGAGCGACGCCGCCGCTTCTGAAGGCCTCGCTAAATATCCACCCGAGTTTCCCGGCAAATCCGCAATGTCAAGCTCCCCAAGCCTCGCATTTTCGTGCTAACCCACTCAGCAATAATGACTTAGTCCGGAAAAAATAGATGGCAGATGAGTTATGGTCCATCTTCTATACTTAATACAATGGGAAAAATAACCGGGGCCGAGTGGAGTAACCACCTGCGACGATCCAAGCCCTCTCTAGTTGCGGCCTCCTCTCTTTGTAAGCCCTTTGCCTGCACGATCTTAGCAGTAACCCCAATGGATGCAGTCACTTTGCAGTATCAAGCACCCGCTAACCCGATGATTCTTTTCGTTTTATTCCCAAGATACTAGGGGGAGGGGGGTCATCCAGGCAGTGTCGTTCGGTCCGGAACTTACTCGTACCGCAGGGAGGTCATGGGATCGACTCGCGCTGCTTCCCGCGCCGGATAGAAGCCAAAGAGAATGCCGATGGCGGCGGAGATGCCGAACGAGAGTGCGACCGACCAGAGCGAGACGCTGGTCGACCATTGGACGGCCGCGCTGATAGACCTGGCGGCAACGATGCCGGCACAAATACCCAGCAGGCCGCCGCTGAGGCTGAGAGCGACGGCCTCCATCAGGAACTGAAGCATTACGTCGTTGGAGCGCGCGCCAACCGCGCGGCGAATGCCGATCTCGCGGGTCCTCTCCACGACCGACAGCAGCATGATATTCATGATGCCGATGCCGCCGACGACCAGGGAAACGGTAGCGACGCTGGCCAGCAGGGCAGTCATGGTGCGGCTGGCACGGTCGAGCGTCTTGCTCAACTCGTCCAGCGTGACTTTATCGAGCGAGCTGACGTTGCCGACTACGGCCTGGGTAACATCGGTGCGCATGCCTCCCCGGGCAAGGCTCTTGTGCGCCTCGCTGTCGACGACGAAGTCATCGGGCTCAGTCGGGGAGAGCTGGTGGCGCTGGCGCAGCAGCGATGTGACCGACTTACTTACAGCGGTAACTTCGCCAGTCGATTTCGTCGAAAGCGTCAACATGTTCAGGCTGCTTTGGTGCAGGACCGATTGGGCGGCGGTAACTGGAATATAGATCGCGTCGAACTGGTCGTCGCCCTGAGCTTCGGGAACCATCCAGCTTGAACTGGCAATTTCGCCGATAACCGTGTACTTGCGCCCCTTGGCCGTAATGGTTGCTCCGACCGGGTTGTTACCCCCGAAGAGGTGTTGACTCACCACGTGGCCAATGACAGCTACATTCTGGGCCAGGTCAACTTCTTTCTGGGTAAAGAACCGGCCGCGGGGAAAGATCCATGCACGCCGGATCAGGGGTAGGCTCGCGCTCTCGCCATGCATCCGGGTGAACCAGCCTTCGTCGCCGAGCTCTACCCGGGCGTTGTCCACAAGCCCTGCCGAGACGTATTGCACCCCGGGGAGACGGGCAAGTGCGTCTGCGTCGGCCAGGCTGAGTTTGTCCGATCCGCCAAGCCCGAAGGCGTACTCCGGGTCGTTCTCCTCTTCGTCCGTGGCGGGATTGCGACTGTCCGACGCGGTCAGGCCGGCGGAAGGATCGTAAGGCCCGGTCTGCTGCTCCTCGGTTTCGCCATCACTGGTCCACTGCTGCTTGAACTTGTAGTTGCCGGAAGTGACGACGATGACATTCATTCCGGCGGAACGCACCTGTTCCTGTATCGCCTTCTGCGCACCCGAACCGAGGGCGATCATGGTGAGCACCGTGGCCACACCAATGGCCATACCGGAAATGGTAAGGGTGGTCTGCAGCTTGTTGCGAACAAGCGCGCGAATTGCGATCGACTGGCTCTTGTTGATTGCAGAATAAGTCGCCACAAGTGCCCCGTTGAATCTACTCAAAGCGTAGTGCGTCGATAGGGTTGAGTTTGGAAGCACGGCGTGCCGGATAGAACCCAAAGAAGATCCCAGTCGCGGCGGCAATGCCAAACGCGAGGACTACCGCGGTGAAGGAGACCGTGGCCTGCCACTGGAGAGTGGCGGTGATGACGATGGCAGCCAGGAATCCAACCAAAATGCCCAGCACCCCGCCGGCTACGCCGAGGCCGACGGCCTCTACCAGGAACTGCATAAGCACATCGTAAGAGCGCGCTCCGACAGCACGGCGGATGCCGATCTCGCGGGTGCGTTCGGTGACGGAGACCAGCATGATGTTCATGATGCCGATGCCGCCGACGATGAGCGAGATGGTTGCAATGGCGGCCAGCAGCGCGGTCATGGTTTGTCCAGCACGGCTCAAGGTGCCGGACATCTCCTGCAGGTTGACCTGATCCATCTGCGGCATGTTCGCGAGCACGAAGGCGGCCACGGACGTGTTCAGGCCCTTGGTCAGCGCTTCGGAGGCTTGCGTTTTCACGGTGAAGTCGTCGGGATTCTCGCCTCCACCGGTACCTGGCGTCTGCAGGCCGCCAAGGAATACGGCGGGCTGGCCAGCCGGCTTCGCGGTATCGAGGTGATGGCGACCACGCAGCAACGGGCTGATGTCTTGCGCGACCTGCGAGGCCTGGCCTGCCTGCTCCGAGGACACGGTAATCAGTTGCAGATAGTTGATGCCGAGAAGTTTCTGCAGCGTGGTGTAGGGCACAACCACCATCTGCGACTGCGCGTCGTCGCTGGTGCTGAATACGCCCTTGACCTTGAATTGCTTGCCGTGGATCGCGATCGTCTGCCCGATCGGATTAGTGTCGCCAAAGAGCGCATCGCGCACGGTCGAACCGATGACCGCAACGTCCGCGGAATCCTCTACGTCCCCGGACCTGAAGAAGCGGCCCTTGTCGAAGTTCCAGTCGTACATCTTCGGGTAATCGACGTCGGTGCCGTATACCTCGCCATAGTTCTTCTGCGCCCCGTACTCGACCCAACCACGCATCCGGTTCACACTGGAGACGTAAGCCACGCCCTTGATGCCCCGGATGGCCTCCGCGTCCTGGGGAGAAAGCGTCGTCGCGGTACCAAGGCCGGTGGCAATGTTCGACTCCTCCCCGCCGCGGGTGAAGTTGCCGGCGCGCACGGTGATGAGAGTGGTGCCGGCGGACTTTACCTCACTGGAGACGCTCTGCTGGGCGCCGGTGCCAAGCGCAAACATGGTGAGAACCGCGGCGACGCCAATGGTCATGCCGAGCAAGGCGAGACCGGTCCGCAGCTTATTAACTTTGAGGGCTTTGACCGCAATCCGCAGGCTATTCTTCCACATTATTCGAACCTCAGGGACGTCAAGGGTGCGACACGCGACGCAGCGCGTGCCGGATAGTAGCCGAAGAAGATCCCAATTGCCGCCGAGACACCGAACGACAACAGGACCGCCATAGTGGAGATGCTGGTAGACCACTGAACGGATTTGGAGATTGCAATTGCCACAATTACGCCAACCAAGATCCCAAACAAGCCACCGGACACGGAGAGGGTAACCGACTCGAGAATGAACTGCAGGAGCACCTCGTGCGCGCGGGCCCCCACTGCCCTGCGAATGCCGATTTCGCGGGTCCGCTCGGTCACCGAAAGCAGCATGATGTTCATGATGCCGATGCCGCCGACAATCAGGGATACGGTTGCGATGCTGGCCAGCAGAGCCGACATGGTGCGACTTGATTTGTCCAGGGTCTTGCCCAACTGGTCGAGCGTCACCTTCTCCATCCCATCTACGTTGCCGGTAACTGCGACGGCCACGTCGGGTCGAAGGCCACCACTGGCGAGCGCCTTGGCCGCCTGGCTGGCTACGGTGAAGTCGTCTGGGTTGTCGGCGCCGATATGATGCCGCTGCCGCAGGAGGTTGGTGACGATGTTGGCCACCCGGGTAACGTCTCCGGTGGATTGGGTGGTAATGGTAATGTCGTTCAGCTTGGAGAGGTTGAGCAGATGCTGCAAGGTGGTGACGGGGATGTAAACGGCGTCGAACTGGTCGTCGCCCTCCGCTGGATTGACCATCCAGCTTGAACTGGTGACCACGCCGACGACCTTGAACGGCTGCTTCCACACCGTGACGGTCTTGCCGACAGGGTTGGCGGCGCCAAAGAGTTTGGCCGCTGCAATTGTACCCAGCACAATCACTTGTTCATTCTTGCGCTCCTCGCGCTCGCTGAAGAATTCCCCATGTTGAAACACCCACGAGCGGCGGATGTTCGGCAAGGAGGAGTCGTCGCCATGAATGCGCGTGAACCAGCGGGTGTCGCCGTTGACGACGTGAACGTTCATATGAACGCCCCCGCAAACGTACTGCACGCCCGAGATCTTGCGGATCGCGTCAGCGTCCGGGATGGTGAGGGTCGCGGCGGCGCCCAGGCCGGCCTCCGAATCTCCCAGCCGCTGCCGCGCGACGGGGTGGTCGTGAATGGCGAACGGATCGTCTTCCGGATGGAACGCGGCCAACTGCAGATGCGGTCTTCCCGTCATGTCGGGTGTGCGCAGCGCGCCCATCTCGATCGCGTCGTCTGGCGGCTTCTCCCTTCTGGCCTGGTAGTTTCCGGCGGTGACCACCAGCATGTTCATGCCCGCGGCTTTGACCTGGTCCTGGATGGCTTTCTGCGCACCGCTGCCGAGGGCCATCATCGTCAGCACCGTGGCGACTCCGATGGTCATTCCCAGCATGGTCAGGATGGTTTGCAACTTATTGCGGCGAAGGGAACGCAGCGCAATCAGCCAGGTTGTAGGTAGCGGAGGGCCCATTAGGCAACCCTTTCGGTCTCGTCCTCGCCGGCAAGGTCCTCAAGTTCACCGCTGGCGTGCCGACGACTTTCGTTCGCGGTATCCGAGACGATATTGCCATCCTTAAAGCTGATGATTCTCGATCCGTACTTCGCGACGTCCATTTCATGCGTAATCAACACAATCGTGATGCCCCGCTCACGCTGGAGCGATTGGAATATCTCCATGACCTCGACACTGGTTTTGCTGTCGAGATTGCCGGTGGGTTCGTCGGCCAACAAGATCGAGGGGCTGTTCAGCAAGGCGCGAGCGATGGCAACACGTTGTTGCTGGCCGCCGGAGAGTTGGTTGCTATGGTGGTCGGCGCGCGATTCCAGGCCCACTGCGGTAAGGGCGGCCATCGCGCGGTTCTTGCGTTCGGACGCAGATATGTTGGATGCGCCATACAACAGGGGCAGTTCAACGTTCTCCAGCGCCGAGGTCCGGGTGAGCAGATTGAACCCCTGGAAGACAAAGCCGATCTGCTTGTTGCGAACGAGAGAGATCTGATCGTCGCTGAGGTGCGAGACGTCTTTTCCATCGAGAAAATACTGGCCGCTGGTAGGCTGATCCAGACATCCCAGGATATGCATCAACGTCGACTTACCCGAACCGGAAGGCCCGATGACGGCTACAAACTCTCCGGGATCGACCTCCAGCGAGATTGAACGCAACGCATGTATGGAGTGTTCGCCCACTTTGTAGGTCTTCGTCAGGTCACGTACGGAAATTACCGACATAAGTCTTACCTGTTCCTTCCTGCGATATTCGCGGTGGTAAAGCCGGCACCGCCATAGCTCGTTAGCAGCGCCGGGCCGTCATGGGTTGACAAAGCCTACTTAGTGGCAGCGGTCGTCTTTGGCCTCGGAGGAACGGTAGTGATATGAGCGTATTCATAGAGGGTTGCCACAACCATCTTCTCGGCTCCCGCCATACCGCTGTCCCAGCGCTCGCCTTCGATCGCATACCATTCATTGGCGGCGTGTGCGCGGCCGCCTGCCCCGCCGCGGGCGCCCATGCCCATGGGAAGGAAGACGGTGCCGACCTTCTGGCCAACCTCGCCATCGCTGAACAGGTAGGAAGGCCAGTAACCGCCGGTGTCTTCTACCCCGCCGTTGCCCAGGAGTTTTTCCTTGCCGTGCGAGTCGTAGAACGAGGTCTGGAACGGGTTCAGCCCAACTGGCAGGAGGCCGAGCATCTCCGCCGCTTCCTTGTGGGCGTTGCTGATGTCCGTGTTGGGCGACGAACCGCGCGACCAGGGCACGTCGCCAATCAGTTTGACGTCGACGTCCTTATAGCCGTTAGCGTCCAGTTGTGCGCGCAACTTTTTGACGATGTCGAGGCCGCTCATTTTCGGCACATAGCGGAAGTTATGTTTCGAGGTGACCTTGTTGGGAAGGATGGCGCCGGCTCCGCCGGCGTACATATTGCCGCCCCAGAGTCCGTCCAGGTTGAAACTGGTGCCGTAGCGCCCGTCCTTGAGGACCTCCACCGGATCGTCCGACATGTAGCGGGCCACTCCCTGCTGCTGCGCCAGCTTCTTCAGGTCCATGGTGGCGGCCCGCTTGCGCAGTTCGTCCATCTGCTCCGGGGTTGGCTTCTCCATGCCGTCGAAGAAGCCCTTGATCAAGGGGGTGTTGCCGTCGGGCGAGGTCAGCGACGCCAGCATATGGATGTGGCGCCACGCCGGACTGTCGGTAGTGCGCTTGAAGACACCGTGGATATCGCTGACAGTAGGACCGCGGCCCCAGGCGGTTCCGCTGGTGGTCAATTCCACATAAACGCAGCCTTCCGACGGGCCGCCTGCATACAGCGCGTCGGCCTCGCTGAGCAGGTCCGAGTGCTCCTTTATGAACTTCCGCAGGCCAATATCCATGCGCTCTTCATCACCTTCGGCAACCCAGATGATGTTGACGGGAAGCTTGCCCATGACGGCCTTGTAGTCCATCAAGGCGTTCAGTTCGGCCATCTCAGGGCCTTTGGAGTTGGTGGCGCCGCGGCCAATCAGCACTTTGGAATACTGGGGCAGATTGGCCACGCTGCCGGGTACGACCTTGCCTTCAAACGGGGGAGACACCCACAGGCTGGGCTGGGTCACGGGCATGGTGTCGTACATCCAGTAGATCGCGACCGTTTTGGGTGCGCCCTCATCGCACTTGGCGTAGACCACCGGGTTGCCGGGGGTGCCGTACTCGGTGATGCCGACGTCGTACACGTGCGTCGACTGGCAGCCCAGCTTGTCGAAGAAGCCCTTCACCATCTCGGTGGACTCCGGAATGCCCTCGCCGGAGTTGGAGATCGATGGCTGCTGGATCCACTTCTGCAGGTTCTCAGTGTCCTGGTCGGTGTGGGTGTCGATATAGTCGAACACCTTCTTCACCTCATCGGGAACCTTGCTCATGTCCGGCTTGACGCCGGAGGTGCCGTAAGGATTGATGTTGAAAGACGGCTTTGCGGGAGCGGCGGCGGGGGTGGGCTGAGCCGTGTTACAAGCGATCGGACCGACCAACAGGCCGAGCAGACAAACCGACAGGGATCGCGACATCATTGCGTTCATACGCTCCTCGTTAGTTTTGAAGAAACTACTCCCGAACACGTTCAGGGATGAGATACACCCTTCCGAACATGGAATACAAACCATGCAGACGATCGGTTCAAACCGTGAGCGACGGGGCTCTATGTAAGTAGGTGGACGAGAGACGAGAGAATCGATGCCAAAACCACCGTCAAGTAACGATGAATTCAGACCGAATTGTAAGTAGCTTAGGGTAAGTCCGCGCTTCGTGTCAAGTAAATCCGGGATGCCTCGAAGCCGGAACGCATCTGTCGGTGCGGGTTGCACTTCAGTCAGTAGTTCGGGGGAGAGATACCAAATCCGCTTGAAATGAAACAAGCGATACCGTATTATCTGCACACCGTCCAGTCGCGCGCCACGTCAGCGCTCACCCACAGCTGCTGCAGGTCTCAAAAAACCCGCACACTACAACACGATCTCACCGGGAGGCGTTCGATGAAGAGTACGCTGTTTGTGTCAGTGTTTCTGGGCATCTGTATCGTCTCCACGCAGGCGGAAGTGCTGAAGGGTGAATCCTCCCTGCAGGGATCTCAGGCGCAAACGGAGGGATTTCTGAAGGCTACAGCGCAGCCAGGCAACGCGCTGGAGCAGCGCCTGGATGTGTGGATGACTATGCCTGGTTCCGCGGTCCCGATCAAGGATTATCAGATCGAGATGACGAAGAAACTGCACATGATCATCGTCAGCAACGACTTCAAGACGTTTCTCCACGTCCACCCGACGCTTGAGCCTAACGGGCATTTTCTGCTTACGCAGCAGTTTCCCGCTGCCGGCACTTACTTCGTCTATGCCGACACGCTGCCGAATGCTATGAATCACCAGGTGTTCCGCTTCTCGCTGGATGTAGGTCATGCTTCGCCTCCGTCGCCACGCGATCTACCCACCACCGGGATGGGGGTACAGGCTGGCCCGTACGAGGTCGATTTATCCACGGTTCGGGTTCACACTCACCAGATGGAGATGGTGACCGTTGAAGTGCTGGAAAATGGACAGCCCGCCAAGGACTTGCACCCTTACCTTGGAGCGCCGGCTCACGCAGTCTTTTTGAACACCAAGGATTTGAGCTATGTCCACGTGCATCCCATGGCGGGAGACATGATGAGCATGCCGATGGATATGAGCAAGCCGATGCCGGAACTGCCCGACAATGCCTCTGTCTCGGGCGAAATGATGCTCCACATCGCGTTATGGGAGCCGGGTACCTATAAGCTGTGGTTGCAGTTTCGCGGGGCTAACGACAAGCTCTACGTTGCTGAATTCACGATATTGGCCTCCTAAGGTTTAGCTGCCTGTAACTCCAACGAATGGACAATTTTCTTTTTCTTCCACGATCCGTTGCGGCCGCGCTTTTTGACGCAGCTTTCGCAGGGGCTTCGGGACTGCTGATCGCACGCCTGTGGGTCTCGAGTTGCTCAGAAGAGAAACTGGTGAACGGCCTGCGGGGTAGAGTCGTGGGCTGTGCTCTGGTCCTGCTGGCAGCGCTGTCCGCTCAGGCGATCCTGGCGGTCGCGACTATGATCGGATCGTCGAACCTGGGCTCGATCCGAGGCCAGTTTGCAGACGTGATGACGAGCACTCATGCCGGTCGGGCTCTCCTCTGCAACAGCGCCGTGGCGCTCCTGTTGCTCGCCATGGCTCCGATGCGACGCATGTGGCAATCGCGGGTCGGGACTGCATTGCTGCTTAGCGTTCTAGCAATACTTGCCGCGACTCGAGCGGCAACAGGACACCCGGCCGCGGACGGCGATTTCACGCTTCCCGAACTGGTGCAGTTCGTCCACCTGGCTTCCATTGCGATCTGGAGCGGCGGCGTACTTGCTGCCGGGTTCTTCGTGTTGCCGGAGTTACTTCACGCTCAGCAGATCGAGGCGATGGGGCAGTTTGCGAGGCGCCTCTCGCAAACAGTGACGATAGCCCTTCTGCTGATTGTGCTGACTGGCCTGTATAACTCCTATCGTGGCCTGGGCGGGTCCCTTGCGCCTCTGATCGGCACACAATGGGGCGATTTGCTGGACATCAAGATTGTGCTGGTTGGCCTGGCGGTTGCGATGGGAACATTCAACCGCCAGATGCTGCGCAAGAACCGCAGCTTGACGCCAGGACAGGCGCGCCGTCTGGCAGGCGTTCTGCGCGCGGAAGCGACAGTGATGTTACTTATCCTGGGTGTTTCCGCGTTTCTGGCAAACAGCCCTCCGGCAAATTCGAGTTGGAACGGCCAACGTGAAGGAAGACGCTATGAATACGCACTACTCGTATCGCAATGCCTGAATAGGTTCAATGCGGGAGGCCTGGCGAGCCGGATAGTAGCCGAAGAAGATGCCGATGGCTGCCGAAACTCCGAATGAGACCGCAACCGCAGGCACGGAGATACTCGTGGACCACTGCACCGTTCGTGCGATCGATGCCGATATCAGGCAGCCGATGACAATACCCAGCAGACCGCCGACGAGGCTGAGAGTAGTTGCTTCCAACAAGAACTGGGTCAGCACCTCGTGGGAGCGAGCACCGATGGCGCGCCGAATCCCTATCTCGCGCGTGCGTTGCGAAACCGAGAGCAGCATAATGTTCATCACGCCAATTCCGCCGACGATCAGCGAGACGGCAGCGATGCTGGTGAGCAGAGCCGTCATCGTGGCGCTGGCGCGATCGAGGGTCTTGCCGAACTGATCGAGCGTGATTTTCTCCAGGCCGGCAGCATTCCCCATGACTGCATTCGCGAGGTCGGGGCGAAGGCCGTGAGCCATGGACTTATGCGCCTCGCTGCGGACGGTAAAGTCATCCGGAACGTCCGGGCTTATGCGGTGGCGTTCGCGTAAGAGCACGGTGAGGGTATCGACGACATGGCCCACCTCGCCGGTAGATTTGGTAGTGACAGCGACGGAGTTCAGGTAGCTCTGATTCTTCAGCCGCATCATCGTGGTGACCGGAACATAGACCGCGTCGAATTGATCGTCTCCGGCAGCAGGCTGGATCATCCAACTATTGCTGGCAACGACGCCGACGATCTTGAAGCTCTCGCCCATCAACATGATCGACTTGCCGACAGGATTCACCGTTCCGAAGAGCTTTTGACTTACGAACTGCCCGAGCACAACGACATCGGCGGCTTTCTTTTCATCCTTGCTGCTGTAGAAATGACCGAAGGGGAACGACCATGCGCGACGGATATCCGGCAGGTAGGGATCGTCGCCATGCATGCGGGTGAGCACGGTGGTCGAGCTGCCCGCAATGTGTACATCGTCGTGGATGCCGCCGGATGCATACTGCACGCCTTTGACCTTGCGGATGGCTTCGACATCGTCGGAGGTCAGTGTCTCTGCGGCGCCGCGCCCAGGCAGCAGATCTCCGGGCCGCCCGCGCTTGAGAAATGGCGTATTGCCGCCGGTGCCCTCGGCCCCTTCGGAATCGCCTTGCACGCGCAGTAAGCGCGGCGCCCGGCGCGGATCGTACGTCGTGGCAAGGAACCTCCCGCTGGAGTAGTCGGGCGATGGGAAGAGACGTGGCGCGGGCCGGTTTGAGGACATACTGGCGCCGCCTGAGTCGTCACCGCGGTTCCAGTTTCCGGCGGTCACGATGATCAGATTCATTCCAGCGGCGCGCACCTGATCCTGAATGGAACTCTCGGCACCGGCGCCAAGCGCGATCATTGTGAGCACGGTGGCAACGCCTATGGTCATTCCGGTCATGGTGAGCGCGGTCTGCAACCGGTTTTTGCGCAAAGCCCGAACGGCAATGCCCCAGGAGTGTTTGACATGAGTAACGCGTTCCATCGGTCGTGTCCAATCTGCAGCGAGCTGCGGTAGTTGGGCAGTAGCCTAGATGAGATGCGACGGCTGCAACGCATAAAAACACCTTAGGCGTCAGCCGCGAACGGTTCCTTGTTTGCTCTGTTACTTTCTAGACTTCAGAAAGCCGCACGGACTGCGGCTCCCGCGACAGGGTGGATCTAATCCGGGGTATACCTCACATTGCGGCAGGGTGTCCGCAAGGGCAGGCGCAAACGGGGCGCCAACGGAGTTCAGATCGGCGAAGGCGATTTCAAGGCTCTTGAGAGAGCGATGTATCGTTTAATGAATTCATAGTACGCGACTCTGGCAGGTCGAAACAATAGGTGAGTGGCTGTGAAGACGACTTTTTCGAGGCAAAATGTGCCGTGGATGATCAGTGCCATGGATGATTACGTGTCGACAAGCCAATCGGGGCCGAGCATCTCAGGTCTCTGATTTTTGGGGGGCGCAGGAAAATCGAGACGACTTTCTCGCCCCCTGGGTACATCCTCACGCCCCCAAGGCTGCCTGAGTCGGCTATAGGCCGGTCTCGATGTGCTGGCTCGCGACATCGATTGAAGGCTGTATTCCTAGCTTCTGGTCAGGGCAGGACGGAGTAAAGAGAATGCCGGCGTCACAGCTATTCATGTAAAGCCATTCGATCGCCTCCTTGTCGACTGGCTTTGAGAAGAGGAAGCCTTGAACGTAGTTGCATCCCAACTTTTGCACCTCACGCAACTGTTCCTCTGTCTCCACACCTTCGGCGATGACTTCCAGCCTGAGCGAGTGGGCCATCTCCACGATAGCTTTGACGATATCCAGACTGTCGCTTCCGGAGTTGAGTTCGTGGATGAAGGAGCGATCGATTTTGAGCGTATCGAAGGGAAGGCGTTGGAGATAGCTCAATGAGGAGTAGCCGGTCCCAAAGTCGTCGATTTCGAGCCGGACGTTCATCGCCTTCAGGCGATCAAGGGTAGCAAGTGTCTGCTCGGCATTGCCCATGATGGAGCTTTCTGTCACCTCGATTGCCAGGAACCTGGGGTCCAGGCCCGATTCGGCTAGCGCGAGCTCCACCTCCTCCACCAGAAGGGAATCGGTCAGTTGCCGGGAGGAGACGTTGACATTGACGACAAGTGGAGGAAGGGAAGGAAAAGTTCTGTGCCACTTCGCCATCTGGCGGCAAGATTCTCGCAGGACCCAGCGGCCGATCAGGACGATCAGGTCGCTCTCCTCGGCAAGGGGGATAAATTCGCCGGGCGGTATAAGCCCGCGCTCCGGGTGATTCCAACGAACGAGAGCTTCCAACCCAAAGATGTGGTGGTCAATGCCCGAGACAATGGGCTGGTAATGAACGACAAGTTGCTGCGCGTCGATGGCTTTGCGCAAACCGGTCTCGGTCTCAAATCGGCTGATCACCCGCTCGCGCATGGCTTCGTTGAAGAACTCGGAGCGCCCGTTGCCAGTCGCCTTCGCATGATACATAGCGGTATCGGCATTGCGCAGGAGATCCTCGGGTGTGCTCCCCGTGGAGCTGAGTGCGATTCCGATGCTGGCGGAGACAAACATGCGGCGTCCTTCCAAATGAAACGGCTCGCTGAGTCGCTCCAGAATGCGCGACGCGACAACCGATGCGTCGGCCTCGCGCTGGATATGGCCGAGCAGGATGGCAAACTCGTCCCCGCCGACACGCGCCACGACTGCGTGACCGTCACCACCCAAACGCGAGCTGCTGCGGACACCGGCTCGCAGCCGTCCGGCGACATCGATCAACAACTCATCGCCAGCGGCGTGGCCGAGACTGTCGTTGACCACCTTGAACTTGTCGAGGTCGATGAAAAGAACGGCGAAGAGGCCGCCTTGCTGACGCGCGGACTCGATCGCGGACTCGAGGCGGTCGATGAAATAGAGACGGTTTGGGATATGGGTGAGCGGGTCGGAGATCTTTCCTTCGGTGATGTCGGTCTGTGAACCAGCCATGCGGACGGTCTTGCCGGATTGGTCGCGAACAGCGATACCGCGGCTTAGCATCCAGATATAGCCGCCGGATTTATGACGCATGCGATATTCACTCACTAGCTCGGACGTTCCGCCGCCGCAGTGGATGGCGATTTCGGCGCGAACCCGCGCGCGGTCGTCGGCGTGAATGTGGTTGAACCACTCTTCGGGGTTGGACCAGGCTTCGCTTACGGGGTATCCGAGCATATGGTTCCAACGGGGTGAAAAGTAGATTTCGCCAGATTCGAGGTTCCAGTCCCAGAGACCGTCATTGGCGCCCCGCGCGGCCAGGGCATAACGCTCCTCGCTTTCCTGAAGCGACTTGAGGGCGTCTTTGAGCGCATGCTCGCGTGAATCGATCTGGGAGAGCATCTCATTGAAGGAACGGATAAGAAGGCCGGTCTCGCCGCCGGCGCGGATATTGGCGCGGACGGAGTAGTCCTTGTCGATGGAGACACTACGGGCGACCGAGGCGAGTTGCGCCAAGGGTTCCCCGATGGACTCGGCTAAGCGGAACGACGCCAGAAACGTGGCAAGCACGGAGAAAAGGAGGACGAGCGAGGCAATTCTCGCGTATTCAAAGAGCCGCGAGTGCCAATCGTTGAGATCGAACATAAGAACGATCGAACCGGTACGTTCGCCGTTGAGAAGGACGCCACGGAAAAGGGTGAGCGAGTCGCGGTCGAAGTAAGCCCCATCGGGACGCAGTGCGGGGCGGGCAAGACCGGGTTGACTGCCGGGACCGTGGTATTCCGCAAACGGACTCCCATCGTTGTCATAGAGACCGGCAATGAGGATGTGCGGCTCGGTGGCGAGGGCGCTGAGCATCTGCTGGGCAGTCGCCTGGTCGTTGAATGCGAGAGAAGCGGCGGTGTTTGCTCCGAGAGTATCCGCGAGGGCGGTTAGTTCCCGAACTGAACTGGCGCGATAGTTCTGGCGTTCATGGATACCGAATCCGAAGGAAGCAAGCAAGACCGCGAGCGCACTGGTAGAGAGGATGAGGAGAATAAGGTTTGCGCGGATAGAGAAGTCTCTGACGTGCATAGATTCACCTTCCCCGATCTGTCGCTCCACCGAGAATCACGGTGGTGGCGAGCAGAAGCAGCCGCGAGCTGATCTTGAGGTGAGAGGAGTCGGCAGCGCCAGCGTTAATGTCGAAGCGGATTTTATCCTTCTCGAGGTGGAGCCGGATCATTCCGCCGTTGGCCATAAAACTCTCGGTCTCGCCCACCGTAAGAATCGGTTGGCCACGCAGACTCTTGAGCATGGGGCCCTCGCGCCTGGCTTCGTCGCGGCTGAGGAAAAGAATATTGCAGCCCTGTGCGCCCTGCGGTTGGCTCAGAGACCGAACGTGCAACGTGCGGGTTGCAACGAGTTTTCCCTCCAGAGTTCCTTGCAATTCCAGAAGACGCGGCTCGTCGTCGAAGACGCATAGGTTGAGGGATTGATCTCCTTGGTTGAGGGCTCCGGCAGGCCAGTCGACTAGCTGCGCGAAGTGGAAGAGAAACGCAGCCTTGACCTTATACTCCTCATCGGCAGGCTGGGCGGAGGCAAACTGGGTGACGACGAAAATGAGCAGGATAATCGAAAGGAGCACAGAGACTCGAACGAAAACGCGGCTTTGCTCAGTTGCGTTCCGTGCCGAATTGTTGATGGTGCGCTGCAATCACGGCCTCCGGCTCAAAAGGACCACGTAAGTTTGGCGTAGGCCCCTCGCCGCATTTGGCCGGACTGCACGGAAGCATCGGCACCGGCAAATTCTTCGTGAACGCCCTTCAAGAGGTTCTGCCCGGTCACACTCATCGAGACATGCTCTCCCGCTTGCCAGATCAAGCCGGTATCCAGCCGGGTGTAGGACGGGATGCCGGGGGTGGGGAGACGATTGACAAAGTAGACCGAGGCGTTCCACTGAAGGTTATGAGGCAGACTTACGCTGGAACGCAACTGCGCCTGATGGTCGGGAACGCCACCTTCAGCCCCAGCAGCATCGAGAAAGTCCTGGCTGCCGGCAAATGGGTGCACGTGGATGGAGAGGAACGAGTAACCGGGACTCAAAGTCCAGAAGCTAGCCGCTTTCCAGTTGGCGAAGAGTTCAATGCCAGCGGTTTCTCCATACAATCCGTTGCCGAAGTAACTCGGAACCAGGAGGTGTGCCGGCGCGGGATTGGTCTCGACGGTCGTGGCTCCCGGTTCCACCGACTCCACATCGCGATAGCGGTTGTAGAAGATGGCGGAATCCACGGTGAACCTGCTGGTCCATGTATTCCGATAGCCTGCCTGGTAAGCGGTCAGGTGCTCGTTTTTGAACTTTGGATTGCCGAGCAGGCTGATGAGCATGGGCATGCCGCCCGGTCCGGAAGCCGCGGCGTAATTGATGCGGAAATCGGAGTCGCCCCGCGACGGCGTACGATCGGCGCCGGAGATCGCACCCCAAACCATATTCCTGCTGTCCGGGGTCCATGCCAGGCTTCCGGAGGGTTGGAAGTCGAATCCCGTGTAGACGTTGTGCTCGACTCTTGCTCCGAGGCTGAGTTGAAGGCGATTGGGAAGGACGGCGATCTCATTCTGTGCGAACAAGCTGAACAAGTGGCTGGTACGGTCGTTAGGAGTGAAAACGATCCGCAGGGTTGGCGTTGTGCCATCCGCATTGAGGCGGTAGCCGAGTCCCCATACAATGTCCTGCCGCGTACCCCAGGCGATATGGTGCTGAAAGTCGACGTCGAGAGTGTTCAGCCCGATGTCGTAGGTCGTATCGCCGCGCTTGAAGCGGTCAAAGTAGACTTGGAGCGACGTATCCGATCGCGGCGAAATGGTGCGATTCCAGCGGGTAAGCAAGTGCCAACCGAAATAGCGGTCGCGCAGGGCAGCAGCAGCGGTTACCGGTGGCTGCAGGGATAGTGGAATCATGGCGATCTCTCCCGCATTGCCCTGGTGCACTTCTCCCTCCGTGGTGAGGGAATCCTTGGCGGAGAAGGTGGAGTCGGTGCGGAATCCGCCATGGACGAGTCGCCAGTCGTCCTGGCCGTCAAGCCCGGTAAAAGTGGGCAGGCTGTCGTAGTGGAAACCTTCCGCATAGAGACGGTAGGCTCCGATGCCGGCAGTCCTGCCGCCATAGCGAATGCTCTCCGGCCCGGTGGTGATGGTGCCTACGCCGGCGTCCACATGGCCTCCCTGAGTGTCAGTGGCGCTACGGGTGATGATGTTGATGACGCCGTTGACGGCGTTCGATCCCCAGATGGCTGCACCGGGACCGCGAATGACCTCGATGCGCTCGATGGTGTCGAGGGGCACGTTTTGGGAATTCCAGAAGACCCCAGCGAAGATGGGGGTGTATACCGTGCGGCCATCAATCAGGACAAGGAGTTTGTCGGAGTATTGGCCATTGAAGCCGCGGACGGTGATGGCCCATGAACTGGCATCGATCTGCGCGACATCGACGCCGGGGACCATGCGCAGCAGATCCGGAATGTTGAGCGCGCCGGAGCGGCTGATATCTTCCCGGGAGATGACAAAAACCGCGGCTGCGGCCTCGGAGGTCTTCTGCTCTTTCTTGGACACAGAAGTCACCCTGATACTCATCAGGTCTTCGAGACTTGTTTGGGTAAGGTCAGGAGTCTGCTGGGACTGGGCCGGGCACCCTGGCAGCGCGAGCAGGGCTATCCCGGCGATTACTGAGAGTGTTCTATGAGCGCTCCCGGGTATCAGGGCAGTTTCACAATTCATGTGGCCTTTGCAAAGGCTGCGCGATGCGATACTCCTTGAGGGAAAACCGCGCGAGCGCTCTTGGCGCCGGACATACCAATTGTGAAACCGCTGTAGCGATCTCAAGAAACCGGACGGTCCCTGGCAAATACGGCGAAAGGAAAGACAATATTTCATGCTCGTGGGCCCACGCGATTCAAGCACTTCTGGACATCAGTCGAGTTTAGGTTGCGGGTGAGGCAATCGGCCATTCCCCCTTGTATGCACGAAGCAATACCACTTATGTGTCCGCTGTCACAGACATGCGGGATTTTCCGTGCCTGTAGATCCAACCTGTGCGGAGAAAAGCGGCTACGTTCGTCTCCCCTCGCGCCGCACAGTCTCGCGAGTTCACCTTCTATCGGCACGCTTGCACCGCTTGAACAGCCCTTTGGTCTTTTTGCTGGAGTCTATTTGCTAGTAACCCTCGGCGAGTCAGGTCCTCTCGTCAGGACGGCGCAATGGATAACAGGGGGAGACGCGAATGGCCGTCCGAGACCAAATGCCTTAAGCCGGCTTGAGCTTAGCGCTGCAAACGTTCTTTTTGCGGCGGCATTTTGCCGGGAGTCACACGCAGGAGAAAGATGGCTGGAATCCGGTGTCAATCTGCCGATAGTGTGACCGTTGAGAAACTGGCCACTGTGACCGGATAAGAGCGGAACAAAGGACCAAAGCCGGGGGCTAGGCGCCCATGGAATGAAGCGCGCGGACCACCTTACAGGAGGCCAGCAATGAGCCTTCGGCAAAGGCCGGCGATCCCGCCACAGATTAGTCTCTGCCGATGTCCGTGGCGCTGGCGCTTACGGCTGGGTGCCGTGATTCGCCGTTCGCCGGATCTCAATTATCCAACCGCCAGCAATCGTAAATAAATCAACTGTGACCTCTTGAAAGTTAGGCGGATGTGCCGATATTGCGAAGGCACGCACGAGTGTTTCTGTAGTAACGGCGATGCGAAATGCGACACCAAGGGATTAGGCCGAATCATGGGTAGCGTCTGTCAGGAAGACCTTGAGACAATTCGCGAGTTTCTGGTCGAGAGCCATGAAAACCTCTCGCACCTGGATCAGAGTCTTGTCGAACTGGAGCGGCGCCCAAAGGACGCTGCACTACTGGGCAGCATCTTCCGTACGTTTCACACGATCAAGGGAGCTTGCGGCTTTTTGGCGTTCTCCACACTAGAGAGGATTACCCATCATGCCGAGAGCCTGCTGTGCCAATTGCGCGATGGTCAGCGCGAACTCGATCCAGTACTGGGGTCTCTGATATTTGAGACCGTGGACGCGAGCCGAACGATACTGGCGTCGATTGAGGCAAACGGCAACGAAGGCGACCTTCTCTTCGAGGACCTGACGGAACGTATGCGAGCTGCAGCGGAATCGAAGACCGTCGAGCCCAAGCTCGCTTCCGGCGCGCAGATTCAGGCCGAGGTGCCGAAGCCAGTGGAGGTGCCTAAGCCAGTGGAGGTGCCTAAGCCAGTCGTCGATCCCCCTGCCGCCCAAGCACCGCCGGAGCCGTTTGATCCCAAGCAGGCGGAATTGGAGGACAGGAGGGCAGAAGAGAGACGGAAAGACGAACGGCCAAGAGCATCAGTGGCAGAGGAGGAAGAGTCTTCTCGTTCCTCCGCGGCGGCGGACGCAAACATTCGAGTCGGCGTCTTGCTGTTAGACAAGCTCATGGACCTGGTGGGCGAACTCGTGCTGACCCGAAACCAGATTCTCCAGTTCAACGCGGAGCGTGAGGATGCGGTGCTCAATGCCACCTCACAACGGCTGAACCTCATCACCTCAGAGTTGCAAGAGGGCGTGATGAAGACGCGCATGCAGCCCATCGGGGTGGTGTGGAACAACCTGCCGCGCGTGGTGCGCGATATGGCGGTCTCGCTCGGCAAGCAGATCCAGATCAAAATGGATGGCGCCGACACGGAGCTCGATCGCACGATCATCGAAGCGATCAAAGACCCGCTGATCCATCTCGTCCGCAATTCATGCGACCACGGGATTGAATTGCCGGGTATCCGGATAGCAGCGGGCAAACCGGCACAGGGAACAATGACCCTTCGCGCTTACCACGAAGGAGGTCAGGTCACCATCGAGGTTGGCGACGACGGAGCAGGAATCGATCTCACACGGGTTAAGCAGAAGGCCGTGGAGAGAGGGCTTTTGCGGCAGGACCAGGCGGACAGGCTGAGCGACCGGGAGGTTACCGGTCTCATTTTCCTGCCGGGATTCTCCACCGCCCAAACGGTTACGAATCTTTCCGGCCGCGGAGTAGGGATGGATGTGGTTAAGTCCCACATCGAGAAGATCGGCGGCAACGTCGATCTCTGCAACCGCCCAGGCGAAGGCACCACCGTCAAAATCAGGATTCCGCTCACTCTGGCAATTATTCCCGGCCTGGTGATTACGAGTGGCAATGAGCGATTTGTGATTCCCCAGGTGAGCTTGCTCGAACTGATTCACCTCGATGAGGATATCTCGAAACGGCACATCGAATATGTGCATGGAGCGCCTGTGTATCGCCGACGCGGGAGCCTGCTGCCTATCATCTATTTGAATCAGGTGTTGGGGCTCGAATCTGCCGACCCCGCCGACGGCGCCGATCTGGTGGTCCTTCAAGCGGATGACCGGGAGTTCGGGTTAGTAGTGGATAACATCAACGACACGCAGGAGATCGTCGTCAAGCCGCTGGGGAAGCAGCTGAAGGGCCTCACTTTATACGCGGGTGCGACGATTATGGGCGACGGACGGGTTGCGCTGATCCTTGACGTCCTCGGTATCGGCCAACGTTCGGGGGTACTTGGGGAAGTCCATGAACAAACGCGTCCTACAGAGGCGCGGAACCTTGGGATACATTCGCAGACACAAAGCCTGCTCCTTTTTCGCGCAGGGTCCTTCGAACGTGTGGCCGTGCCGCTTTCCCTCGTCGCCAGAATCGAAGAGTTTCCGCAATCTGCGGTCGAGCACGCTGGCAACGGCCGGGTGGTGCAGTATCGGAGCCGCATCCTTCCGCTGCTATCGCTCGAATCCGTGCTGGAACCGGACGCAGTCGTGCGGGGAGAGTCGTCCGACCCGATACAGGTGGTTGTCTTCAATGACGGCGATCACAGCGTGGGCATGGTAGTAAACGAGCTACTTGATGTTGCCGAGGAAGTGATCAACGTGCGACAAAGGTCGAGCCGCCATGGTCTGCTTGGCTCCGCGGTGGTTGGTAACCTGGTCACGGATTTTCTGGATGTGAGTGCGGTCCTCGACGCGAGCAGGGAAAAAGGTTACTGCTCAGCAGAAGCCGGCGCCCATGAGAAGAGCATTTTGATTGCCGATCCATCGCTCTTTTCGAGAGGTATGACCCGGAGTGGCCTGGACATGGCAGGCTACGCCGTCGTCGAAGCCGCAAATCTGGAAGAAGTAATTCTTAGGCTAGAGCAACAGCCGGTGGACCTGGTGATAGCAGCGCGGGATCTTCCCCCCGATGGTTGTTCGGCATTGCTCTCGGTTATGCGCCGCCGTTCGGGCTGGGAGAAGATTCCAGTCTTGGCGACCGCGGACTCAGTCGAGGAACTCCACGCTTTCAACGGAGGGGGCGCGAGTGTCCAGGGCTGTCACGTGAAGTCCGACAGGATTGGAATTCTTGGGTCGGTTTTGCAACTGATTTCGTCGGCAGAGGGCAGCGGACATGCAACGGTGGTTGTGGGAGAAAAGGGATGACCAAAGTGTCCACAAATATGGCGCCGGGCCCGTCAGAGGGTCGAAAATCAAGCGGACAATTCTCCACGTTTGCCGTGGCGGACCTGGTTTTCGGTGTGGATGTGCTTCACGTCCAGGAAGTATTGCGCGTTCAACCCATGACTGCCGTACCTCAGGCACCGGACGTGGTTGAAGGTCTGATCAACCTGCGTGGCCAGATTGTGACTGCGATCGATATGCGGCGACGGCTCCGGCTGCCAGCCCGCACGGGGGATAAACCGCCCATGAACGTTGTAGTCCGAACCTTGGACGGCGCGGTCAGCCTCCTGGTCGATGAGATCGGCGATGTGCTGCATTTGGACGAGTCCGCCTACGAGCGACCGCCAGAGAATCTCGGCGGGGTCGCGCGTGAGCTGATTCGCGGGGTTTACAAGCTGAAGGACCGATTGTTGCTGGTCCTTGATGAGGAGAGAACAGCGGATCTTGCCGTGGGCAGGCCGGCGCAATAGTGCAAAGAATAGGTTTGCATACAAGGATTTCCGGGACGACGTGAATCGCGCAAGATCGGCGAGGCAACGGAACAGGACTTTAGCAAGGAGAAAGAAACAATGGCAACACACGCAATCATCACTCGGCAGGCACGGTCTAGCCGCAACTCGTCTAAGCGAATAGCCGTTCAGGGCCTTCCAGAAAGCGCGCCGAAGCACGGAATAGATCAGCTGCAGGAAGAAATATTTCGGTTGGCAAATGCATCGCGCGAAGGCCGTCTGAGTGAACGAGGAAGAGTTCAGCAGTTCCAGGGGAAGGACCGCAAACTGCTGGAGGGCGTGAACAGCATCATGGATGAGCTCTTGCTTCCGTTCGCGGAATGCAATCGAATCCTAGGTCAGATCCGCGGCGGAAATCTGCGAGAGAAGGTGGAGATTGCCTGTGAGGGCGACCACGGACAGATGAGGGACACCATCAACGGGGTCCACGGTTGGCTCGCGGAAGTGATGGAATTCGTGAGCAGGATCGCGAATGGCGACCTTGCCGCATCGATCGACAAAGCCTCCGATCAGGACCAGGTCCACGAGTGGCTCGAGCTTCTGAAGGGCAATATTAATGAGGTGGCGGTCGACGCCGCCAGTCTAGCCGCGGCGTCGTCGGAAGGACGCTTCGACCGCAGGGCGGACGCCAATAAGCACCAAGGCGACTACCGCAGAATAATCGAAGGAGTGAATCGCACGCTGGATGCGATTACTGCTCCGCTGCGAGCCACCGCGGAAGGCGCAAGCACATTGGCCATTTCGTCGGCAGAACTCACGGCTGCCAGCCAATTGATGGCGCGGAGTGCGGACGAAACCGCGGTCCAGGCTAACGTGGTGTCTGCGGCCAGCGAGCAGATATCCAAGAATGTCGCGTCCGTAGCTTCGGCCTCAGAGGAGATGCAGGCCTCTATCCGCGAAATCGCAAAGAATGCCAACGATTCCGCACGGGTGGCCAAGGGTGCCGTAACCATGGCGCATTCCACCAACGACACGATGAAGAAGCTCGGCGAATCCAGCCGGGAGATTGGGAACGTGATCAAGGTAATCACCTCGATCGCGCAACAGACCAACCTGTTGGCTCTCAATGCGACTATTGAAGCCGCGCGGGCCGGAGAAGCAGGCAAAGGGTTTGCCGTGGTTGCCAATGAGGTGAAGGAGCTTGCCAAGCAGACCGCCAAGGCGACGGAGGAGATCAGCCAACGGATCGAGGCGATCCAGGGGGACACTAAGGGAGCGGTCACTTCGATCGGGGAGATTGGGGCGATCATCAACCAGATCAACGATATCTCCAATAGCATTGCCTCGGCCGTGGAAGAACAGACAGTGACCACGAACGAGATCAGCCGCAGTGTGACCGAGGCAGCTCTGGGGATCGATGAGATTGCCAAAAACATCAGCGGTGTGGCCTTGTCGGCGAAGAGCACAACCAAGGGAGCTGGCGATACCAAGAAGGCTTCCATCGAACTGAGTGAGATGGCGGCACGACTCCAGGCATCCGTCTCGATGTTCAAGTTGTGACCGCACCAACGGATTTGCAGTTACCCTTGCGGCGGGTTGCCGACGCAGGGAGGCCGGAAACGGCGAAGGTGGACAAGCGATGAGCAAAGCATTGGTTGTGGATGACTCCCGGACGATTAGAACCATCCTTCGCAGGATATTGGTGGAGATAGGTTACCAAGTCAGCGAGGCTGCTAACGGGGTGGAAGCCTTGCAGGTGATTGAGGCAAGCGGGAACGATATCGCGTTAGTTTTGGCGGATTGGAACATGCCCGAGATGAATGGTTTGGACTTGCTCAAGAGATTGCGTCAGAAGCCCGAGCTGTCTTCGGTGGTCGTGGTTATGGTGACTACTGAAGCTGAGTTAGGCCATATGGCATCTGCCCTGGAGGCCGGGGCCAATGAGTATGTCATGAAGCCATTTACCAAGGAAATCCTCAAAGAGAAACTCGAAATGATCGGGATGTCTCTAGAGGGAAGTGTGTAGCTATGGGCGCAATGCACCAGCGGTTGCTAAGTGGCGAGCGAATTCGGGTAATGATCGTCGACGACTCGGCGGTCATTCGGCGACTCGTCACGCGTGCCCTTGAGCAGGACCCGATGCTGCAGGTGGTGGGGTCCGCCTCGAACGGCGCGATCGGATTGGAGCGCATTCCCGAGTTGGACCCGCATGTGCTCACGTTGGATATCGAAATGCCGGATATGGACGGGCTGGAGATGTTGCGCAGAATTCGACGCGACTATCCGCACGTGCGGGTCATTATGTTAAGCACGCTCACCGAGCGTGGCGCGTCAATCACACTGGAAGCGTTGACTCTGGGGGCTGACGATTACGTCACCAAAGTTTCCAACGGAGGCTCGTTCGCCGAATCAATGGCTCGCCTACAGGAAGAGCTGATCCCGAAAATCCGGCAGTTCTTTCGTCCTGCGGGACAGAGCGGCCCCACGAATGGGGCAACGGCAGCTCCGAGCCAGGCATGCGTTTCAGCCCGGCGGAGCCCTCCTGCTTCGCAGACTAAAGCACGGCCTCGGATCCTTTTGATTGGGGTCTCCACGGGCGGGCCAGGCGCACTGGGCGAGATCCTGCCGCAGTTGCCGGCAGACTTCCCGTTGCCCGTTTTGGTGGTGCAGCACATGCCGCCGTTGTTCACCAGGCTGCTTGCCGAGCGTCTCAATTCTTCCTGCTCGCTGTCGGTCGAGGAGGCAGGCCAAGGCAGCCTCGTTGAGCACGGCAAGGTATTGATTGCTCCGGGCGACTTCCACATGATGGTCGCGTCCGAGGGAGGTCGCGTCCGGGTTCGTCTGGACCAGTCGCCGCGCCAGAACTTCTGCCGCCCCGCGATAGATGCCTTATTTCTGTCGACCGCGGAGGTTTACGGCGGCGCGGTCCTTGCCGCTGTCTTAACCGGAATGGGGCAGGACGGTACTCAGGGTGCAGGTGTACTGCAAGCACGAGGCGCAACCATCCTTGCGCAGGACGAGGCTTCGAGTGTGGTTTGGGGTATGCCCGGGGCGGTAGTGAAGGCAGGCTTTTCGGACCAGGTGCTGCCGCTGAACAGGGTTGGATCTGAGATTCTGCGAATCGCGGGGAGAGGATAAGGGGCATGGAGAGCAGAGCACTCAGCACCGAGATACTCCCCGAGAACTACCGCTTTCTGCAGAAGCAGGTCTATTCCCGGGTGGGCATCGTGCTCGAGGACGATAAGCACTATTTGTTCGAAACCCGCCTCGCTCCCATGATCAAGCAACTTGGCCTGCGCTCGATCAACGACCTCTGCGCGGTCCTGCACGACAATTGCAACACCGACATAGGCCAGCAGCTCGCGGAGGCCATGACGACCAATGAAACTTACTTTTTCCGCGATCCGGCCCAGTACGCCGCCATCCGGAGCAAGTTGTTACCCAGACTTAGAGAGCAGAGGAAGGATTCCAAACGGTTGCGTTTCTGGTCCGCGGCAGCATCCACTGGGCAGGAGGCATACAGCCTGGCGATGCTACTCCTGGAAGAGGGCCTGACTGATTGGAACATCCAGATCCTGGGCACCGATTTCTCTTCGCGAGTGGTGGAGCGCGCGCGGTCTGGCACGTATCAGCAGATTGAGGTCAACCGCGGACTGCCCGCGAACCTGCTAGTGAAGCACTTTCACCGGATTGGCGCGGATTGGCAGTTGAGTGAGGTGGTGCGGCAGATGGTTCGTTTTGAAACGGTGGATTTGCGCAAGAGCATGCGCGCGCTGGGGCCATTCGATTTGGTGTTCTGCCGCAACGTCATGATTTATTTCGATGATGAAACGAAGAGGAAGATTATGAAAGAACTGCATGGCACTTTGTACCGTGGGGGCTGGCTGTTGCTTGGCGGCACCGAGTCGTCCGCCGGCCTCGACGAATGGTTTGAACGACAAACAACGGGAAACATGACCGTTTACGTCGCCCGATGAAAGGAATTGTATGGCAACTGAAGTGAGTGTAGAAATAGTGGCGCAGATTGTAGAGTCTATCTTCGTTACAATGATGGATCTTGAAGTGTCTGCCAGCGAGACGCCGAGCCTTCCCGTAGGGGACAGGCTAACGTCATCGGTATACCTTGAAGGAGATTGGAACGGAGCGGTCTCGCTCGAATGCAATCGAGAGCAGGCTTGCCAGTTCGCCGGCCGGCTTCTATCGATGGATCCTCCCGCCACAGTGGACGACGACGTGCGCGACGCGCTCGGTGAGCTCGCAAACATGATCGGCGGAAACCTCAAGTCTTCCATGGACGCGAACGCTCGCCTCTCCATGCCTTCCGTTATCGTCGGCGGCGACTACGAACTGCGGATATGCGGGTCCGAAATTCGGAACCGCCTCGCATTCCGGCTCGACGAAGGTCACTTCTGGGTCACGGTCAGCGCCAAAGATGATGAGAAGTCGGCGACTCCCAGGCAACATAGTCTTACAAATACAGATTAAAAAGGTGCAAAATGGATATTCTTTTAGTTGACGACAGTAGAACGATGCGCCTTATCGTTCAGCGAGCGATCCGGCAGGCTGGTTATCGTGCGCTCACAGTTAGCGAAGCAGAGAATGGGGCGCAGGCACTTGAGAAGCTGCGCGATGAACGACCGAGGCTTATTCTCTCAGACTGGAACATGCCGGAGATGTCCGGGCTCGACTTTCTGAAGGAAGTCAGGGCGGCTCAGAACGACGTTCCGTTCGGGTTTATCACCTCGGAAGTATCGGCCCCGATGAAGGCCCTGGCGATGAGTTCCGGAGCGACTTTTCTCATCTGCAAGCCCTTCACGCCTGAAGATCTTCAGGTTGCGTTGACTCCGATCCTGGGTGGGAATTGATATGGCTGCACCGACAACACGCTCTCTTTCGAATCTGTTTACGCAGTTGATCGGGCGCCAGGTAACCTTTGCTTTGACGACCAGCCCGCTCACTAAAGCTCCGCAGATCTATGGCGTCTACAACACGCTTCCCGACGAAACGGCAACGGTCGTCAAGGCCGATCTGCCCTTGCTCGGGTCTTTTGCGGGAGCGCTCGTGGGGCTGCCGGATTCCGCTGTGAAGGAACACCTGAAGGCAAACCCCATTGAAGAGCTGCTGCGGGACGCTATCTATGAGGTGCTGAACGTCGCTTCGACGACAATCACAATCCAAGGCAGGACAGTCCTTGCCAGGATGGAGACCGATCCCTCGACCATCGATGGCGCCGCGGCCAAGGTCCTCAAGACTCCGGAGCGCAAGTACTATTTCGACGTTTCAATCGAGGGCTACCAAGGCGGTAAGTTCGCCATCCTTTCCTAGGGACTCAGCTCAGGGCCCTGGGTCTGAGGGGGCCAGCGAAGATCGCGATCCAGAAATGGGTCGCGATTCACTGCACGCGACCGGGTGGCGGCCCAGCAGCGCCTTCGTGGTCATCTGTCTTGACTCGTCATCGATAGGAAGCTCGAACGCGACGCAATTGCGCCCCAGGTCCTCGGCGACGCAAAGCGCGGCGTCGGCGCGCTTGAGGACTTCGAACGGCGCCAGGTGTCGAGCCTGGGATCGAAGGTGGCGACCTCAAGACTGAAGATCACTTGTACCTCCGCCTCATTGGTGGCGAACTGGCGATCGCCAATCGCCCGGATCGGCGGAACGACGATCGGCTCAAGTGACGCGTTGGTACCTAGCATGGCTCCTTAGTGGTACTGACGGACTCTCCCGCAAGGATTAACTTCCAAGTTAAGGAGTCACACGATTCCTGTATAAGCTTGCGGGGTGCGGAAGCCGGTCGGATGCGGCAGTCCGGTTCCACGATTGTTTGGTGGCTCCTGCATCCGCCAGCCAACCTGGGCGATGGCCTTGGAGACACCGGATACGGAGTGTGACCGGGAGGCGATTTTTGGCACGAGTAAGAGTGGGACTGTGTGCGCGGTCGATATTGTTGGGCATTGCGTTTTCGCTTGCCGCAGTTGCCGGAGCGCAAGCCGCGGCCCTGAACCCGGCGTACAAGTTTGCTTCAGCGGTGACCGTGGGTGCGGCGGCAGAGACCGGCTCGGTTGTAGTAGCCATCTCCGGCTCGGGAAGCCTGAACACAATTAACGTGCTGACGCAGGGTGTGGCAAACCAGGATTTCACGCTGGCGGCAGGTGGGAGCTGCACCCCGGGAACCGCGTACTTTGCGGGGCAGACCTGCACCGTGACGGTCAGCTTTCAGCCAAAGTATCCGGGGTTCAGGCAGGGCGCGGTGGTGCTGCTGGCGAGTGACGGCAGTGTTCTCGCCAGCCAACTAATCAGTGCGACGGGGGTCGGCCCCACGTTGGTCTTTGTTCCCGGAATGATCTCCACCGTGGCCGGGGACGGCCAGTGGATCTATCACGGGGACGGTGGGCTCGCTGTCCAGTCTCCGCTGTTCCTGCCGATGGGCGGGGCAACCGACGCGGCAGGCGATCTATATATATCCGACTCCAACAATCAACGCATTCGTCTGGTCAGTGCTGCTACGGGGATCATCTCAACGGTCGCAGGGATAGGAATCGCGGGATTTGGCGGCGATGGCGGTCCAGCCACGTCGGCGACACTGAATACGCCCACCGACGTGAAACTGGATGGGGCGGGCAATTTCTACATCGTAGACAGCGGAAACCACGCGGTCCGCATGGTCAACGCCGTGACGGGATTGATCTCGACCATCGCCGGAATCGATGGGAAGTCCGGTTATTCGGGAGATGGTGGGCCCGCGACGCTGGCAAACCTCGCATACCCCAGCGCGGTTGCGTTCGATGGCGACCATTCGCTGTATATCTCGGACACGGGCAACAACAGGGTTCGCAAGGTCGATCTCTCGACCGGAATCATCACGACCGTGGCCGGTACCGGCGCGGCTGGATTCTCGGGCGACAGCGGTCCCGCAACCGCTGCCCAATTGAATTATCCATGGGGAATTGCGCTAGGAAACGATGGCAGCCTCTACATCGCCGACCTCTCGAACAACCGTGTCCGAAGGGTGAGCATAACCGGGACGATCTCGACAGTAGTCGGGACCGGGACTCGGGGATATGGCGGAGACTACGGTCTCGCGACCCAGGCGCAACTGAACGTGCCCGCGAGCGTGCTGATGGATGTGGCCGGAAACCTGTATGTTGCGGACTCGGGCAACCAGCTGGTGCGTAAGGTGGGCGCGGCCAGCGGCATCATCGAGACGATTGCCGGAACTTACGCCAGCGGCATGATCGAAGACGGGGTTGCGGCGAATATGTCGACACTCGACGGGCCCTACGCCCTGTTTCTCGATGGGCCGGGCAATCTCTACATCGCGGACATGTTCCATCAGTTGATCCGCATGGTGGCGGCGAATGCAGCGGCGTTGGGTTATCCGGAAATGCGCGTGGACCGGGTCTCCGCGCCGCTGTCGCAGGCCATTGAGGACGACGGCAACGCAGCGCTTAGCTTTAGCGGATTCAACCTGGTGAGCAACTCCGCACTCGACCCCGCCAGCACGACATGCTCAATTTCGCAAACGATGCTGGTCAATCAAACGTGCGTGCTGGGAGTGGAGTTTGCTCCGACAGTTACAGGCACGCTGGTGCTGGGCTCCCTGTCGGTGGCGTCGAATGCGCCAGCCAGCCCCGGAGTCATCAATCTCTCAGGCCAGGTGCTCTCAGTGCAACCGACACAGGCAACGCTGACGTCCAATACGAACCCTGCCTCGCTGGGCACGGCGGTGACGTTTACGGCCGCAGTATCCAACGGTCTGCCGGTTGCAGCGACCGGGACCGTGAACTTCTTCGACGGGACGGCGCAGATCGGGTCGGCAGCCCTCAACGCAACCGGCGTGGCCGCTTTCTCTACCTCAACTCTGGCGCCTGGGTCTCACAGCATCACCGCGGTGTACGGCGGCGACAGCCAGAACGCCGCGGCGACTACGACGGCGCTGGTGGAGAGTATCAAGCAGGTGACAAGCACGGCGCTCAGCTCCAGTCCGGACCCCTCCATTGCCGGCGCGGCCGTAACGTTCACCGCAACCGTCGCAGGGCCCTCGGGATCTTCGACCTCGCCCAGCGGCACGGTCACATTCTCCGACGGCGCCACAACTCTGGGTCAGGGGACCTTGAATGCCGGCGGGACCGCGACCTTCGTGGCTTCGGCGCTAACTGCCGGACAGCACAGCATCACGGTCAACTACGGTGGGGATGCGTCCGATTTCGCAAGCCAGTCGGTCGTGCTGATTCAGACGGTAGCGAAAGATGCGACGACGACCTCTCTAGCCACGTCGAATGCAACCGTGTACGCAGGCGTCAGCGTGACGTTTACATCGGTGGTGTCGCGGGCTGACGGCCTTATCCCGACGGGGACGATAACGTTCATGGACGGCACGGCTGCGATCGGGACAGCGACGCTTAACGGATCGGGCACAGCCGCGCTAACGACCAGCGCGCTTGCTGGCGGATCGCACTCGATCTCTGCAACGTACGGTGGCGATGCGAACGACCTCACGTCGAGTTCGGGCACAGTAAGCCAGACAGTGCAGCCGATTGCAACGACGTCGACGATCGCGGCTGCCTCCAATCCGATCGCGGCCGGCGCCGCGCTCCAATTGACAGCAACCGTGGCGCAAAGCGGGTCGACAGGCGCCGGTGGTGCTTTCACTGGAACGGTGACCTTCTTCGACGGAGGGACATCGATTGGCACGGCAACGATCTCGGCCGCCGGGGCCGCAACCTTGAGCGTTTCCTCCTTGAACGTGGGTGCCCATACTCTGAGCGCCAGCTACGGCGGAAACGCAAACTATGTGGCCAGCACGTCTGCGTCGATCGGCGAGACGGTGATCTCCGCGATTACGTCCACAGCGCTGACGAGCAACGTTGCGCCCTCGATTGCCGGTGGTCCCGTGACGCTGACGGCGGCCGTGACCGGAGCTGGCGGCATTCCAACCGGGACCGTCACGTTCCTTTCAGGTGTGGGCGCCAGCGCTACCGCTCTGGGAACTGGAACACTGAACTCCAAGGGGGTGGCCACCTTCGCCACGTCGGCTCTTGCGGCCGGTCAGGATACGCTGACTGCGGTCTATGGCGGCGATGCCAAGGACAACGGCAGCACATCGGCGCCTCTGGTGCAGACCGTGCAGGTTGCTACCTCCAGCACGACGCTGGCATCGAGTGCGAACCCAACCATGTTTGGCTCCAGCGTGACCTTCACCGCGACGATCACAACCAATGGCGGCGCAGCCACCGGAACTGTGACCTTCTCCGACGGCTCCAAGGTGCTTGGCACCGCGCCTGTGGCCGCAGGAACGGCGGTGTTTAGCCTGTCGACGCTGGCCCTTGGGGCGCACTCGATCACAGCCGCATACGGCGGCGACGCAAACGATGCATCGAGCTTGTCTTCAGCTCTGAACGAACAAGTGCTACAGGCCGGAGCGGTCACAGTTGTGAGCAGTGTGAATCCGTCGATTGCCGGGACCAGCATCAGCTTTACCGCGACGATCTCCTCGCCACAGTCTGCGGCCGTCACCGGCAGCGTGACCTTCAAGGACGGGTCTGTGGCGCTGGGGACGGTCAGCGTGGGCAACGCGGACTCAGCGACCCTGAATACCGCAGCGCTGGCAGTTGGCCAGCACACGATCGTCGCCGTTTACAGCGGCGATTCACTCAATCAGGCAGCGACCTCCACCGTTCTGGTTCAGACCGTGCAGACGGCGGGCACAACCGTCACTTTGATTTCGAACGCGAATCCATCGCTTACGAGCGCGCCTTTGACGTTGACATCGACAGTCGTCGGGACCGGCGGCAATGTCACCGGAACAGTCACATTTCAGGATGGCACCATCACGCTTGGCGCTTCCAACCTGAATGCCTCCGGAGTGGCGACGCTGATAATCTCCGGACTGATGCCCGGCTCGCACTCAATCATCGCGGTGTATAGCGGCGATGCGAACAACCTGCCAAGCACATCGCAGGTACTCGCGCAGAACGTAGTGCAGGTGACGGCGATTGCACTCTCGTCGAGCGAAAACCCGGCGCCGGCGCTGGACGCGGTGACGTTTATGGCAACCGTATCGAACGCCGGCAGCAAGCCGCCCACGGGTACGGTTATATTCTCGGACGGAACCACGGTGCTGGGCACGGCGTCGCTCGGCGCGACGGGTACGGCGAGCTTTACCGCCGCGTCGATGACGGTTGGACAGCACGCGATCTCGGCAACTTACGGCGGCGACGCACTGAATCTCTCAGGTGTCTCGCCCATGCTCACGCAGACTGTTCAACTGCGCCCCACGACCGATACCCTGACGGCATCCTCGACTTCGCTGACCGGCGGGCAGCAGGTGACCCTGATCTCCGTGGTGCGATACACCGGGCCGGTGACGCCGACCGGGACCGTGAGTTTCTCGAGCAACGGCAGCGTGTTAGGCACCACGGCGCTTGACCCAACGGGCGTAGCAACATTAACCGTGAATCTGCTGGCCACCTCGCCAAAGCTGAGTGCGAGTTACTCTGGCGATGCCGTCTACGCCGCCTCGCTTTCTCCTCAGACAAGCATCACGGTGGCGCCCCCGACCCAGTTCACGCTGCAGTTGAATCCCTCCTCGGTGACGCTGCAATCGCAGCAGCACAGCACAGCGACGCTGACGATAGCTTCACTGAACAACTTTACCGACAAGCTCGATCTCGGCTGTCTCGGGTTGCCATCCGCGGCGACATGCACTTTCAGTTCGGACCAGGTTGCCCTTAGTGCCGATGGAACCCAGGTGATTCAGGTCGTCATCGACACCGGATCGCCGTTGACGGCCGGGTCGCAGGCCCGGCTGGAGCAGCGCGCAACCGGTTCTGCCGCGGCGTCGTGTTTCCTCCCGGGCGGTCTATTGCTCGGACTGGCCTTCTCGATAGGACGCCGGAGGATGCACACGAGCCTCACTGGATTGCTGGTGCTGCTTCTGCTCATCGGTTTTTCCGCTGGATTGAGCGGATGCGGTGGTTTGCAGATCAACGGAACGCCGGCAGGTACATATGTATTTCAAGTGACGGCAACCGGAACTGGTACCGGCGTCACGCAGTCCATGGATGTAACGCTTACGGTGACGCAGTGATGCTATGCCGCATGCTTGTTAGGTCTGATCGCTGGCGTCGGGGATGGCTCTACTTCGCCTCGGTGCTGCTCGCGCTGGCGTCGAAGCACGCAGCGTTCGCCCAGGCACTCCCGGCCGGCACTGGGCCCGGAGCGTATATCATCGCTGGCGGAACGTTCTCGGAGTTTCAGGCGGACTATGGACAACGCACGATAACCGGCGCCAGCGTTTATGTCGATACGAATCTCACCTGGCGAATCGGCATTGAGGCCGAAGCCCGCCGCATGGTCTACTCCGACTTTGGCGAGCGCCAGTCAACCGTCCTCGCTGGACCAAGGTGGTCGTTTCGTCCAAACGGCTTTGTCCCTTACATCAAGGTTCTGGCGGGCGGCGGGCGTTTCAATTTCCCATTCGGCTATGGAACTGGGGATTACTTTGTCTTTGCTCCGGGCGCGGGCATCGATCTGCGGGTCGGCGAGAGGGTGCGTCTGCGGCTCGCAGACTTCGAATATCAGGTGTGGCCCGGCTTTACCTTCGGATCGATCCATCCCTATGGGGTCAGCGCGGGCATCAGCTACCAGATACTGGGAACGGCCCGCACGAAAATGTCGAGATGAGGGCAGACGAGGGTCGCGGATACGTGGATCCGTGCGATTCACGGGCATTTCAGTGCATGCAACTCGCTTCGAACAGGGTGGTTGCCTAAGAACCGACACAAGCCTGCGGCAGCCACACATCCACTCGCCTGCCAATGATTCCTCTCTGTGCCAGGTCTTTGAGTCGCTCTATCCACTGATACGTCAACTCCTGACCCTTGGCAACGACGAGGAGACCATTGGCGTTGCGAAGATCGTTTCGCAGCGTCATTCCTATGGCAAGGTCAGACACGGCGCACTGCCGCACTTGCATCGGAGTAGCAGGAACCAGGCTGTCCAGACATTGCAACAGCCCTATGTCAACACCCTGCGAATGGGCCCGCACTTTCCTGGCAGCTTCGGATGGGCTCAGTCCGCGGCCGAGCCATTCCTCGAAGGCGAGCCCGGTCTTGATGACCTGGATCCCAAACTCGATTTCGCGCTTCTCCTCCGAATTTCCAGCTTCAACAGGGGAACTCTGCTTGTTTTGCCCCGCTATCATCTGTGCAATCGCTTCCATGCGCGGGATTCGGGACAACATCTCGCACGCTACTGCCGGATGCGCATCGTATCTTGCCTTGTCTTCCGGAGTGAGCCGGTCGCCGGCATAGGCCGCATTCATAAGCTCGGGAGGGAGCGTTACACAGCCTAGTTGCGACAGCATCGCGGCGATCTCGATTTGCCAGGAAGACTTCAACTGCAACGTGTCTGCGACGTGCCGCGCGAAATTGCGGAGCCGCATGGCGCGACCGAACGCAGCTGGATTGCTGAAGCTCAGAACCTCTGCCAGGACTTGTACCGAGCCGCGGAGAGTCTGCTCCAGCAGCTCCCTCTCCGCATGGATGAGGCGATACTGTGCAAGTGCCGCCTCGATTGCTTTCATCAGGTTCTCTTTGGAGCAGGGTTTGGTGAGAAAGCGAAAGATCCATCCCTCGTTTACCGCCGACATGGCGGTTTCGATGTCGACATATCCAGTCAAGGCCAGTCGAACGGTTGTGGGTGCAGCGTCCCGCACCTTTGCCAGGAACTGTGCCCCATTCATTTCCGGCATGCGCATGTCGGAGACCACGACTGCGTAGGGCCCGGCTTCGACGATAGCCGCGAGTCCAAGCGGCCCTCCGACCGCGGTCTCGACGGTGAAGTCGCGCCCGAGAAGCCGTCTATAACCATCGAGCACGGAAGGTTCGTCGTCGACAAATAGGATCTTTTCGGTCATCGCGATTGCGCCGCCTCAACCTGCTCCAGACAAAGCTGGGTCCAAGCCTCTCGTCGCCCGCTCAGCCCGATTCGCTCCAGAAAGGCCTCATCGAAAATAGGGGCCGCTTCCTTGCAGGAGGGGGACATGTGCTTCTCCAGTGCGTTTGCCACGTGCACCGCCGCAAGGGAACAAAACTTTGTGATGGGACTCTGCGAAGGTTCATGATGCCAGGCGACCGCCTCGATGATGTGGGACGGCAGCCCCCAGAGGCCTAACAGATACGCACCAACCTCGGGATGACTGCAGCCAAAGACTTCTTTCTCCACGGCGCATTGGTCGGTTTCCGCGGCGAAGGCAATGTTCTCTATCAGCCGATACTCTTTGGGATCAGCCGATGCCATCACCAATTTGCCGATATCGTGCAGCAACCCCGAGCTCTCAAACGCGCCCAGATCGAGAGGCGCGACGCCTTCCGCTTTCGCGATAATCCTCGAGAACCTGCCCACCGAGACGCTATGGTCCCATAAGCGGCTTGCCTCTTGAGCACTCAGTACCCGCGTATCGAAGGCCGAAAATACCCCCAGCGAAAGCAGCATTGCCTGGATGGTATCGATTCCTAGGAGCATGACCGCTCGGGTCGGATCGGAGATTTCCACGCGAACCCCGTATCCAGCGGAGTTCACTGTCTGGAGAATCTTGGACGTCATCCCCATATCCTGGGAAATAATCTTGCCCAGCCGCGAAGCAGACGGATCGCCAGAGCGCATTTCTTTCGTGAATTCCTGATACACCGTGGGAATACTGGGAACGCACTTCAAACGAGAGACGAACTTCTTGAGCGGCTCATCCTCCAGCAGGTTCGCAAGGGCAATGGTCCCTTCAATGACAGACTTCAACTTCTCCGCTTCACACGGTTTGGACAGGAATTGGTGAGCGGAACTGATTGACCGAACCAGCGACTCTCGCTCCGACTGGCCGGATAGAACGATGCGAATGGTTTGCGGAAACCGGTCCCGAACGATGTCGAGAAGCTGCGCGCCTGTCATTCCGGGCATTCGCATGTCGGTGACAACCACCTCGAATGGCTGGAGATTGAGAGCCTGCAAGGCCTCTTCTCCGCTCGGAACAAATTCCATCTCCCACTCGGACTGCATCGGGCGCAACGTACGCTGTAAGCCCGCCAGCACGTTTGGTTCGTCATCTACAAAAAGGATACGTTTCGACATGTTTACTTCTCCGCCGGGACCGTGATTGGAAGACGAATAAAGAAGGTGGTTCCTTTTCCGAGCTCCGAGTCAAACCAGATTCGTCCTCCGTGCTTTTTCACCACCACTGTGTGTGCCAGCATGAGTCCCTGGCCGGTGCCCTTGCCGACATCTTTGGTGGTGAAGAACGGATCGAAAACTCTATCGCGAACGTGGTCGGGTATCCCCGTACCAGTGTCAGCCACGCTGATCTCGACCCCATCCCCGTCCCTACGAGTCGAGAGCGTAATAACGCCCAATTTGCCGCCTTCGTGATGCACATCGGCGATTGCATGGGACGCATTGACAACGAGATTGAGTAGAACCTGATTGATCTCGCCAGCCAGACACGGTACCAGGGGCAATTGAGGGTCCAGATTTGTTTCTAACTCGGCAACATACTTCCACTCATTGCGCGAGATGGTGATTGTAGTTTCAATCGCTCGATTCAAATCGACCGCGCGTTTTTCCTGAGAGCCTGGGTGCGAGAACTCTTTCATGGCGCTCACGATCTTCGCTACACGCTGCACCCCCTCGATGGTTTGGTCGATTGCGTGGGGAATCTCCTGTGCAAGGTAGTCGACATCGGCAGTCTTGCTGCGCTTGTCGAAGGTATCGATCGTGGCTTGGGACACTGCGCCCGACTTGAGTTCCTCCCGCAGTTGCTGTGCCGCGGTCAGCAGGCCAGCCACGAAGCCCCAGGAGTCCCTAAAGAAGGTAGTGTTGTCTCCAACATACTGGATGGGGGTGTTGATCTCGTGAGCGATCCCTGCTGCAAGTTGCCCGATGGCCTCCAGCTTCTGAGATTGGCGCAGGTGCGCCTCCAACGCCAGCTTCTCCGTAATGTCTTCCTTGAGGCCAAGGAAATGAGATGTGGTACCTTCCTGGTCCTGTATCGGGCGAATCATGACTGACTCCCAATACAGCTCGCCATTCTTTTTCTTATTCTGAAATACGCCTCTCCACTCGCCTCCAGCGGTGATCGCCTTCCACAAGTGCTGGTAGTCCTCTGGAGAGGAATGGCCCGATTTCAGGATACTGGGACTCTTCCCGAGCACTTCGTGAGGCTCGTATCCGCTGGATTCGGTGAATTTCCGATTCACATACGTAGTTTTTCCCTGAAGGTCGGTGATGATTACAGACACCGGACTTTGCTCCACTGCGAGCGACAACTGCCGCAGGGCGTCCTCATTTCGCTTCCGTTCCGTTATGTCCCGGAACGTCCATAATCTGCCGTAGTATTTGTCAGACTTCCCCAGGACGGGTGAGGAGTATCGTTCGAGCACTCTGCCATCGACAAGCTCCAACTGGTCGCGGCCTGTCTGATTCGTGTGTTCGTAGTAATGTCCCGCCCTCTCTGGAAAGCGTTCCGGTTCCTTCACGCTCTTCAGGCAGTGTTCGAGCAGAAGCTTGCCGTCGGCCCCTTCGGCTAAATGCTGGGGGACGTCGAATATCTCCCCCATGGTTCGATTCTGAAGCAGGATTCTTCCTTCCTTATCGACCACGAGAATCCCGTCACCGGTGGAGTTGGTCTGTGCCTCGAGGAAAGCAGTCTTCCAAAGAAGCTCTTCATCCGCGCGTTTTCGTTCAGTTACGTCCGCGCCCACAATCAGCAGCTCAGTGCTTTCGCTATCGAGTCGCGTAATCCAGCGGAGCGTTAAACCAAGCAGACGTTCGTTTCCATCCCTCTCGAAGCCGAGGTCCCAGCGGGCCGGTGTCGTTCGTCCGGACAAGGATCTGATCTCAGAATCGATATCGCGATCGCCAAGCCACTTGATCCCGCATGTGCCCAACGACTTTCCCATCGCTGCGGAATGCGCTACGCCAAAGACCTGGGTAGCGGCATGGTTCCACCTTCGGATGCGACCATCGAGATCCACGCCAATCAAGATGGAAGGCACCGAGTTGATGAAGAGCTCGGCGTCGCGGTGCGCCTCGCCTAGCGCGATCCCCGCCTTTTTCTTCTCCGTAATATCGCGGGAAATTCCGAAAGTGCCGATGCATTCGCCGGCGGAGTTGAACAAGGGCAGTTTGCTGGTCGTGGTCCAGGTAATGCTTCCGTCCGGCCAGTCTTCGCGTTCCTCTTTCCCAATCAGCGGGCGCCCGGTGCGAATGATTTCCAGTTCGTCGCGCAGAGCGTCCCCTGCATGCTCATCGCCGAAAAAGTCTTGATCTGTCTTGCCAATCGCCTCAACCGGGTCGGAGAGGTGCAGTCGTCGTGCCTGGCTGCAGTTGACCCTTACGAACCGGCTTTCAAGGTCCTTGAAGTAAATGATGTCGGACGAGTGCTTAAGCAACGCCGAAAGAAGATAGCTGTCATCCGCAAGTTCGGGTTCGGCAACAGGGACACCGGAGGCCTCGCCAAGTAATTCGTTCCGTAGTTTCATTGACCCTCCAATCGGGGTCTGAATAGATATCTGCGGAAGGGCCCATAGCCTCCGTAAATCCCCCTTTATATCGGCACTCCCGGCAAAACTTTCCAGTGAGGAAATGGTTCGGAGAGGATTCGGGAACGGTTCAGCCCATTTATTGCCACGGCTACGCGCCGAAGGCGAGGTCGATGAGGGTCTTCTCTTCGAGTTCGTGGGCCTTGGCGGAGCCGGTGGCAGGGCTGGCGCTGGCGCTGCGCTTGACGCTGAGGACGGCGCGGTCGCCGGCCATGCGGCGCAGGTGCGGCATCACGTGGAAGCGGGCGCCCATGTTGGCCGGCTCCTCCTGCACCCAGACGATCTCGGAGGCTTCGGGGTGCTGGTCGAGGGCGGCCTGCATTTCGGCTTCGGGCCAGGGATAGAGCTGCTCGAGAAAGATGATGGCGACGGACGTGTCCATGCGCTTTTCGCGCTCGACGCGCAGGTTGTGGCCAATCTTGCCGGAGCAGACAAGAAGGCGGCGAGGCGCGGCGACGGACGAGTCGGGGATAACGTTGAGGAAGCGCGGGGCGGCGAAGCCGGCGAGCTGCGAGGAAGCGTCGGGGGCGCGCAGCATGCTCTTGGGAGTGAAGACGATGAGCGGCTTGCGCCACGCGCGCAAGGCTTGGCGGCGCAGCAGGTGGAAGTACTGCGCGGCGGTGGAGGGCTGGCAAATCTGCATACTGTTGTTGGCGGCGAGGTGCAGGTAGCGCTCGATGCGGGCGCTGGAGTGCTCGGGGCCCTGGCCCTCGTACCCGTGTGGGAGAAGCATCACAAGGCCGGAGAGCAGGTTCCATTTGGCTTCGCCGGCGGCGACGAACTGGTCAACGATGATCTGCGCGCCGTTGGCGAAGTCGCCGAACTGGGCCTCCCACAGGACGAGGGCTTCGGGATAATCGCGCGAGTAACCGTATTCGAAACCGAGGACGGCGGCCTCGGAGAGCATGGAGTTGTAGACCTCGAAGCGGCCCTGCGTTGGGCCGACGTGAGCAAGCGGGACGTACTTCGCTTCGGTCTCGATGTCGACGACGATGGAGTGCCGCTGGTTGAAGGTCCCGCGCTGAGAGTCCTGGCCGCTGAGTCGGACCGGCGTGCCTGCCGCGACGAGCGAGGCGAAGGCGGTGAGCTCGGCCATGCCGTAGTCGAAGGGGCGCGTGCCGGTGGCCATTTCGAGGCGCTGGGCGAACAGTTTTTGCACCTTGGGATGGATGTGGAAGCCGGGCGGGACGGCGGTGGTGAGGCGCACAAGTTCGGCGATGCGGTCGGCGGGAAGGCCGGTGTCGACGTCGTCTTCGGGCCTGAGCGAGCCGCCGTGGTACTTGCTCCAGTAGTCGGGGAGGGTCGCGAGCTTTGCTTTCTGGCGCGCGCGGGTGGCTGCCTTCTGGCTATCCAGGAACTCCTGCTGCACGCGTTGGACCTCGGCTGCGGGATCGGCGCCGATGCGCTCGGCGTAGAGCTTGTAGAGCGCGGGGTGATCTTTGATCGCGGCGTAGCGGCGGGGCTGGGTGACGGTGGGGTCGTCGACCTCGCTGTGGCCGTGGCGGCGATAGCCGATGAGATCGACGACGACATCGGAGTGAAAGTGATGGCGGAATTCGGAGGCGATGGTCGCGACGCGGATGACGGCGTCGGGGTCCTCGGCGTTGACGTGGAAGATAGGGATGGGCAGGCGCTTGGCGATGTCGGAGGCGAAGCGCGAGGCATTCGATTCTTCGGGGACCGCGGTGAAGCCGAGTAGGTTGTTGACGATGACGTGGATGGTGCCGCCGACCTCGAAGCCGGGCAGCGCGCCAAGCACCAGGCACTCTGCGAGGATTCCCTGACCGGCGAACGCGGCGTCGCCGTGCATGATGACGGGGAGGACCTGGTCGCGGCCGGTTTGGTCGGGGCAATCGGTGTTGCGCGAAGACTCGCAGATGCGGGTTTGCTTGGCGCGCGAACGGCCGAGTGCGACGGGGTCGACGGCTTCGAGATGGCTGGGGTTGGAAACCAGGTGCAGGGAGATGGTGCTGCCATCGGGCGCGTGGAACTCGCCCGTTGCGCCCATGTGGTACTTGACGTCGCCGCCGCCGAGGACACTGCGCGGGTCGACATCTTCAAAGCGGGCGAGGATATCGGCCGGGGAGCGGCCTATGGTGTTGGTCATGACGTTGAGGCGGCCGCGGTGGCTCATCCCGAGCACGGCGGTATTGACACCGAGCGTGGCGCTGGAGGCGAGCACCCAATCGAGGAAGGGAATGAGGACCGTGAGCCCCTCGAGCGAGAAGCGCTTGGTGCCAAGGTAGCGGGATTGGATGACCTGCTCAAAGATGTCGGCGCGGATGAGGTTGGTGAGGATGCGCGCCCGGTCAGGCGCCGGCGGGGTCTGCTCCATTTGGGCTTGTATCCAAAGGCGCTGGGCCGGATCTACGATGTGCATGAATTCGACGCCGATGCTGCCGCAGTAGAAGCCGCGCGCCTGGGCTGCGAGTTCGCCCTCGGGCGCGGGCGTGGGGAAAGGCCCGGGCGCGAGGTACTGGCCCAGCGGGTCGAGCGCGGCTTGCAGATAACCCCAGCGGCGGAAGATGTCGAAGACAGCGTCGGGTTGTCCTGGAGTGTTGGCGGAGGCGTCCTGTTCGGTGGTGGGGATGGTGGCCATTTACGCTCCTCGGATTAATGCTAACCCTTTGGAGGCTAGAGATGTGTTTAGGCCGGTCGCAGCGATGCGATTTGCGAGGGCAGCGCCGATTTACGTGGTGAGGCCGAGCACCTTGACGATGATGCGCTTGGGGCGCTGGCCGTCGAACTCGGCGTAGAAGATGCGCTGCCAGGTGCCGAGGTCGAGGCGGCCGTTGGTGACGGGGAGTGTGGTTTCGTGATGCAGCAGCAGGGATTTGAGGTGGGCGTCGGCGTTGTCCTCGCCGGTGCGGTGGTGCTTGTAGCCGGGCCAGGCGGGCGCGAGCTTTTCGAGCCAGGTGGAGATGTCCTCAATGAGGCCGTCCTCGTTGTCGTTGACGTAGATGGCGGCGGTGATGTGCATGGGCGAAACGAAGCAGAGGCCGTCCGCGATGCCGCTGCGCTGGACGATGGCTTCGACCTGCGGAGTGAGGTGGACCATCTCGTAGCGCTTGCGGGTGTTGAGGGTCATGTATTCGGTGTGGGCTTTCATCTGGGGCATGCGAAGTCTCCTCGGGGCGAAGCGGCGAAATGGAATTTGTAACGAAAGATGAGGTTTATGGGGTTTCTCCGGTCCCGCTCCTATACTTAGAGTAAGGCGACCTGGGCAGTCTGTGGGGCCAGCGAAGGAGGACGATGCTACACAACCTGTTGATGGCTGCGAAGATGTCGGGGATTATGGCGTGGGAGATCCTGTGGGCGCTGTGCCTGGGGTTCCTGCTGTCGAGCGTGGTGGAGGCGGTGGTGTCGAAGGCGCAGATGAGCCGGTTGCTGCCGGACTCGTCGGCGAAGACGATTGTGAAGGCGTCGGCGATGGGGGCGGCGAGTTCCTCGTGCTCGTATGCGGCGACGGCGCTGGCCAGGACACTGTTCCGCAAAGGGGCGGACTTTATCGCGGCGATTGCGTTCCAGTTTGCGTCGACGAACCTGGTGGTGGAACTGAGCGTGCTGCTGTGCGTGATGCTGGGCTGGCAGTTTATGGCGGCGGAGTTTGTGGGCGGGCCGATCATGATCGCGCTGCTGGTGGTGATGCTGCGTGGGGTGCTGCGGCCGCGGGTGATTGAAGCGGCGAGAGCGCAGGCGGAGCGAGGGCTGACAGGGCGAATGGAAGGCCACGCGGCGATGGATATGAGCCTGCATGAGGGGACGTTCTGGCAGAAGATCGCGTCGCGGCGGGGGATGACGGCGACCAGCCACTACTACTGGATGGACTGGTACTCGCTGGCGCCGGACATTGCATTGGGGCTGCTGATCTCGGGTGTGCTGGCGGCGTTTGTGCCGACGAGCTTCTGGCAGGCGTTTTTCCTGAGCGGGCACCCGGTGCTGGCGCGCGTGTGGGGACCGCTGATCGGGCCGCTGGTCGCAGTGCTGTCGTTCGTCTGCTCGGTGGGCAACGTGCCGCTGGCGGCGGTGCTGTGGAAGGGAGGCATCAGCTTTGGCGGCGTGATTGCGTTTCTGTTTGCGGACCTGCTGATCCTGCCGATTCTGAACATCTATCGGAAGTACTACGGGCTGAAGGTGGCGGCGATCCTGGCCGGCGTGTTCTATGTGGCCATGGCGGGGGCAGCGCTGGTGGTGGAGGGGCTGTTCGCGGCGCTGCACCTGATTCCGACTGAGCGGCACGTTGCGGTGATGCAGGAGACGATTCGCTGGAACTACACCAGTGTGCTGAATGTGGCGTTCCTGGCGGTGAGTGTGGCGCTGCTGGTGCGATTCCTGAAGACGGGCGGACCGGCGATGCTACGCGAGATGGGGAATGCCCCGGCAGATCCGATGGCGGAGGCGCATAGCTGCTGCCATGAGGAACCGGCGGTGGTGTTGGCCAAGAGTTGCTGCGAAGAGCCGGCAGTTGTGGCGATCAAGAGCTGCTGCCATGAAGAGCCTGCGGCGGTGGTTCATGATTGCTGCCATGCGGAGCCGGTGGCAACTGCCGACGCGGCACCTGAATCTGCGAACCGGGACCATTAAGGCCAGGGTTAAGTCTGTGAGGTATGGGCGTTCGGCGATCAGTAGTCGGCTTTCAGCCTGTTAAATAATTTACCTCCAGAGAGGTCGGGTTGAACCCGGCTCCCTGGAGGTATTGTCCCGACCATCCCGCCAGTCCGGGGATGGCCAAGGTGGTTCGGTTCGAAGGCCATGTTGTCGAGGAAGCGCCGCCCGTTTCCAGGCGACGGTTTCCGCGGCTTCCGCGACAGGGTTTAGCTTGCTTTGGAGTCGATTCTCATGCCGTAGAACGACTTGTGCACGAAGAACGCCGACACCAGGAAGAAGGCGACTGCCAGCACGTGGGTAAGCATCGCGTTACTCGCATGGAGCGTCACGGCAAGCTCGACCGCAAGCAATCCGAACAACGTAGTGAACTTGATGACCGGGTTCATGGCCACCGACGAGGTGTCTTTGAACGGATCGCCGACGGTGTCTCCGATCACGGTTGCGTCGTGCAGCGGTGTCCCTTTCTGTTTCATATCGACTTCGACGATCTTCTTCGCATTGTCCCAGGCTCCGCCGGCATTCGCCATGAAGATGGCTTCGTACAGGCCGAAGATCGCAATCGAGAACAGATAGCCGATGAATAAGAACGGCTCCGCAAATGCGAATGCAAGGGTCGAGAAGAAGACGGCGAGGAAGATGTTGAACATGCCCTTCTGCGCGTACTTCGTGCAGATTTCCACGACCTTCTTGCTATCGCTGACCGAAGCCTTCGCGGCGCTTTCCAGGTTGATGTTGTTCTTGATGAACTCGACTGCGCGGTACGCGCCGGTGGAAACCGCTTGTGTGGAGGCGCCGGCGAACCAGAAGATGACCGCTCCGCCGCAGATCAACCCGAGCATGAAGGGCGCATGCAGCAGAGAGAGTTTATCCACGTTGTCGGTAAGCCCGTGGGTGAGGGCCATGATGATGGAGAAGGTCATGGTGGTTGCGCCGACGACGGCTGTGCCGATGAGCACCGGCTTGGCGGTGGCCTTGAAGGTGTTGCCGGCTCCATCATTCGCTTCGAGCAGATGCTTCGCGCGTTCGAACTTCGCGTCGATGTTGAAGTCCTTCTTCAACTCCGCTTCGATGCCGGGGACGTCTTCGATCAGCGACAACTCGTAGACGGACTGAGCATTGTCGGTTACGGGACCGTAGGAATCCACGGCGATGGTGACCGGGCCCATGCCCAGGAAGCCGAAGGCGACAAGGCCGAACGCGAAGACGGCCGGCGCGAGCATCTGGTCCGCCATGGACGTGCCCAAACTGAAGTAGTAGCCGAGTCCCATGAGAGCGACCATGCTCAGTCCCAGCCAGTATGCCGAAAAATTGCCGGCGACGAAGCCGGACAGGATTCCCAGGGAAGCTCCGCCTTCCTGCGCCGATTTGACGACTTCTTTTACGTGGGTCGAGTTGACTGAAGTGAAGACCTTGACCAGTTCAGGTATGAGTGCGCCTGCCAGGGTCCCACAAGAGATGATCGAAGCCAATTTCCACCAGAGCGTTCCGTCGCCGAGGGTGGGGATCATCAGACGGGAGACGATGTAGGTGAGGGCGATGGAGACGATGGACGTGATCCAGACCAGCGAGGTCAACGGCGCCTCGAAGTCCATCTCATCGGAGTTCTTGTACTTGGCGCTGGCGATGGCGGTGTTGAGGAAGTATGCGCCCGCGCTGGAGAAGAGCATGCCTACGCGCATGACGAAGATCCACACCAGCAGTTCAGCTTGCGTGGTCGGATTCTTGACGGCCAGCAGGATGAAGGTGATCAGAGCCACGCCGGTGACGCCGTAGGTCTCGAAGCCGTCGGCGCTGGGGCCAACCGAGTCGCCTGCGTTGTCGCCGGTGCAGTCTGCGATAACGCCAGGGTTGCGCGCATCGTCTTCCTTGATCTTGAACACGATCTTCATCAGATCGGCGCCAATGTCGGCGATCTTGGTGAAGATGCCGCCGGCGATACGCAGGGCCGCAGCGCCAAGCGATTCGCCGATGGCGAAGCCGATGAAGCAGGGGCCGGCGTAGTCGCGCGGGACGAACAGGAGAATGGCGAGCATGATGAGCAACTCAACCGAGATCAGCAACATGCCGATGCTCATGCCGGCCTTCAGCGGAATGGCCATGATCGAATAGGGCTTGCCGCGCAATCCTGCGAATGCTGTGCGCGAGTTGGCAAAAGTGTTGACGCGAATTCCGAACCACGCGACTCCGTAACTGCCCGCGATGCCGACGAGCGAAAACGCCAAAATGATCGGCAAGGTAATGGCGATTGGATGGCCCTGCACCGGCGCCAGAACGCCGAAGTAAAGCGAGATGATGACCGCGATGAAAACCCAGAGCAGCATGATGAACTTGCCCTGCGTCACCAGGTATGTTTTGCAGGTCTCGTAGATCAGCTCGGAGATTTCGAGCATGGTGCGGTGTACCGGCAGGTTCTTCAACTGGACATAGATCGTCAGGCCAAACAGCAGGCCGGCGAAGCAGCAGAGCAGGCCGACCAGCAGAAGGGCATGACCGTTCAAGCCGAAGTGGTTTACGGCCGTCAGATCCGGTAGGGTCAGATTGGCCTCGCCGCCGCCCGCGTGTTCCGTCTGCGCATAGGCGAATGTGGGAAACAGCAGGGCCAGGAGGGCCACCACGGTTTTGGACTGGCGCTTGAGGAAGGTCTTGATCGCTCCCATAACTTCACGCGTGAACAACGATGCCACAATGAGCGACAGCACGCTCACCAGCAAAAAGACGACAACCGAACCCTGAACAACACTCACATGTCCCTCCTGGAACACAGATTTAGTAACTGCACAAATTCGACCCAATTCGCCGGAAACGCAAAAACACTGGGGAAATAACCACGGGAAGCGTACCATCCGGGTTGGTCACTGTCGAGTGATTGCAGTCACACGGGTTTAGCGGGTTAGCGAGTCAGCGAGTTAGCGGGTCAGCAGGCTATGATTGGAGTTCGCTCAGGGATTGCGACCGGCCTGGTTGTCGGCTCGCTAACTCGCTGGCCTGCCGATCTATGCGTCTTTATGTGGCCACCAGCAATCCGGGCAAGCTCCGCGACTTCGCGCACGCATCGGAGGGCCATCTCTTCGGCGGTGGGCCGATCCAGATTGAGCCACTCCCGGGACTTGAGGACGTGCCGGCGCCGCCGGAGGACGGGCCGACGTTTGCGGCAAATGCGCGCGTGAAGGCGGTTTACTACTCTCGGCTCGCTCCGGGATTGCTGGTGGTGGCGGATGATTCGGGGCTGGAGGTCGACGCGCTGAACGGACAGCCGGGCGTCCGGAGCGCGCGCTACGCGGACGATCTGGGCTACGGTGTGGACACCGGCGGGAAGATTGACGATCGCAATAATGCGTTGCTGATCTCGCAGATGGCAGGGCTTCCGTCTGAGCGACAGACGGCCCGCTACCGCTGCGTGCTGGCGCTGGCACGCGACGGCGAGGTGGTGGCCACGGCGGATGGCAGTGTCGAAGGGCGTGTCGTTACTGAGTTGCGGGGCCAAGGAGGATTTGGCTATGATCCGCTGTTCTTTTTGCCCGAACTGGGCAAGACCATGGCGGAGCTCGATCCGGGTACGCGGCTGTCGCTGAGTCATCGGGGACGGGCGTTGCGGAGCTTGCTGGACAAGGGAGCGAGCTGGCGGGTTAGCGAGGCAGGGAGTTAGCGGGTCAGCACGAACCTGCGAGAAGTTCTGCAAGCCACCGGATTGTGAAGTGGACTAAAATGGCGCGCGCAGCATCGAAACGTATATGGATCTGACGCAGATTGTCTACGTACTTCTCGTCCTGGCTGCCCTGCTGGTGATCGCGTACTGGGTGACTTACACCCGGCGCCTGAAGACCCAGCCGCACGTGGGCACCCAGGAAGGGATCGCCATGGCGACGCAAGAGCGGGAGCGGAAGCACGGCAGCAGCTTCTGAATCCTGACAGGCCTCGGCGACGACCGCGTGTGGGTGCGCGGCCGGTTGGGAAATGCCTGGTTCAGAGGACTGGAGGATTGCGGCACTAATTGGTGGAAGTGACTTCCGCAGGCGATTCGCCGTGCTGTTCTGCTGCTTTGCGGGATTCTTCGAAGGCGCGGGTAGAGTGTTCGTGTGCCTGGCGGGACAGCTCGTGGGCGGTGAGGCTGCCCTGGTTGTGCGAGGCTGCGGCGGCGGAATGGGCGTGGGCGGCAAGGTTGTGGTACTCGGCGGCTCGGTCGTGGGGGCTTTGGGGCATTTGATATCTCCTCAAGCGAGTTAGATGCCGATGGCAGGCTGCGGAGTCAACGCCCGAACTGGCGGAGGTGGTGGTCGGCGTGGAGGTAACCCCAGCGCATCCACTCGGCTTTAGTCATCGCGCCAAACATGGGATGCGGTCCCGGCAGGCTGTCTGCGCTAACGAATTGCTCCAGTTTGCCGAGCAGGGCGGTGCGGTCGGCAGCGAAGTCCCCCGGCGGCGTGCCGCCGATTTGCTGGTTCATTTCGGGAGGAGTGGGCACGCCGGTGGGCCATTTGCGGGGGAAGTAGAGGGCGAGCCACTTGTAGATCGGCACGGGGATTGGCGAGGCTTTGGTGGGCGGGGGAACGCGCTCGCCAAGCGGACACCGGAACGCGTCGGTCAGGTGGCAGATCGCCTGGTGGGCGCTCATCGAGCCCCACAGACGGGTGTCTGCGGGGCTGAGGAGAGCAATGCGGTTGCGGATGTCGGCAAGGTCACCGGGTGAGGACAATGTCTTCACTATGGTTCCTTCGCGGGCGGAGAGTCGGGTTAGCGGGCCATCCAGCCGCCATCGACGACCAGCACGTGGCCGGTGATGTAGTCGGCCGCGGCGGAGGCGAGGAAGACAGCGGTGCCGGCGACGTCGGTGGCTTCGCCCCAGCGGCCGGCGGGGATGCGGTCAAGAATCGCCTTGCTGCGCTCCGGATCGGCGCGGAGCTGGGCGGTGTTGTTGGTGGCGATGTAGCCGGGGGCGATGGCGTTGACCTGGATTCCCTTGACCGCCCACTCGTTGGCGAGCGCCTTGGTGATTTGGGCCACAGCGCCCTTGGCCGCGGCGTAAGACGGGACACGGATGCCGCCCTGGAAGCTGAGCAGGGAGGCGATGTTGACGATCTTGCCGGGGGCGCTGCGCCCGATCATGTCGCGGCCAGCGAGCTGCGAGAGCTGGAAGACGGCGTTCTCATTGATCTGGATGACTTTGAGCCAGTCGGCGAGCGGGACGTTGATGGCGTCCTCGCGAAGGATGATGCCGGCGTTGTTGACCAGGATGTCGACGCGGCCGAAGGTGTCGAGGACCTGCTTGAAGAGGGCTTCGGGCGCGGCGGTGTCGGAGAGGTCGGCGGCGAAGGCGGCTGCTTTGCCGCCGGCGGCTTCGATGATTTCGACGGTGTTGGCCGGGGGCTTGATGTCGTGGGTGGCTATGGCGGCGCCGGCCTGGGCAAGGGCGATGGCGATGGCTTGGCCCATTCCTCCGGCGGAGCCGGTGACGAGCGCAATCTTGTTGTCGAGACGGAAGGAGGCGAGGATGTTAGACATGATAAGGATAACTTTACGCTGGGTTTGGCGGGTGGGCAAACTGGGGCGCGGATGGGCGAGGCTGCCCTGATTCAAGGTGTTTCGGGCCTTCGATCATCCTCGGCAAATTCTGTCCGCTACAATGGTTGGCGGCGTCCGTGTGTGCCATTGCAACCGCGGGCGGACAACAAGGAGACCCATGAAACTGCTGCAAATGGCTGATCCCGTGCGCTATGCGCGGATGACGAGCGCGGAGCTGCGCGAGACGTTTCTGCTGGAAGGCATGTTCAACCCAGGCAAGATCGAGTTTGCCTACGTCGACCTTGACCGAACCGTGATCGGGTCGGCGGTGCCGACAAGCTCGGCGTTGACGCTCGAGACCTCGCCGGAGCTGCGCGCAGATTACTTCCTGGAGCGGCGTGAGCTGGGCGTGCTGAACGTGGGCGGCGGCGGGTCGGTGACGGTGGATGGAGTCGCGTACGAGCTGGACAAGTTGGACTGCCTGTATGTGGGACGCGGCAGCAAGTCGGTGACGTTTGCCAGCAAGTCCGCGGACGCGCCTGCATATTTCTACTTGTTGAGCTATCCCGCCCATGCGGTGTATCCGACGGCGATGGTGAAGCGTGCGGACCTGTCAGGGCTGGCGCTGGGATCGACCGAGACCTGCAACCAGCGGACGATCTATAAGGCGATCCACCGGGAGGGGATCAAGAGCTGCCAGTTGGTGATGGGCTTTACGCTGCTGGAGCCAGGCAGCAACTGGAACACCATGCCCGCGCACACGCATATGCGGCGCTCGGAGGTGTATTTCTACTTTGACGTGGAGCCGGACCAGCGCGTCGTTCACCTGATGGGGCCGCCGGATGCGACCAGCCACCTCGTGATGGCGGACAAGCAGGTGGTGGTGTCGCCGGGATGGTCGATCCATGCCGGCGTGGGGACCAAGAGCTACGGTTTCTGCTGGGGCATGGGCGGAGAGAACCAGGACTACGCGGACATGGATCCCGTGGCGATCAAGGACTTGAAGTAGGTGCGAGGTACTGGGTACTAGGTTCGCGGGTAGTGCGAGGAGCTTGAATTGATGGCGGATGGCACGAACAGTCTGGTGCTTAGGAAGAACGAAGAGTGCAAATGGGACCTGGTCAGCCTGGGCGAAGTGATGCTCCGGCTCGATCCGGGCGACGTGCGCGTGGCGACGACGCGGCAGTTCCAGGTGTGGGAGGGCGGCGGCGAGTACAACGTCGCCCGCGGGCTGCGGCGGTGCTTCGGGCTGAAGACGGCGGTGGTGACCGCGCTGGCCGACAATCCCGTGGGCCGTCTGGTCGAAGACCTGATGCTGCAGGGCGGCGTGGACCAGTCGCATGTGGTGTGGGTGAAGTACGACGGCGTGGGCCGCACGGTGCGCAACGGGTTGAACTTTACGGAGCGCGGCTTTGGCGTGCGGGCGGCGCTGGGCTGCAGCGACCGCGGTCACACGGCGGTGAGCCAGTTGAAGCCGGGCGAGATCGACTGGGACGAGATCTTCGGCAAAGAGGGTTCGCGCTGGCTGCACACCGGCGGCATCTTCTGCGCGTTGAGCGAGACGACGCCCGAGGTGTGCAAGGAGGCGCTGATCGCGGCGCGCAAGCACGGGACGATCATCAGCTACGACCTGAACTATCGCGACTCGCTGTGGAAGTCCATCGGCGGGAAGGCGCGGGCGACCGAGGTGAATCGCGAGCTGGCGTCGTATGTGGATGTGATGATCGGGAACGAAGAGGACTTTACCGCGGCCCTTGGGTTCCAGATCGACGGTGTGGGCGAAGATCTGGGCGAACTGGATTCGGCGAATTTCCGAAAGATGATCGAGAAAGCCGTCGCGGCCTTCCCCAACTTCAAGGCCGTGGCAACAACGCTGCGTCATGCGAAGACGGCGACGGTCAACGACTGGGGCGCGGTGTGCTACTACGAGGGCTCGTTCCACGAAGCGAGGCCCATGCCCGACTTGGAGATATTCGATCGTGTGGGCGGCGGCGACTCCTTCGCTTCAGGGCTGATCTATGGCTTCCTGAATGAGAAGGGCGCGGACTGGGCGGTCAACTGCGGCTGCGCTCATGGCGCGCTCGCCATGACCACCCCCGGCGACACCACCATGGCCACCTTCGACGAGGTGCAGCGGATTATGAAGGGCGGCGGCGCGCGGGTACAGCGGTAGAGCAGGGAACAGGATAGGAACAGGAGAAGGAATGCAGAAAGCTGAAGTTCTGAAGTCGTTGCGCGAGATCGGCCTTGTGCCCGTCCTGCGCGCCGAGTCGGAAGCCCAGGCACTTGCGCTGGCCAACGCCATTGCGGCGGGCGGTGTCACGGTTCTGGAAGTCACCATGACGGTTCCCGGGGCGATCCGCGTGATGCGGCGGCTCGCCGAGGAGAGGGCGGATATCCTGATCGGTGCGGGCACGGTGCTGGACGCCGAAACGGCACGGATGTGCATCCTGGAGGGCGCGCAGTTCGTGGTGAGCCCGGCGCTGAAGATTGCGACCATCGAGATGTGCCACCGCTACGGGGTGGCCGTGCTTCCGGGGGCGCTGACGCCGACGGAGATCGTTACCGCGTGGGAGGCAGGTGCGGACGTGGTGAAGATATTCCCGGCAAGTTCGCTGGGCGGGGCGAAGTATCTAAAGTCGGTAAAGGCGCCGCTACCGCAGGTGGAGATGATTCCCACCGGAGGGGTGTCGCTGGCGACCGCGGCGGAGTTTCTCGAAGCCGGGGCGTTTGCCCTGGGCGTCGGCGCGGACCTGGTGAACCTGAAGGCCATCGCAGAGGGCCGTCCGGAGACCATTACCGAGAATGCGCGCAAGTACCTCGGCATTGTCCGCCAGTTCCGCCAGCCATAGGCCGGCCGGATGGAAGCACATTTCTTGCGCTGGTTACCAAAGTTGCCGAGCGCGCGAGACCGCCCTGTGATTAAATAGGTGAACCTACTCAAAGAAAAGGCTTTCCGTCTAGGAGCGAAGGCCTATTTCAGATTGAATCGGGTGTGCGGCGATAGAATCAGTCGCAGGGACAGCAGCCATGATACGGTCCGACGAAGTTACGTGTCCCACCTGCAAAGGCAAAGTTGCCATGCGCGTTAGCCGAAGCGGCTTCCTGCAACGCCATGTGCTTGGCTACTTCGGCATGTACCCGTGGAAATGCGGGGCGTGCGGCTCATCCTTCCTGTATCGCAGGCGGGGCCATCACTCTGCGAAGCCGAGCGGTCCGGGGTCTGCCGGCGGTTCGACACACAAGCACAGCCGCGCTTAAGCACTTGCCTTGGCTCGCGGAGGCTGCCGCACCCACAGCAGAGGCTGCTGAATGGGAATAGTGCGCAGGATTTCCGGGTCGGCCGTGTCGGGTGGCAGGGTCTTCCAAAGCGTAGCGTACTCCGGCCGCTGGTAGGCGCGCGCGGTGAAAAGCAGGCTTGTGCGCCGACCGGGGAGTTCGCTGAAGTGCTGACGGTCCGCGCGGAACGGCCACAGGGCGCGGTTCGCGATGAATGGGAAGTGATATGCGATGGCCGAACGCATGCCAGGGCCATCGTCCAGCGAGTAGTCCCAGACGTTCTCAAAGCGGGTTGAGAGCAGTTGGCAGACGCCGGCCAGCATGTCCAGATTGAAGAGGGAATCGCGGTAGGGCGTCTCGGAGCCAAGCTCGTGCGGGAAGGTGCCTTCGGCGGAAATCTGGGCACGCAGGGTGACGGTCTTGAAGCGGTGGCGCAGCTCGGCCAGCGCGCTGTCCTCAGTCCGGGGAATATCGCCCTCGGGCGCGGCCAGGCTGGCTAAGGCGCTCACCTGCAGGAGCCACGAGGAGCCGTGGTGGTCTTTGCGGTCGCGCGCCAGCGCAGGCAGCCGGGGACCTCTGTCCTGGGGCTCGGTGAGCCAGCGCTGGTAGGCTGCGAACCATGCGCGCAGCGCCTTCAGGTCGGCCTCGCTGAGCGCTGCAGAGACGGCAAGGAAAGGGACGGCCTGGGCGATTTCGACCAGAGGAAGCGTCTCCAGGATGCCCTGGAACCGGCCGCCCGCGGGAGCAGCGGGAGTGGCGGCGAAGCTGGGGTTGGTTTGCACGGTAAAGGCCGGGCCATCCGTTGCGGGCTGGGATGGAGTGACGAGAACGGCACCGAAGTCGAGGCGCGGCGTCATGCGCGTGGCCGGGTCGACAAACCACGCATGGAGTTGCAGCGCGGCATGCTCGGCGTAACGCTGCTCGCCGGTCAGCAGGTGCGCCGCGGCCAGAGCGGGCACTGCCAGTCCGAGGGTGAACAGGGCATCGCGGTGTGCGGTGAAGGGTGGCGGCGCCTTGGTTGCCGACGGTGTGTCGGAGGTCGAGTCGGGCAGTGCCTCGGAGTAGTAATCGTGCACTGTGCCGGGGCTGCGGGGGCACTGTAGCGAGGTCAGCCGAGTGGGCTCCTGGGTGAGGTAGCGCTCGGCTGCGGCGAGGATGCGGTCGCGATCGATGGCGGCAACGTCGGGACGGGACGGGGTAGCCGGAGGTTCAGCGGGATGGGAGGGGACAGCCTGGGCAACCGCGCGCAGAAGTTCAACCCGGCCCAGCAATGTGGCGGCTCCGCACAGGGACGCCGCGCGGGAGCAGAAGGTTCGCCGGCTGGGTGGCGGTGCGGTCATCTTTGGAGTCGAAGGCATAGTGGTAAGGATGCGCCGGGCTGGGAGAGTGCGGGCCCTCGGTAATTCTCAGCGCCGGTCAATTGGGCCCCGCACAAGCATCCTATGCGTTGCATATCGTAATTTGAAATCTGGGCAGGTTCAGGATCCAGGTCCGGGGGTGGAATGGGCATCTGGTTAGGGCATCTCGAAGCGACCCGCCTCGGCGGCACGCTGATTGCGGCGTTCCTCGCGTCGCTGGTCGAGTGCGTGGAAGCGCTGACCGTAGTTCTGGCGGTGGGCAGCGTGCGCGGATGGCGCAGCGCGCTGGCTGGAGCCGCGACCGCCTTGGGGACGCTCGCTGCCTTTGTCGCGATTCTAGGTCCGGCGCTCACGCGGATCCCGCTTCACGGGCTCACGCGAATTCCATTTCGCCTGGTTCAGTTCGTCGTTGGCGCGATGATTCTGCTCTTCGGTATGCGCTGGCTGCGCAAGGCGATTCTGCGGTCCGCCGGACTGGTTCCGCGGCACGATGAACGGGCCATTTTCGCAAAGCAACAGGAAATTGCCGCAAAGAAGGTCGCGGCCATGAGCGAGTCTGGGGCGGTCGCCATCTCGCGGTGGGACAAGTTTGCCTTCAGCGCAACGTTCAACATCACCATGCTCGAAGGCACGGAGGTGGTCTTCATCGTCGTCGCATTCGGCGCGAGCGGAACAGGGTTGTTGCTGCCGGCGAGCCTGGGCGCGGTCGCTGCGGCAGTCGTGGTTGCCGCGGTGGGCGTGGCACTGCATCGGCCGCTGGCGCGCGTTCCGGAGAACACGCTGAAGTTTGCGGTGGGAGTGCTGCTTTCCGGCTTCGGGACATTTTGGGTGGGCGAGGGCGCGGGCCTCGCCTGGCCCATTCCAGCATATGTGAGCTCCGACCTCGCAATTCCGTGCCTGATGGCGGCCTATCTGGCGCTTGCGGTCTTCCTGGTGCCGATCTGCCGGCTGCAGGCGCGGGTGGTTGCGGAGGGGAACTAGGGTATGGGCTGGGTCAAATCCATTGCGCGCGAGGTTTGGGGGCTGTTTGTCGAGGACGGCAGCTTCGCAGGGGCAATTCTGGCGTGGGCCGTGCTGGCGGGGGTGGGGCTGCCGCGTGGCACCGGGGGCGCACTGGATCGGGCCGGCGCTGTTCGCGGGGTTGGCGGCAATCCTGATCGAGAGCGTGGTGCGGTTTGCGCGAAAAGCGCGGTAGGCGGGGCCCCTCCCCCTCCCCCCTCCACACTTCCCTATACTCCTGGTATCAAAGTCCTGTGGAGAAATGGGTTAGCTGGAGACTGGTCCGGGGCCTGGTCCGGTTTGGTCTTCCTCGGTCCGGACCTGTGGGCTGCATCGAAGGTTTGCGGACGCGTAATCCGATAGGGGCCAAGGTGAGTTGGCAAAGAACGGGGGGTTGCGGATTCTGGAATCCTGGAGGCAAGATCCTACGCGGAGCGCACAACGATTTTGGCTCCTGATTTAAGTATACCAAGACATGTCAAGTAAATGGCTGTGGGAAAGCTCGGAAGTGATTGGTGGGGTTCGGTTTATCGGATGGATACGGCTGCGCAGGGCAGCGAGTGCTTCCGACCGGAGTCTGCGCCTCCCCACGAAACGGACAGTGTTGGGAGCAGGTTGATTGGGATGTTTGGGGGAGCAGGCCGATAGGGCGATCTGACGCCCAAGAGCCTGTCTCGGACAGTACGGCTTTAGAACGCGAGTTTCAGGGTGCAGCCCTGGGCGGAGCTTTCGCGGGCCATTTCGAGGAGCTTCGTGACGCGGTAGCCGTCTTCGGGGGTGACGGCAAGCGGTGCTGTGCCCAGGACTGCGTCGCGGACGTTTGCGTAAAAGCCGCGATAGTCGCCGAGTTGTGTCTTTACCTGGTGCTCGACCAGCATGGTCGGATCGGCGGGATTGGGGGCCACGGTGAGCTTGCCCCAGGCGGACTCTTTTTCCTGCAGCCAGACTTCCTTCGAGCCCAGCGCCGGGACCTTTGCGCCGCCCACCAGCGCCGGCTCCTGCGGGTCGAGGCCATGCTTTTTGAAACTGCCTTTGGTGCCGTGAAGGAGGAAGCGGGGTGCGTTGTCGCAGGCGAGGTAGCTGGTGCGGCAGTGCGCTAGCAGGCCTTTGCCGTTTTTTCCAGGGTAGTGGAGGGTGATGTCGAAGGCATCCTCGATGGCGGTCTGGTCGCGATCCGCGCGCACGCTGGCGGCGATGGCGGCGGGCGCGCCAAAGAGGGCGAGCACCTGATCGACGAGATGCGGGCCGAGGTCGAAGAGCATTCCGTTAGCGGGATTTCCAGCTTCCTTCCATGTGTTCTCGCGGGGGATGGGGCGGAAGCGGTCGAAGTGCGACTCGAACGTGACCAGGCGGCCGATGACGCCTTCCTGCAATAACTTGCGGACGGTCTGAAAGTCTCCATCCCAGCGGCGGTTGTGGAAGGGAATTGCTAGAAGCCCTTTGCTCTTAGCGAGTTCGCCGAGCTCTCGAGCCTCTGCGCTGGTGGCGGCGAAGGGCTTGTCGATGACCACATGCTTGCCCGCTTCGAGCGCACGCCTGGCCAGGACAAAATGGGTCTCATTGGGAGTGGACACCACGACGACTTCGATGGACTTGTCCTCCAAGGTGCCGTCCAGCGACCGCTCGATTTTGACGCCCGGATATGCGTTCGCCGCTTCGTCGCCTTTGCGCTGCATGATCGATACCAGCCGCAGCCCGGGCACAGCGCTGACGAAGGGCGCATGAAAGACGCGTCCGCCGAGGCCAAACCCGATTACGCCGACTCCAATTTCCCGCTCCGCCATTTACGGCCTCCCAATCTGCCTCAATGCAGGATAAACCCGGCGGAACCTGGCATAGGCTTCGGCCATGGAGGAAGCGTTCCTGGGCGCAATGATCTCCGCGACCCTGACTGTGGCGGCGCAGGCTGCCTCCACAGTTGGCCACGCGCCGACGCCAACGCCCGCCAGCAGCGCCGCACCGAATGCGCCGCCTTCCTCGGCGGCAAGCAGTTCTACGGGATGCCCGTACACGTCGGCCTGAATCTGCCGCCAGAGGGGGCCGCGCGCGCCGCCGCCGCCCAGGCGAATGCGGGCTACCGGGATACCGAGTTCTGAAAACAGGGAAAAGGTATCGCGAAGGGAAAAGGCGACGCCTTCCATTACGGCGCGGACGCAGTGGGCGCGGGTGTGGGAGGCGGTGAGTCCGACGAAGGCCGCGCGCGCTTCAGGGTCGAGATGCGGCGTGCGCTCGCCGAAGAGGTAGGGCGCCCACAGCAGGCCGTCGCTGCCGGCGGGGATGAGTGCGGCCTCGGCGGTGAGGTCGTCGTAGGTTGTGCCGGGGGCAAAGGTGTCGCGAAACCAGCGCAGCGAGAGGCCGGCCCCGTTGGTCACGCCCATGACGTGCCACAGGCCTGGCGCAGCGTGGCAGAAGGTGTGCAAGCGGCCAAGACGGTCCATGGTGGGCTTGTCGGTCGAGGCGAAGACGACGCCGCTGGTCCCGATGGTGGCCGAGACGGAACCGGTCTCGACAATCCCCATGCCGACGGCCCCGGCACCCTGGTCGCCCGCGCCCGCGGCTACCGGAGTTCCCTGGGCGAGCCCGGTTGCAGCAGCCCCGGCGCCGTCTATGCGTGCGCAGATCTCGGGGCCTTCGAACAGGCGGGGCAGCCAGCTGATGGGAATCCCGGCCGCGTCGGCGACTTCCTGCGACCAGCGCCGGTGGGCGACGTCGAGCAGCAGGGTGCCGCTGGCCTCCTGCATGTCGATGGCGTACTCGCCGGTGAGGCGGAAGCGGACGTAGTCCTTGGGGCAGAGGACGTGGGCGATTTGGCCGAAGATCTCCGGCTGGTGCGCGCGCACCCAGAGCAGCTTGGTCAGGGTGAAGTTGGGCAGCGCCGGGTTGCAAGTGAGCTCGATCAGCCGCTCGCGTCCGATCTTTGCCTCCAGCCAATCACACTCGGGCTGGGTACGCTGGTCGCACCAGATGAGCGCCGGACGCAGCACGGCGCCCGCGGCGTCGAGCATGACGCATCCGTGCATCTGCCCGGTCAGTCCGACGGCCTGCACCTGCGCGCCGTCCAATGCGGCCGGCGCCATCACGGCGGCGATGGCCTCCCGCGCGGCGCGCCACCAGTCCTCCGGGTCCTGCTCCGCCCAGCCGATATGCTCCGACCGGATGGGCGCGTGTTCGCTGGCCGCCGATGCTATCACCACGCCCCGGCGGTCCACCAGCACAGCCCGGGTACCCCCCGTCCCAACATCGATCCCTAGAAACATCCGTGGAACTCCTCTCTACCGCATCGAAAGTGTATCCGCTTCCTGCTGGGGCGTGGGCGTTTCGCGCTCAATTCTGCGAGAGGGAGCGTATTTTCGCCTTGCGATCCCGGCGAAAAGCGGCATATTTTTTGCATTTTCTCAGCGCCGCGCTGCATCCAACCCGTATTGCAAAGAGCGATGGATGAGTTAGTTGTAGGCTCCTATCAAAGTGCAGGTAACATAGAACTAATGACTCAAAGGACAGCTACGCCGTCGGTGCGGACGGCCCTTGTGACGATCGTATGTCTCCTGCTGCTGGCCGCGGCTGGCCGTGCGCGGGCGCAGGGCGGATCGAACAGCCCGGGCGCGACTACTGCGGGGCAGGCCCAGGCAACCGAAGGAGCCTTGCAGCAGCTTTCGGCCCCGGCGGGCCAGGATCTGGCCGCGCCCACGCAGGATTCGTTCCATGGATCGCTGGTTGCTGGGAAGGCCACGGGCACGGTACTCGATCTCTCGCTGGACGATGCTATCGCGCGCGGCCTGCGCCAGAACCTCGGGCTGATTCTGCAGACGACGGCGCAGCAGAACGCCAAAGGCCAGCAGTTCGAACAGTTGCAGGCGCTGCTGCCGACGGTTACAGGCGACGCCTCGATCGAGGCCGAGCAGGTGAATCTGGCTGCGTTCGGACTGAAGTTTCCGGGGCTCAACCCCATTATTGGTCCGTTCCAGGTCATCGACTTCCGTGCGTATCTCACGCAGAGCCTGGTCAACGTGCCGGCGCTGGAGAACTACATCGCCGCCAAGCACAACTTCGCCGCCGCCAGGCTTACCGCTCAGGACGCGCGCGACATGGTGGTGCTGACCGTGGGCAACGCTTATCTGCTGTGCATTGCGGACGCTGCGCGGATCGCGGCGGTGAACGCCGAGCTGGCAACCAGCAAGGTCTCACTGGACCAGGCCACGGCGTCGCACGATGCGGGAATCAGCCCGCGGCTGGATGTTCTGCGCGCGCAGGTGGATTACCAGAACGAGCAGCAGAGCCTGATATCGGCGACGAACCAGTTGGCGAAGGACAAGCTCGCGCTGGCCCGGGCGATCGGCCTGCCGCTGGACCAGGCTTATCGCCCGACGGACTCGGAGCCCTACATGGCGCTCGACAACCTGGACCCCGCGGCGGCCTTTGCGCAGGCAGTGAAGAACCGCAAAGACCTGGCAGCGGCAAGCGAGCAGGTTGCGGCCGCTCAGGCGCAGAAGACGGCCGCGTTCGCCGATCAGTTGCCGACCGCGAAGTTTTCCGGCGACTTTGGCGACATCGGCGAGACCGTCAATCACTCGCACGGGACGTATACAGCCACGGGGACGATCTCCGCGCCGATTCTGCAGATCGCCAAGACGAAGGGTGAAGAAGGTGTTGCCGACGCGCAATATCAGCAGGCGCGCGACAAGCTGGCGGACCAGATCCAGCAGGTGAATGCCGACATTCGCGACTCGATCCTGGACATCCAATCCGCGGCGAAGCTGGTGGATGCGGCGAAGTCGAATGTCGATTTGGCGAACGAGGAGTTGAGCGAAGCGCAGCAGCGCTTCCACGCGGGCGTGGCGGACAACCTCCCGGTGTCGCAGGCGCAGTCCTCGGTGGAACAGGCCAACGACCAGTACATCAGCGCTCTGTATCAGCACAACGCCGCCAAGCTCTCGCTGGCTCGCGCCCTTGGCGTTGCTGAAACCAACCTGAAAGATTATCTCGGAGGAAAGTAACCGTGGCAGACGAACAGAATAAGAGCGGCGCTCCGGCCGGCGGTGGTGCGGCCGGCGGCAACCATGGCAATCAAGAGGCACCGGCCGAGGCGCCTCCGCCCAGTTCCAATCGCCGGTTCATTGTCATCGGCGTCATTCTCCTGCTGGTGCTGGGGGCGGTCTTTTTCTATTGGCGCTCAACCTTCACGGAGGATACCGACGACGCGCAGGTGGACGGCAACCTGTACCAGGTGAGCTCGCGCGTGACCGGCCATGTGATCAAGGTTTACGTCGACGACAACCAGACGGTGCAGGCCGGCCAGCTCCTGGTCGAGATCGACCCGACCGACTACCAGGTGGCGCTCGACCAGGCCCAGGCCGATCTGGCCAACGCCCAGGCGCAATACACGCAGGCGAGCACCAATGTGCCGATTACGAGCACGACTGTCGGCACCAACGTCAGCACGTCGGCTTCCGATGTGAGGGGATCGTCGGACACGGTCGCGCAAGCCGAGAAGCAGGTAGAGGCAGCGGAGGCGCGGGTAGTCGAGGCGAGGGCCAACGCGCAGAAGGCGCAGGACGACGTGGACCGCTACACGCCGCTGGTCGAGAAGGACGTGATCTCGAAGCAGCAGTACGACACGGCGGTGCAGGCATTGGCGGGCGCGAAGGCATCGGTGTTAGAGGCCGAGGCCAACGTGCTGGCGTCGCAGAATGCCGTTTCGAACGCACGCGCGCGTTTGGCGCAGGCGCAGGCGCAGTCGCAACAGTCGGTGCGGAACGGCCCCGGCCAGATCCGGGTGGAGCAGTCGCGGGCAGCCGCGGCCGAGGCTGCGGTAAAAGAGGCTGAAGCCCGCGTCGAACAGGCGAAGCTCAACCTTTCGTACACCCGCATCACCGCGCCCACTGCCGGTATCGTCAACAAGAAGAACGTCGAGATCGGAGCGAATCTCTCGGTGGGGCAGGACCTGATGACGATCATTCCGCTGACAGATTTGTGGGTGACCGCGAACTTCAAGGAGACGCAGCTGGCGCGGATGCATACATGCCAAGCGGTAACGATCAAGGTGGACGCGTACGGCGGCCGGAAGTTCTCCGGCTATCTCAAGCAGGTTGGTGGCGCCACCGGGTCGATGCTGTCGCTCTTCCCGCCGGAGAACGCAACCGGCAACTACGTGAAGGTGGTGCAGCGGATTCCGGTGCGGATTGACTTCACGAACCTGCAGCAGGAAGACGGCGACTATGCTCTGCGCCCTGGGCTGTCGGTGACGCCGGAGGTCGAGGTCAAGGGTGAAGACGCGCCCAACTGTCCGGCGCCGGCGAAGTAAGTAAGCACGGCAAAGTAAGTTCGGGAGCCCGGCGGTTTAGATTGCGGGTTGGATGGCGCGGCCGATAAGGAGCAGCACTGGCGGCGGCCCGACCGCATCGTCTTCGAGGTTTGCCAGCGTGGTGCGGTGAACGAGCTCCTGGGGCGTGCTGGCTTTGGAGACGGCGACGCAGGGGGTTTCGGGCGAGATGCCGCAGGCGATCAGCTCGTCCGCGAGCTGGCGGAAACGGCGGCCGGGCATGTAGACGACCAGGGTGGCGTCGGGCGGGAAAGAACCCTCCCATTTAGGCGTGAGTTCTAATTTGTCTTTGGCGTGGTGGGCGGTGGCGAAGATGAGCTTGGAGGCGGTGCCGCGATCGGTGAGCGGAGTTTTGAGAGCGGCTGCGGCGGCGAAGGCGGCGGTGATGCCGGGGACGATTTCAAATGGGATGCGGGCTTCGGTGAGGAAGGCGATCTCTTCGCTGGCGCGGCCGAAGATGAGCGGGTCGCCCGACTTGAGGCGCAGCACCGAGCGGCCGGGTTTTCCATCTTTGGGGCCGGCGTGTTCGAGCATCAGCGCATGGATACCCTCCTGCGTGATGCGCGGCTGGCCGCAGCGCTTGCCGACAGGGACGATTAGGGCGGAGGGCGAAGCGAGGGCGAGGACTTCATCGGAGACGAGGTCGTCGGGCAGGATGACGTCGGCGGTCTGGAGCAGGCGGAGGGCACGCAGGGTGAGGAGTTCGGGATCGCCCGGACCGGCCCCGGCGAGGTAGACAGTGCCGGGTTGCGCTTCAGATTGAGGGACGGGGGTGGTCACGGCTTGCGCTCGGCGGGGGCGTCGGCTGCGGGCAGGGGATTGGTGAGGGCGTGGCGGCGGGCGAGGGTGCGGGAGGGGCAGGCGTCGTAGCTGCAGACTTCGCGGCTGGCGAGTTGGTGGAGGAGTTCGTTGCGGGCGTCGTTGAGGGGTTCGAGCTGGAGGACTTCGCGGCGGAGGTTGCCGAGCTCGGCGAGCCAGTCGCCGGTGTCGAGCGGGAGCAGGGCGTTGATCTCCTTGCGCAGGCGCTGGGCGAGCGCGGGCGAGTGGCCGGCGGTGGAGATGGCGATCTGGAGGTCGCCGCGGCGGACGACGGACGGGAAATAGAAGTCGCAGAAGGGGGGATCGTCGACGGCGTTGATGAGGACGCCGGAGGCTTCGGCTTCGGCGAAGACGGCGCGGTTGACGGCGGGGACGTTGGTGGCGGCGACGGCGAGGAATTGGCCGGCGAGGTCGCCGGTGGTGTAGTCGCGGAGGTGGAGGGTGAGTTCGCCGGAGCCGGCGAGGACGGCGATGCGGTCGGTGGCGCGGGGCGCGATGACGTTGACGGCGGCGTTGGCGGCGAGGAGGGATTCGATTTTGGATTCCGCGAGATGGCCCGCGCCGATGACGGTGCAGGGGCGCGCGGCGAGTTTGAGGAAGATGGGGAAGAGGGACATAAGATTCCTTACCTCTCTATCCTTTCATAAGCTCGGAAGACGTATCCTATGTGTGAGGTGAGGCTATGCGGACCACAATCGAACTGCCTGAGTCTGTCTACCGCAAAGGGGAGGAGGTCGCACGCACGCAAGGTGTGACGATTGAGGAGTTCATTCTCCGCACCTTCGAACGCGAGCTCAAATGCCAGCCGGAAGCGCCCTCCCCCTCCAGGAGAGTAACGCTGCCGCTCGTCCCGTCGAAGGAACCAGGCACCCTGGACATGAAAGACTTCAACTTCGATGATCTACTTGCCTGATGTCAATATCTGGATTGCGCTCACTTCCAACCGGCACATTCACCATCCAATCGCTATCGGGTGGTTCCGAGGCGTGGACGCGGATACGATAGCTTTCTGCCGTATCACCGAACTGGGCTTTCTCCGCCTTCTGACCAACGCTCACGTCATGGGGAAGGACGTCCTGTCTCCGGCCCAGGCCTGGCGTACCTATGATGCATGGCGGACGGACGACCGTGTCGTTTTCCTTTCCGAGCGGGTGACCTTCAGCGAGCAGTGGCGGCGGAGGGGGAACCAGATTACGGGAGGCGTGAATGCATGGACAGATGCGTACCTCGCTACCTTTGCCGAGCATATGGACGCGACGGTCGTTACGCTGGATCGTAGGTTTTCCCAATTCGGCGAGGCAACCGTCATATCTCTTATCTAGCGTTCTGATTCTTTTCCTGCCTTACTCGCCCGGCGCGAAGCGGCCGGCGCCGACGGGCGCGGGGTCGCGTTCGACGGCGGGGAGGGCGGTGCCGGCGAGTTGGGCGCGGAGGCTCTCGTCGTCGTGGCGGGCGAAGTAGGCGCGTAGGTCTTCGCCGGGCAGGCGGCCGGCGAGGTAGGCGCGGAGGAGGCGCTCGATGGCTTCGGGGCAGTCTTCTGCGGCGGCGCGGTAGCCGATCTGGCGGGCGATGGCGGCGTATTTGCCGACGGCTCCGCCGACGCAGAAGTAGAAGGCGTCGACCATGACGCCGTCCTTCTTGATCTTCTTGCCTTCGAGGCCGATGTCGGCGATCCAGCTTTGGCCGCAGGAGTTGGTGCAGCCGGTGACGTGGAGCTTGATCTGCTGATCGAAGCCGGGCAGACGGTCTTCCATTTCGCTGGTGAGCCACTTGGAGAAGGCTTTGGTCTCGGCGATGGCGAGCTTGCAGAACTCGGTGCCAGTGCAGGCGATGGCGCCGCGCCAGAACGGAGTGACTTCAACAAACAAACCGATCTCGGCGAGCCGGTGAGTCACGTCGCGGGTCTTGGCGTTGGGCACGTTGACGAGGATGATGTTCTGCATGATGGTGGCGCGGAGGTTGCCGTCACCGAACTGCTCGGCGAGATCGGCAAGCTGGATGAGCTGGTCGCCGGAGAGGCGTCCGCCCAGGACGCTTGCTCCGACAGCGGACAGGCCGGGTTGGAGTTGCGGAGTGATGCCGATGTGGTCGCGATAGACGTCGTCGGGGACAATGTCTTCGTCGACGGGCGAGGGGTCTAATTTGTAACCAAGTTTGGATTCGATGGCCTCGAGCATGGTTTCGGCGGTCCAGCCGTGGCGCATGAAGAGGTACTTGATGCGCGCGCGGGTGCGGTTCTCGCGCAGCTCGATCTGCTCCTTGAAGATGCGGAGGACGGCTTCGACGACGGCGTAGGCCTTGTCCTGCGGGATGAAAGCGGGAATGCGGACGCCGATGTGGGGCTCGGTGGAGAGGCCGCCGCCGACGCGGAGGGTGTAGCCGATCTCTTCGAGGCCATTGACCTCGCGCTTGATCGCGGTGAGGGCAACATCGTTGATCTCCGGGTACGAGCACCACAGCGGGCAGCCGGAGACGGTGATCTTGAACTTGCGCGGCAGGTTGTAGAACTCGGGATTGGCGGTGAGGCCGTGAGCGATCTGGAGGGCCAGCGGACTGGCATCGATGATTTCGTGGCCATCCAAACCGGCGAGCGGGCAGCCGGTGACGTTGCGCACGACGTCGCCGCAGGCGCCCTTGGGGCTGAGGCCGATTTCGGTAAGGGCGTCGACGATTTCGGGCAGCGCCTCGATGGTGAGCCAGTGGAGCTGGATGTTCTGCCGCGTGGTGATGTCGGCGAGGTTGCGCGCGTGCTTTTTGGTGAGGTCGCCGATGACGCGGAGCTGGTGCGAGGTGAGCAGGCCGTTGGGCAGACCGATGCGCATCATGAAGAATTCGGTGGCTTTGCCCACACCGTCCTTGCCGCCGGTGACGCCGAGGCCGTCGCCCTGGCTGTAGACGCCCCACCACTTGAAGTAGAACTCGGCCCACTCGGGCAGGACCGCGGCGCGGCCCTCGCGCGCGAACTGGCGTACCTCGTCCCACGCTTCCCACGGGTTCTTGGCGAGTTTCAGGCGCTCGGCTTTCTGGGCCTTGGTTTCCTTCTTGGCGGGAGCTGGGGCTGGAGGTGCTGGGGTTGCAGCGTCGGTCATATGGTTTCCTGGAGATCTCTTGCTGACAATGGTCGAAAGGAGTTGAAGGGAAGCGACTTTACCGCAGGCTGAAATTGAAAACGCCCACCGGATTTGTGGGCGCTCGTGCGACTTGTCTGGGCTTCGCGGGATGCGATCTTTACGAGGCGGGACAGAAGCGACGGAGCGCGGCTCTACAACAACAGTTCAAGCAGCCGGCGGGCAGATTCTGGTCGCAAATCCTCATTACCTCCAGCTTAATCGGGCCGCGATGCCCGAGTCAAGGGCGACAGGCAGCGCAATCGCACTTGAGTATCTCTGAACAAAAAAGGCTGGATTCTCGAGCTGTAAGCTTGAGAGCCGTAAGCTGACAGCGTAAGACTAGTCTGCCTCGGCCAGCGACATCTTGTGGCGCACATCCGAGCCGCGCAGCCAGAAGATGACGTCCTCGGCGATGTTGGTGGCGTGGTCGCCGGAGCGCTCCAGATTGCGTGAGATGAGGATCGCCGTCAGCGCCTGCACGCTGAACTGCGGGTGCTGCTGCATCATCTCCACCAGCTCCGACTGCACTGTCTTGTTCATGTCGTCGACGTCGTCGTCCATGGTAAGCACGCTTTCGGCCATTCGGGCGTCTGCCTCCAGCAATGCCTGGATGGCGGTGCGGATCATTACGCCGGTCTTCTCTCCCATCTCCTGAATGTCGACGGGAAGGGAGATCTCGGGCGCGTCCTTCATGGCCTGGGCGCGTTCGGCGATGTTGGCAGCCTGGTCGCCGATGCGCTCCAGATCGCCATTGATTTTGATGACGGACAGGATGAAGCGGAGGTCGATGGCCATCGGCTGCTCCTTCGCGAGCAGGTCGTAAGCCATTTCATCCACGATGGTTTCCGCCGAATTGATGGCCTCTTCGATCTCGAGCACGTGGGTGCACAGGGTCATGTCGCGTGCGAGGTAGCCCTCGACGGAGAACTCGAGCGCCTGCTGCGACAAGGCCGCCATTGCCAGCAGCTTGTCTTTGAGCGCGGCCAGTTGTTGATGAAAATTAATGCGCGGCATTGCTGCGCCTCCCCGGCGGCGGAATCAACCGTGCCCTCTATTGTGACGCAAATGTGAAACAGCCGTGTGAATATGCCGGCCGAGTAGCTGCAAAGATACCCTGGAACCGGCGGTGGGAACTGACGGAGCGGGCAAAGGGCTAGGTCCCGAAGACGGCGTGGATGTAGTTGCCGTAGCCGACGATGACGGTGGACCCGACCAGCAGCAGGAGGCCGCAGGTGACCAGCAGCTTGGTGCGGAAGCTGGTGCCGTGCCACTCCTTCAGCACCAGGCCCCAGAGGGTGGCGAAGATGATGATCGAGGCCATGTGCAGGGTCTAGGAGGAGAAGTCGTACTTGCCCATCTTGGTCTGGCCCATGGAGTAGAAGAAGAACTGGAAGTACCAGATGACACCCGCCATGGCGGCGAAGATGTAGTTGGCAAAGAGCGTGGCCGGGGCGAGGCGGTCGTAGGTGGAGGCGTCGAGCGGGTCGAAGTCGACGAGCGTGTCGCCGGAGGTTGCGGCGGCACGCATGGGGTTGATTCCGGGCTGGCCGAAGAACTGCCGGACGGAGCCGTTCTGGAAGATGAGGATGGCCGACCAGATGAAGTTGGTGAAGAACCCACCCCAGAGAACGACGATGAGGATGGGGAGATTCTTTAGCACGAGGCGGCCGGACATGCCGGCGGCGATCAGGCGGGTGGCGGTGAGGTCGCCGATGGGTTTGCCGGCGTCGAGGCCGAAGGCGAAGAAGGAACTCATCAGCCCGGCCAGGATGGCGATGGCGATGCCCTTGCCGAAGTTGTAGTCGCGCTCGCCGGCTTCGAGCTTTTCTTCCGGGGTGATTTCGTTTTCCTTGGAGTAGCCGGCTGCCCCGTTGACGGCAACACCGATCACGCACACCAGGACTCCGAGGAGAATGATCTGCCCGGAGGTCTGGTGGAACAGAGTCATGATCTGGCCGTGGAAGATGGGCGGCACAATGGTCCCGAAGAAGGCGCAGAGGCCGAGGGCGATGGCGTAGCCGAGCGCGATGCCCAGGTAACGGATGGCGAGGCCGAAGGTGATGCCTCCGACCCCCCACAGGACACCGAAGAGGAAGGCGTAAAAAACGTCCTTCGGATTGGTGGCGTAGGTGTCGCGCAGGATGCCGTAGGCATTGGGGATGAAGATGGTGGCCAGCAGCGTAGGCGCGATAATCCATGCGGCGAAGCCCTGGATGGGCCAGTAAACCTCCCACGACCAGCGCTTGATCCGGCGGAAGGGGATGAAGTTGGTGGCGGAGCAGAAGCCTCCAATCCAGTGAAAGATGACGCCGAGAAATGGATTCGGTCCCACAGTACCTCGCTCTAGCGAAAGTGTTCGACTTAGCCGGGTACCATCCTACCTGAGCGGATTCTATTGTGGAAATAGATTGTCTATTGGACTAAGGTGGATACCGAGGGCACACGCCCGATGACGATTTAGGCCCATGGGCACTGATCGGAAGGAAATCGGCCATAAGCGTGGCTGAGAAGAAGAGGCCGGATCAGGCGGCCAGGGGAATGGGTTTGCGAGTTTCGCTGTTTATCACTTGTTATAACGACACGCTGTTCCCCGAAACGGGCAAGGCAGTGGTGCGGGTGCTGGAGCGGTTGGGGCATTCGGTGGAGTTTCCGGCGGGGCAGACGTGCTGCGGGCAGATGCACTGGAACACGGGTTATCAGGAAGAGGCGTTTCCGCTGCTGAAGCGATTTGTCGACCAGTTTAAGCACGCCGAGGCGGTGGTAAGCCCCTCGACGAGTTGCGTGGCGATGATGCGCGATCACTATCCGCTGATGGCGGAGCGGTTGAAGGACGAGAACCTGAAAGCCGAGGTGGCGGAGCTGCTGCCGAAGGTGTGGGAGTTCTCCGAGTTCCTGACCAAAAAGCTGGGGTTGGAAGACGTGGGCGCGTACTATCCGCACCGCGTGACCTACCACGCGAGTTGCCATGGTCTGCGCAGCCTGCACGTGGGCGATGGGCCCATGAAGCTGCTGCGCGCGGTGCGCGGGATCGACCTGGTGGAGATCGAGAACCTGGAGCAGTGCTGCGGATTTGGCGGGACGTTCGCCATCAAGAACGCAGAGGTTTCGAGCGCGATGCTGTCGGAAAAAGTGCGAGGAGTTCTGAACACGAGGGCGGAGGCGGTGACGGGCTGCGACAACTCCTGCCTGATGCACATCGGCGGTGCGCTGCATCGCCAGCGGACGGGCGTGCGGCCGGTGCACATCGCGGAGATCCTGGCGAGTGAAGAAGGCGGGGCGCAATGAGCGGGCGAGGCACAAGGGCAAATACCGAGATTCTGGACTGCGTCCAGAATGACGAACGCCCGGTTGGCGACGAACGCCGGGTTGGCGACGAACGCCCGGTTGGGGACGAACGCCCGGTAGGGGGCCAGCGATGAGCGGAGCCTTGGACCCGACGACGGCGCCGAAGTTTCAGGTGGCGGCGAAGGCACTGATGGGCGATTCGCAGTTGCGCAAGAACGTGCGCCACGCGACCAAAGTGATCCAGACCAAGCGCGCCAAGGTCGTGGGCGAGATGCCGGACTGGCAAGACCTGCGCGAGGCGGGCATGCAGATGCGCCAGCACACCATGCGGCATCTGGATTTCTACCTGGAGCAGTTTGAGCGCAACTGCACGGCTGCGGGCGGTCATGTGCATTGGGCGAAGGATGCTGAGGACGCGCGGCGGATTGTCGTTGAGCTGGTGATGGCGAGCGGGACGGATGGTAAATCGCCCACCGAGGTCATCAAGATCAAGTCGATGACCACCGAGGAGATCCATCTGAACAAGGCGCTGGAGGCCGCGGGGGTTCACGCGTACGAGACCGATCTGGCGGAGCTGATCATTCAACTTGGGCGCGACCAGCCGTCGCATATTGTGGTGCCCGCGCTGCACAAGAACCGCTCGCAGATTCGCGAGATCTTCCGCCGCGAGATGAATTTACCCGACCTTGGCGGGACGCCGCAGGACCTGGCCGACGCGGCGCGGCGGTTTCTGCGGGAGAAGTTTCTGCGCGTGAAGACAGCCGTGAGCGGCGCGAACTTCCTGGTGGCCGAGACGGGTAGCGTGTGCATCGTGGAGAGCGAGGGCAATGGCCGCATGTGCCTGACGCTGCCGGAGACGCTGATCTCGGTGGCAGGGATCGACAAGGTGATTCCGCGGTACCAGGACCTTGAGGTGGTGCTGCAGTTGCTGCCGCGTAGCGCGACGGGCGAACGGATGAACCCGTACAACTCGATCTGGACGGGCGTGGATAGGACCCAGGTCTCAGAATCGAGACCTGGGGCACCCGCGGTTGCCGACGGGCCACGGGCGTTCCACGTGGTGTTGATGGACAATGCGCGGACGGAGATACTGGCGGACGAAGAGGCGCGGCAGACGCTGAACTGCATCCGCTGCGGAGCGTGCCAGAATGCTTGCCCGGTGTATCAGCAGACAGGCGGGCACGCCTACGGGAGCGTGTATGCGGGGCCGATCGGGGCGATCCTGACGCCGCAGTTGATGGAGATGCATCACGCACAGAGCCTTCCGTACGCGTCCAGCCTGTGCGGGGCATGTTATGAGGTTTGCCCGGTGAAGATCAATATTCCCGAGGTGCTGATCCATCTGAGGAACAAGGTGGTGAAGCAGCAGTCGTCGGGGTTCAACATTCTCGCCAACCCTGAGGTGATGGCGCTGAAGGCGGTGGCGCAGGTCTTCCGCAGCGAGCCGGTATTTCGGGCGTCGCAGAAGCTGGGACGGATTGCGGAGCTGCCGCTCTCGCGCAAGGATGCGCAGGGCGTGGGCTGGATCGACTGGCTGCCGGGGATGCTGGGCGGATGGACACAAGTGCGCGACCTGCGCGTGATGCCGAAGCAGACCTTCAGAGAGTGGTTCGAGCAGCGCGCAAAAGGCGTCGCCGAAGACGCTGACGGGAGGCCGGACAATGGGCGCTGAGACTCAGGTTTCTTCGCGGGAGGAAGTGCTGCGGCGGATTCGCGCGGCGATCGGTTCAGCTCCGACCGACGCTGCCGCGATCGATGCGGAGTGGAGGTCGGTGCCGCGGGACTACAGGCGGGCGGCGTCGCATGAGCGCGAGGCTATCCTGGAGCTGCTGGAGGACCGGTTGCGGGACTACGACGCGACCGTGGTGCGGGCGAACTCCGGCGAGGTTGGCGCGGAGATTGCCCGGCTTCTGACCGGGCGCGGCACGCAACGCCTGGTGGTGCCGGCGGGGCTGGCGGAGGCGCTGGGCGAACCGCTGCCGGAGGGCTTCGAGTTTGCGGTCGATGAGGGGTTTACGGCAGGAGAGCTGGACAGCTTCGGGGGCGTGGTGACGGCTTCGTCGGTAGCCGTTGCGGAGACGGGGACCATCGTCTTGCAGAACGTGCCGGGGCAGGGAAGGCGGGCGCCGACGCTGGTCCCCGACTACCACCTGTGCGTGGTGCGGGCCGCGGATGTGGTGGAGACGGTCCCGGAGGCGATGGCGCGGCTGCAGGCAACGGCGTGTCTGGCGACGACATTTATTTCAGGGCCGTCCGCGACCGCCGACATCGAGATGACGCGCATCAAGGGCGTGCATGGCCCGAGGTTTCTGGACGTGATTCTGGTTGCATAACCCGGGAATATTTCCAGCTTCCACAGGAAGAATCCACTTTTTGCTCAGGCAAGTGATGCCGGGCACGGGCGAATCGTTTCAATAGGGAGTATATTTCCGTAATTGATGTTTTTTCGAGGGGTTTTTATGGGCGTAAATGGAGCAGGCGCAGGCGCGAGTGCGACCGAGCGGGTTTTCAAAGCGCTGGATGGATTTCGGATCGAAGTTCCTTCGTGGGGTTTTGCCAACACGGGAACCAGGTTCGGCAAATTCACCCAGGCGGGCGCGGCAACGACTCTTGAGGAGAAGTTTGCCGATGCGGCGCAGGTAAACAAGCTGACCGGCGCCAGCCCGACCGTAGCGCTGCACGTGCTTTGGGACCTGCCCAAGGGCAAGGGCGATGTTCCGGAGATCCAGCGGCTGGAGAAGCAGTTCGGCGTGAAGGCCGGCTCCATCAATCCCAATCTCTTCCAGGCGCAGGAGTACAAGTACGGCTCGATCTGCAATCCGAGTGCGGAGATTCGCGGCAACGCGCTGGCGCACCTGCTGGATTCGGTGGAGATCGGGCGCGAGTTGGGCGACAAGGACTTGTCGATCTGGCTGGCCGACGGCTCGAACTACCCGGGCACGCAGTCGATCCGCAAGCGTATCGAGTGGATGGAAGAGGTGCTGGCCTCGACGCACGCGGCGCTGGGCGAGAAGCAGCGCATGCTGGTGGAGTACAAGCCGTTTGAGCCGGCCTTCTATCACACCGACATTGCGGACTGGGGGATGGCGCTGGAGCTGTCGCGGCGCGCTGGACCGAAGGCCAAGGTGCTGGTGGATACGGGCCACCATTTGCAAGGCTGCAACATCGAGCAGATCGTGACCTGGCTGCTGCACTGCGATGCGCTGGGCGGCTTCCACTTCAACGATCGCAAGTATGCGGATGACGATCTGACGATCGGGTCGATCGATCCATACCAGGTCTATCGCATCTTCTGCGAGATCATGACGGCGACTTCGCCTGCGGTAAAGGGCATAGCTTACATGATCGACCAAAGCCACAACCTGAAGGGCAAGGTAGAGGCGATGGTGCAGACCGTGGTGATGGCGCAGGAGCTGTTTGCCAAGGCGGCGCTGGTCGACCAGGAAAAGCTCGCCGGGTTGCAGCAATCGTGCGACCTGGTGGCTGCGGAGGAGACGTACCGCGGCGCGTTTTGGACCGACGTGCGGCCTATCGTGAAGGAGTGGCGGCAGGCGCGCAAGCTGCCGGCGGAGCCGCTGAAGGAGCTGTGGGAGAGCGGCTACGTGGAGACGATCAGCCGCGAGCGCGGTGCGAGGAACGCGAAGAGCGTCACCAGCTACGCATAAGGCAGGGAACAGGGGACAGGCAGTAGGGAACAGGGGCCGGACTGCGATTCAAGGCGGCCCGGCTTTTCTTTTGCCTGACAGCGGCAGATGCTCATCGGCAGAAGTGACGGTCCGCACATAGCTTGAGACGCCGGCCTTGCTATGCTTGAACCTGACATGGCGAAACCTATTGTTCTCACAATTCTTGACGGCTGGGGCTATCGGGCCGACACGCGCGGCAATGCGATTGCCCAGGCACGCAAGCCGGTGTACGACTCGCTGCTGAGGGACTTTCCGAACACGCTGCTGCACGCCAGCGACCACTTCGTCGGCTTGCCGGACGGGCAGATGGGCAACAGCGAAGTTGGCCATCTGAACCTGGGGGCCGGGCGAATTGTGCGCATGGACATGACGCGCATCGATGTGGCCATCGCCGATGGCAGTTTCTTCACCGACCCGACCCTGCTGGCGGCGGTTGCGGCGGCGCAGGAGAAAGGCAGCTCGATTCACTTCATCGGCCTGCTGTCGGATGGGGGCGTGCACTCGCATCAGCGCCATCTATACGCGCTGCTTCGTCTGGCCGCGCAGCAAAGAGTGGCCCGCGTCTTTGTGCATGCGTTCATGGACGGGCGCGACACGATGCCGAACAGCGGGTTGGGGTATCTGGGTGAGTTGCAGCAGCAGTTTCGCGGGATTGGTATCGGCGAACTGGCCAGTGTCAGCGGCCGCTACTACGCGATGGACCGCGACCTGCGCTGGGAGAAGGAGCGGCAGGCGTTCGACGCGCTGGTGACCGGGCATCCCCAGGGGGGAACGTATCCGGACGCGGCTGTGCGCATGAAAGAGCTGTATAACAGCGGGATTACGGATGAGTTTATTCCGCCGTTCACGGTGGTTGACGAGGCGGGCCGCGCGGTCGGGCCGATTCGAGACAACGATGTGGTGATCAACTTCAACTACCGAGCGGACCGTGCACGGCAGATCACGCGCGTGCTGGCGCGCAATGTGTCCAATACGCTGGGGGGCCTGACGGCGAACGGCGGGCTGGACCTGCCCAAGGCCGCGGAGCTCGACCTGGAGATTCCGCGCAGCCTGGTCCCGAACGGCATCCACTATGTCTGCATGACGCAGTACGACAAGAACTTCAAGCTGCCCCTTGTGATTCCGCCGGAGTCGATGGACCACCTGCTGGCCCACCTGATGGCACAGGCCAACCTGCGCAACCTGCGCGTGGCGGAGACGGAGAAGTACGCGCATGTGACCTACTTCTTCAACGGAGGCATCGAGAAGCCGTTTGCCGGCGAAGACCGCGTGCTGGTGCCGTCGCAGAAGGTGGCGACCTACGACCTGGCGCCGGAGATGTCGGCGGCGGGGATCGCGGACGCGGTGGTGAAGGCGGTGAACGACACGGCGTTCGACGTGATCATCGTGAACTTCGCCAATGCCGACATGGTTGGGCACTCGGGCAAGCTGGAGCCGACGATCAGGGCATGCGAGACGGTGGACCGCGAGCTAGGGCGCGTCTACAAGGCGGTGAAGCAGCGCGGCGGCGCATTGCTGGTGACGGCGGACCACGGCAACGCAGAGATGTTGATCGATCCGGCGACCGGCGGCCCGCATACCGCCCACACGACCAACCCGGTGCCATTCATCCTGATTACGGACACATCCAACGGCGCGATCAATCTGCGCCCGGATGGCAGCCTCCGTGACATCTCGCCCACGATTCTTCGGCTGCTGCATCTGGACAAGCCGAAGGAGATGACGGGCGGAGATCTCTGCGTGGCTTCTGCCATCACGGTCTCGTAGCGCGGCGACAGGTAGTTTTGTCCTCTGGCGGGTTTATTCTGCATTCGATCAGGTCTGCATGGTGCCGCGCGGTCTGTCCGGACGCCGCGCCATCGGTTACGCGCGACTGAAGAGAATTACCGCTTGAGTACAGTCCGGACCGCCCCGGCGACAAGCACGAGTCCCATAACCAGGATGGCCACGGTCGCGACGGAATCGATTCGAGGGCTGAGGGGGTGCGGAATCTCTGAGATGGCGCGGATAGGCGATCCGGGCGAGATCGCGGCAACAGCGAACATGGTGGCCCTCACGGTGCAACTGCTTGCCGGTGCGATTCTGGAATGTCGAACCTTTTGACCAGTCTAGAACTCCCGCCGGCCTTCCATAGCTCGGGTCATGGTGACCTCGTCGGCGTATTCGATGTCGGAGCCGGCGGGGACACCGGTGGCGATACGGGTTACGCGGAGAGCGGGAGCAACACGGCGAATCTCCGCGGCGAGATAAGCTGCCGTGGCCTCGCCTTCGGTGGTGGGCGAGGTGGCCAGGATGACCTCGCGGACGACGAGGTCTTCGTCGTCGGGGCTGCCGGCTTCCTCGGATAAATCCGGTGCGCCGGCATCGAGTGAGACAGATGCGACGGGAACAAGGCGGGTAAGCAGGTTGGCGACGCGGAGTTGCTCCGGCCCGACGCCGCCGATGGGTGAGAGCGTTCCGTGCAGCACGTGGTAGACGCCGTTGTAGCTGCGCGTCTTTTCGATGGTGGCAATGTTGGTCGGCTCCTCGACCACGCAGATGATGTGCCGGTCGCGGATAGCGGAGGTGCAGTAGCCACAGGGATCGACGTCGGTGATGTTGTTGCAGATGGAGCAGAGACGAAGCTTTTCGCGCAGCACCAGGATGGCTTCGGCGAGGGCGCGTGCGTCGGCATCGGAGGAGCGCAGGACATGAAAAGCCAGCCGCTGCGCAGACTTGGCGCCCACGCCAGGCAGCTTGCGCAGCTCGTCGATCAGGCGTGACATGGGCTCGGCAAATCGCTGCATGGGTCAGGTTACTCCAGTGTCTTTACTCCAGGCCAGGCAGATTCAGGCCGCCCATCAGCCCGGCAACCGATGACTTCAGGGCTTCGTCGGCGCGGCGGCCGGCTTCATTGATGGCAGCCGCGATAAGGTCTTCCAGCAGTTCGATGTCGCCGGTGGAGGCGCCGAGCGCAGTCGGCTCGATCTTCAGGCGCAGGACTTCTTTCTTGCCGTTCATGCGCACCTTCACCATGCCGCCGCCGGCTTCGGCCTCGACGATGGTAGCGGCGAGCTTCTGCTCCATCTGCGCCTGCATCTCGCGCGCCTGCTCCATCATTTCTTTCATCTTGCCCAGGTCGGAAAAGTTCATGGGGTGATCCTCAAAAAACGAAGTGCAGATACCGAGATTCTGACTCTGCGAGTCAGAATGACGACTGTGAATGTGGCTAGTCGTTATCGCGGAGGTCAATGACGGACTGGACCTCCGCGTGGAACAGCTTTTGCGCCTGCTGCACCATGGGATGCTCGAGGGCCTTGGCGTGGACCGAGCCGGTGCGAGCGGGACGGGGAGTTTTTTCGGCAGCAGCTGCGGCCACGCCGGTCAGCAGGGTGAGTTTGTGAATGCCGAGGGCGCGCAGTGTGTTGCGCGCTATCTTCTCCGCCTCGGGGTTCATCACCACCGGCAGCATGGTCTTCGAGAGTTCAGTCTGCACGGAGGCTTCCCCGTCGGCGATGGTCCATACGGCGTCGGCCATCGCGTCGGCGGCAGAGGCGAGTCTAGCGCTTGCGAGCGCTTCGACGACTGCCTGCTGCGGACCGTCCGCCGCTCCGGCCGCAGCAGGATGGGCGGGAGGAACGGCGGGCGGTGGCGCCATGGTCAGGGTGAGCGGCACCGGCGCCGGGACGCTTTCGAGCGCGGGGCGATGTGCGGGCGCGACGGAGACGGCATTCGCGCCGCGAATCTCCGGCAGGGGCTGCGCGGCTACCGCGGAGACACGAATCGGTGCGTTGGCGGTCGATTCCGGCAGGCGGCGGGTGCGGTCCTGCTCGAAGGGCGAGAATGCAGGCTTGGCGGGCGCAGCAGAGTGTGTTGCGGGGGCCGGCCTGGCCGCGGCTGGTGCAGTGCGCGGCGCGGAGGTCGCCGCACCCCCGCCTCCGATCTGGCTGAGGGCCTCTTCGATGGGCAGCAGACGGCGCAGGTGGACCAGCTTCAGCAGTCCGAGCTCGAAGTGGAAGCGCTGTTCTTGCCTATATCCCAGTTCGTCGAAGGTACGCAGCATGACCTGCAGGAAGCGGGTGAGCTCTTCCTCGCTGAAGAGAGCGGCGGTGCGGGCGGCGCGGCGCTGCTCGTCGGCGGAGATTTGCAGCAGCTCGCTGCCGATCCCGTCCACGTTCTCGCCTTCGGCGGAAAGGCCAGCCACCTTGGCGATCAGCGCGTTGCGCAAGTAGCGGACGCACTGGCGGGCAAGCTGCGCGGGTGAGTTGCCGGCGTCGAGCAGTTGGTTGGCGACCGTCATCACCTCGGCCGAGCGGTTACCGTCGACCGCCTCCATCATGCGCTCGAAGACGGCATTGGGCACGGTGCCCATCAACTCGCGAATCTGCGCGGCGTCCAGGCGGGCGTGGCCGGCGGTTCCATCGGCTGAAAACTCGGTGGGTGCGCTGGCGATGGCCTGGTCCATGATGGAGAGGGCGTCGCGCATGGAGCCGTCGCCTGCCTCGGCCAGCAGCGCGAGTGCGCCGTCATCGGCGGCAACGCCCTCGGCAGTGGCAATGCTGCGAAGCTGGCCGAGAATGTCAACGAGCTTGACGGCGTGGAAGCTGAAGTGCTGGCAGCGCGAGCGGATGGTCTGGGGAAGGTCCTCGGGCTGCGTGGTCGCCATCATGAAGACGATGTGGTCGGGCGGCTCCTCCAGCGTTTTCAACAGCGCATTGAAGGCGGCGTCGGTGATCTGGTGCGCTTCGTCCAGGATATAAATCTTGTACTTGTCGCGCGCGGGGCGGTAGCGGGCGGCGTCGCGCAGCTCGCGAATCTCGTCGATGCCGCGGTTGGTGGCGGCGTCGATCTCGATTACATCCACCGAGTTGCCGGCGCGGATCTCAGTGCAGCTCTCGCAGACGTCGCAGGGCTCAGCGGTGGGGCGGAGCTCGCTGCCGATCGCGTTGCGGCAGTTCAGGGCCATGGCGAGAATGCGCGCGATGGTGGTCTTGCCGATGCCACGATGGCCGCTGAAGATGTAGCCGTGGGCGATGCGGTTCTGGGTGAGCGCGTTCATCAGGGTCACGGTGACGTGGTCCTGTCCGACGACGTCGGCAAAACGCTGGGGACGGTATTTGCGGGCTAAAACCTGGTAGGCCATCTGCGAGTTCGATTGTATCGCCAAGCGAGGCAGGAGTTGGAGAGAGAGCAAGTCGGCGGCGCGGAGCGGGCTGCTTGCGGCGGACTACTAGGCGAGGTTTGGGAAGGAGATATCAGATTCTTGGGTGCGATAAGCGCGGAGCGCAAAATATATTCTTCGCTCCAGGCATCTAGAGGTATAGTTTGGGCATCATGGATTTCCGGGCAGTTTTCCTGTCTACCCTCCTTCTGGCGACCGGTGCGTTTGCGCAGACCGCAGCCAAGCCAATCGAAGCGAACGGCGCGGCGCGGCCGGCCAATAGCCAGAGTACGTACGCAGGATTGCGGGCGGACATGCCCGGCACGGATGGCGTGACGGTGAAGGATTTCACTCTGACGCGGGAGGGTGGAAGTTTTCATTTCGACCAGGGGAGTTTCTATTTCTATGCGCCAGTTGAAGGGCGGACCACAGGCGCGGTGTTCGTCGGCAAAGGGCGATTTGAGTTGACGGTGACGGACGTGGGGGAGCAGCGTTCGCTGGCGTTGTTGACCAAGAGCACGGGGATGTCGCAGGACTTCACGACGCTGGTGCTGCGGTTTACGGATGGGACGGCGGAGGAGATCCGCAAGGCCTCAGGCGGTCCGGCGGGCGCGCCGGAGGGGCGCGTTCGGGAAGCCGGCGAAGACCTCGTCAAGGCCTACCGCAGGGAGCTCCACGAGAACCTGGAACTGCGTCTGTTGGCGGACGTGGTGGGCGGCAACCCCGGCGGTTTCTTTATGGCCTCCTTCCGTATGGGCGGATCGTTGAGCCGAAAGAATGTGCTGTTCATCGTGGATCCTGAGGGCACCTTTCACTCTGCGCCGGACGAGGTCGAACTGAGCACGTGGGACGAGTCCGACCTGGAGCCCTGGGCGGCTTACCGGATGCATTTGCCTGACGGAAGGGAGCGCGGGCTTCGGGTTCAGGTCACCGACGAGAAACTGGACGTGACCATCGATCGCTCCGGGGTGATGAAGACCTCGGCGGAGACAACGCTGAAGCTGCGCCGCGACGGTGTCCGCGTGGTGCGGCTGAACCTCTATCCCACGTTGCGCGTCTCAGGCGTATACAGCGAGAGTGGGGCGCCGCTGGACTTTGTGCAGGAGGATAAGCTGCTCGATCCGGACTTCGCGGTGATCCTGCCGGGAGCGGCAAAAAAGGGAGACACGCTGCGGCTGCTGACCGTGTATGGGGGCAAGGATGCGCTGCTCGCAGAGGGCAATGATAACTATTACCTGCTATCTGGTGCGCGGGAGAGTTGGTACCCGTCGGGAGGGGGTGAGCTGGGCGACTTCATCAACTTCCATATGACATTTCACATCCCTAAGATTTTGCAGATTGTCGCAACGGGAAAACAGGTGAGCGTGACGCCGGAGGAAGGGGGTATGGTGAAGGCTGTGTGGGAGACCAACGCGCCGATCCCCGTGGCCGGGTTCAACCTGGGCGCCTTCAAGATGAAGGATGCGAAGACACCGCAGGGATTTGAAGTCAGCGCCTATGTCAATGTGGATCTGCCGGGTGGGCTCTCCGTGGAGAACGTTTGGGGAGGTGGGTCAATCGCGTCGGCGCTTCCGGACGAGCTATGCAGGGGAGCGCGGCCATTCAGATCTACTCGGACTTTTTCGGCAAGCTGCCCTATGACCATCTAGCGTTGACCGAACAGACAGCGTGCAACTACGGACAGAGCTGGCCGATGCTGGTGTATCTGCCGATCTGCGCCTTCCTGCCGCATTATTCCACGACCGGTTCCAGCTACTGGACGGTGGTGACGCCGCATGAGGTTTCGCACCAGTGGTGGGGACAAACGGTGGGATTCAACAGCTATCGCGACCAGTGGATGAGCGAGGGATTCGCCAATTTCTCCGTCGGCATCTTCCTGCTGAACACGTCGCCCAAGATGGACGACTACCGGGCCTTCTGGAAGGAGCAGCAGAAGAACCTGCTGCAGAAAAACACGGAGGGCGTGCGCCCGATCGATGCGGGGACGCTAACCATGGGAGGACGGGTCTCCAATTCGAAGAACGGGGATGTTTATCAGTTGCTCATCTACAGCAAGGGCGCGTATGTGCTGCATATGCTGGAGATGATGGAATGGACGCCGCAGGGCCAGGAGGCAGCTTTCAAACACTCGATGCAGGAATTTGTGAAGGACTATGCGGGCAAGGCGGCAACTACGGAGGACTGGAAGGCCGCAATGGAAAAGACCATGCCGAAGTCGATGGACCTGCGCGGCGACGGCAAGCTGGACTGGTTCTTCGATGAGTACGTTTACGGCACGGAACTGCCCCACTACACGGTGAGCTCGGAGTTTACGGTTGGCGCTGACGGCGTCACGAGTGTTCATATGGAACTGGGGCAGAGCAATGTGTCGAAGAGCTTCGTGATGCCAGTGCCGCTGTATCTGCAGATGCAGAACGGCACGACGGTGCGGATCGCGAACGTGGTGATCCACGGCAGCGACACAATCGACCACACCTTCCAGTTGGGCAAGCTGCCGTCGCCCGCGAAGGCCCTGCTGGTGAACTACAACGCCGATGTGCTGAGCGACAACTAGCGGGATGCGGCGGCCACTTCGCTCGCGGCGGCCTTGCGCTTCGCTGCACGCGCGCGGCGCTTCAGTTCGACATCGCTGAACATGGTTTTGCGGCAGGCGGCGGCGCCGCAGTAGCAATCCGCATCGTCCTCGTCGGAGTCGTGCAGGTTGTACTCGTAGGTCAGCTCTTCGCCGGCGGCGATGTCGCGTATCGCCGAGATGAAGACGCGGCCGTCCTCGTCCTGCTCGGTCTCGCAGTTGGGGTCGCAGCAGTGGTTCAGGAACATGGCGGTGCCGAAGCCGTCGATAACCTGATCCTCATCGCAGGCGAAGAGGTAGGTGACTGAGCGGCCTTCGTAACGGGTGTCGGCGGCGGCCTTGGACATGCGCTGGCCGTCATACTCGCAGA